>ENA-OPZD01000118-OPZD01000118.1-human-gut-metagenome-genome-assembly--contig:-NODE-118-length-29822-cov-3.075838_pt1 | contig 29822 bp, 34 predicted proteins | sample MGYA00242479_ERZ504495 | MGnify/ENA primary metagenome ERZ504495 (study PRJEB26092, sample SAMD00036286) | human gut metagenome | host: Homo sapiens | study: EMG produced TPA metagenomics assembly of... | reverse complement strand
ATAATAGTTCCATTTTTCTGCCCTGCTCTACAATAGAACAGATGGTGTCAAAATCAAGATTCAATTTGTGACCATACTCTGCTGCCCAGCATCCTGTACAGTGCAGATTACAGGCACTTGTAGGATCAAGAAGGATTGCCCATGGAACATTACAGTTGTTCTCTTCTGCTGTTTCTTCCTGAAGTGCACTTCCCTTTAAGCTGGCATTGATAATAAAGTTTGTAAAGAATGCTTCACGTACTCCTGGATCCAGCTCATAAATCCTCAGGATCAGTTTATACCAGTTGCTGTCCTTATTCTGGATTGCATTACGGATTGCATTTCTCTGTGACTCATACCAGCCATCCGGTACAAATTTATCTACAAGTTCCATCAGTTTCGGTATATTTACTTCCGGGTCCTTCTCCAGATAACCCAGACCTGTCTTAACTGCTGCTGCAAGTGCAGCCTGTTTTGCTTTGTCCATTAATTTCATGTGATTGCTCCTCCTTGTTGTGATGTGATATATATATAAACACCTGTGTATCAGGTATATTTTTATTATTTTATCAATATTCATCCATATCTATGATATCCTGTTTCTGGTTTTTAATAATTTTTACAGTGTAAATCGCCACACAAAGATTCAGAATTCCCTCAAACAGAACCGAAACACCAACCAGGATCATCATGATCTCTGCTGCCTCAAACGGCCTTATCAAAAGTAAAAATCCCAGAACACCGGTCAGAATCGCTACCAGGAGAATCCTCCACCAGAGATTCAGCCCGAATTTCTTTGCATCTATCGACATCTGAATTTTAAATAATGCATCCGCAAGGATCAGAAGTCCAAAGATTCCAAAGATCAGATTCACCACTACGTTCCTGCGTACTATAATAATAATTCCTACTGCTGCCAGCAGCACTCCAAAGGCAAGATCAAACTGAAATGCCAGACAATAGATATCTCTGGAAAAATATCCCAGAATCTTTATCAATCCGTATACAATAAGCATAATCCCTACTGCTGTACAGAAAACTGCCATCGAACAATCCGGCCAGATAATCAGACAGGCACCCAGAACCATAAATAATACAGACATAATAATATAACCATTCTTGGCTAATTTTAACTGCTTCAGTGCATCCATCCTATTGCTCCTCCCTTCTGAAATATACCCGAACCTGTGACTGTCAGGCTCTTGTTTTCATCTCTTTATGGCTGCTATTATAGCTGTGATTTTTTAACAATAAATAGACAAAAAAAGCCTATGTCCAAAAACAGACAATAAGCTTAATTTTGTATAATATGAAAATTGAAGGAATTACCTATAACGCTTCTCTCAGATAATACATTTAAGAGAATTGCTATAATAAATATCAGGAACAACAGGTATTTTCACTCTATTCTGATCTGTTCAATACCGCATGTAGCTCCGGGTGCTTTTCAAAAAGCCGGGAAGCCTGACGCATTTCTTCTCCAAAATCAGATTTCAGATTATTATCCAGCCACTCCATCAGAAATCCCATAAACAGACACTTATAATATTGAATCAGAATCCGGATTTCTCCCTCATCAAGATCAAACTGATCTGCATTTTTCCGAAAATATTCCATAATAATATAGTTGGGAAATCTCATTCATATAAAAAAGGAACGTATCTTTTTCAACTGATCTGTAAACATTAAACATAACCTTTCTGTTATTTCTCACCAGATCTGCCATTTCTTCCATACATTCCAGAATAGAGGCTCTGTCCTGTGGGTGTTCCAGAATCTCATCCCACTTCTTTTTCAAAATAAACTCCACTACATCCGGAATATCCTTAAAATGATAATAAAAAGTATTTCTGTTTACACCACATCGTTCCACGATATCCTTCACCGTAATCTTAGACATGGGCTTTTCATCCAGCAATTCTGTAAAAGTCTTTGCAATAATTTCCTTTGTAAAACCTGACATATTATCTTTTCCTCATCACTCTTAACACTGTTCTAATCATCAGTAACACTTTTCCTCTGAACAGCCCGCTCCGCATTAAAAAAGTCCACAGATAACCACTTTTATAAAGCAATTATCACTCATCTTTCGCAGGTTCTGAGTATTTTCATAATTATGCCATAAAGGATATAGTTTTGCAAGCGTTTCTAAAATTGGTCTTACCTATTCGGAGTCAGCACAATTTCTTTAATTTCAAGATTATCCGCACCATAATAAAATTTGATATAGTGATTATGACCAAATCCCATATTCAGGATGCGGCTTTCTTCTACCCATTTTCCATTGGTTCCCTGTACTGAAACAGTCATCTTATGAATATTATCCAAAAATACAGAAACCGGAAGCTGAGCCAGCTCACCAAGATCAGATTTCAAAGTAAACTTCATTGTGAAATCACCCATGAACTCGTTAGTCACAGCAATCACATCTGCCTTTCCCTTTGCAGGATGTAATAATGCACCGTCAATTACAATTTTCTGTGTCACCGAATCACTTTCAATACTTACCAGACTTCCGGCATCCACATCGTCCTCTTCCTTTGTATTCATAGCCTCCAGCTCTTCTTTACATATTCTGTCTGTCAACAATAAAACAGAAGGACTTTTTAACAGAAATCCCAGGATATTGGCTGCATTCCTCTGCAATTCTCCCACAGTAATTTTTCCTGCATGAAGCATTTCCTCCGCATCGTCATTCTCCGGATTGGACTTCGCATCACTCACTACCATATAAATATCATTCTGGGCAGCTACCATAGGAGCTTTCGCAGTTACCTCTGCCTGATGACCCTCATAATTGGACTTCGCCCACCAGTCAGTCATGACAATACCCTGAAATCCCCACTCTTTTCTCAGAATGGTTGTACACAGATCATAGCTACCTGCAGTCCAGAGCCCATTTACACTTCCATAAGTAGTCATTACAGAACGTGCACCCCCCTCCTTTACTGCAATCTCAAATCCCTTCAGATAGATTTCTCTCAGACATCTCTCAGACATAACAGAATCAGAAGTACTTCGTCCCACTTCCTGATTATTTCCACAGAAATGCTTAATCGTACTTCCAATTCCGGATTTAGCCATTGCCTTCACCTGAGCCGCACAAATTCTTCCTGTGAGAAGCGGATCCTCAGAAATATATTCAAAATTTCGACCATTCAGTGGATTCCTGTGAATATTCATACCTGGTCCCAGCAGGGAATCAATCTTATTTAGTCGAAGTTCCCTCCCTGTCATTTCATACAGCTCACCCACAAGCTCCGTATTAAAAGTACAGCCCAGCAAAGTTCCATTTGGCAGAGAAAACGCTTTCGTACCGCAATCCATACGAATCCCTGACGGCCCATCCGCGCAGCATCCCACCGGGATTCCAAGAGCCTTCAAAGACTCTGTCACACCGCCAAATGCAGCTGCAGTTCCAGCAGTGACCTTTGGACTGCACATTCCTTCACCGCGGAACATGGCAATCAGATCCGCCTCACTGATCTGTGCCACAAACTCATCCATAGAAACTTTTTTATCCAGTACATCTGCCAGCTTATAGCCTTTATCTCCCGTATACTCCAGAGTCTTCGGCATTCTTTCCTCTCTGCGTTTATGTGGATCTGCTGTGCGGACAGGAACCTCTTCTGTTACTGCCTGATAAGTTCCATCCGCTCTCAGAACGGCTTTCATTCTCCGGAATTTCTCAATCGGTGCATATGCCTCCTGTAACTGTTCTATTACACGTAATTCTTCTTTGTAAATTCCTGCTGATTTCGCACTTCTTACATCACTGCCTGCAAAAATTTCATAAGTTCCCTCTTCCAGAACATAACAGGATTTGTGTCCTGTCACTCCACTGTCATCATAAGAGGCCATATCATATTTGGGAATGATGATAACAAGTTCTTCTTTTTCACCCGGTGCCAGTTCCCGGGTTTTTGCAAATCCGATCAGCTTTCTTGCCGGATTTCCAAGTTTACCCTGCGGTGCTTTTACATAAACCTGTACAACCTCTTTGCCCCTCACATCACCGATATTGGTAACCGTCGCAGCCACTGTGAGTTCATCCTCAGTATTCTTAAAAATCTCCGCCTTTGTCTCAAAATTCGTATAGGACAAACCATATCCAAACGGATACAGCACCTTATCCTTCGCAAATGTCTCAAAATAACGAATAACCCACATAAATATCTTCCTTATAATAATTCTTATATGGATCACCAAAATTCTCCGTAGACGGATAATACTCAATCCTCTCAGCAATGGTATCTGTCAGCTTCCCACATGCACACACTTTACCGGTCAGCACATCAGCCACACCATTGCCACCTTCCTGACCACCCTGCCATGCATACAGCACAGCCTGAGGATGATATTTCTCCACCCAACTCATATCAATAATATTTCCAACATTCAGCACCACAACTGTGCACTTACTCACCTCACAGACCCGGCAGATCAAATCCTCCTCCGTCTCCGTCAGACAATAGCTTCCCGGATTCGTATTATTATCCTGATCTTCACCTGCAGTTCTTCCTATAATAATAAGCGAAACATCGTTGCTACGTGCGCAGTCCAGCATTTCCTCTGTAACTTCCATCTCTTTCTGAGACCATGGAACACGACCCATCCCTGACCTTCATCATAAGGATTCTCTTTAATCCAGTTTGCATAAATACCCAGCAGTTTCTCATCCAGTTGAATCTCTTTACACTCCTTCAGCGCATCCAGAATTCCCACTACATATCTCGTATTCACCAGACCGCCGGAACCAAGTCCGCTTTTATAATAATGAAATGCCATGCGGCCAAAAACAGCCACACTCTCTCCCTCTCTCAAAGGAAGTGCCTGCTTCTCATTCTCCAGAAGTACACATCCCTCTGCGGCTGCCTGTCTCGCCAGTGTTGCATATTTCTCTAAATCCAATTTATAATCGTTCATGTTTTATCCTTTCTTTCTGAGAACAACATCTCTCAAGCGATGCAATGATCGTTCCGACCGTTTTTCCCCAATACTTTCTATTCCCCATCTTATCAGAAAAAATCTTTGCTGAAAACACTAAATATTTACAGGAAAATAATCCACCTTTCCTTCAAAACATCTTCAGCCTTTTACGGCACCAAGCGCGATACCTTTGGTAAAATATCTCTGTAAAAACGGATACAGGCATAAAATCGGTAGCATTGCAACAAACGCTATTGCCATTCTGACAGATGCAGATGGAATATCTGCAATTGCAACAGTTGACGCACCAGAAGCATTCTGTGTCAGTGCTGTCAAATCTGAAATCATCTTATTCAGAAGGTTCTGAATGCCATATAACTTCGTATCTCTAATATAGTACAGACCATTTGTCCAGTCATTCCAGTATCCTAATCCGGAAAGCAGACCCATGGCAATAAGAATGGGTTTACCCAGTGGCAATACAATTTTGAAAAAAATCTGGAATTGACTTGCACCGTCAATCTGAGCTGCTTCAAAAAGTGCATCCGGAATACTGGTTGCAAAGAATGTACGAATCAGCATAACATTCATGGCACTCATCAGAAGTCCCGGCACAATATATGCAAGCAGTGTGTTATTGATATGGAAAATTCCTGTATACATGAGATATGTAGGAACCAGTCCACCATTAAATAACATTGTAAAAAATATGTAGAAATTCAGGATTCTTTTTCCTGGAAGATTTTTCAGGGAAAGCGGATACGCCAACAATGCAGACATTGCCACATTAATACTGGTTCCTATTACAGTGACCAGTATTGTAATTCCATATGCCCTGAATACATTTGCAGCATTATCCCAGATAAACTTATAGGCATGAATACTGAACTCTTTTGGAAAAAAGGAATATCCATCTCTAACCAGAGCACTTTCAGAGGTAATAGATGACATAAATAACAAGATAAACGGCAATACAATACAGATTGTAACCAGTATCATGACCGTATGTGCCAATCGTTCAAATCTTTTTGCACTTTTGCTTCTAACCATTTTTTACCTCCTAGAACATTGCATTTTCAGGGCTTAATTTGCGCACAACCACATTTGCCAGCAGTACACAGGCAAATCCGACAATGGACTGATAAAAGCCTGCCGCTGAAGCCATTCCGATATTTCCGGACTGAAGCAGTGCCCTGTATACATAAGTATCGATTACATTGGTGGTATCATAAAGCTGACCGGAATTTTGTGTAACCTGATAGAATAATCCAAAATCAGAATAGAAAATTCTTCCAATGTTTAACAGTGTCAAAGTGATTACAGACGGCATGATCGATGGAAGTGTAATGTATCGGATCTGTTTCCACTTTGAAGCTCCATCCAGTTCTGCAGCCTCATAAAAAGAAGGATCAATTCCGGAAATACTGGAAATATAAATCAGGCATCCATATCCTACACCTTTCCATGTATTTACGATAACCAGGATCACAGGCCAATATTTGGATTCTGAATACCAATTAATTGCTTCTTTCCCGAAAAACGGAAGAATTGTCTTATTCAGCATTCCATTGTCCCCACTGAAAAAGGCAAAAGTGATATAACTTACAATTACAATAGACATAAGAAACGGCAGTAAAATTGCACTTTGATAAATTGTTTTGCATGCCTTGCTCCGAATATCACAGATAAAGATGGCAAATGCAATTCCCAGAATCAGGTTGATGATAATAAATACAATATTATAAAGCAACGTATTTCTTGTAATCGTCCACGCATCATTAAACAGATAAGTAAAATTGCTGAGACCGGCCCATGGGCTGCCAAAGATTCCATCTACCACGTTGTAATTTTTGAAAGCAACCACAAGTCCTGCCATCGGCATATAATTATTGATAAAAAGATAAATCAGCCCCGGTGCCATCATCAGATAAAGCGGTGCCCATCTTTTAAATTTTGCTTTTTTCATAAATTTTCCTTTCAATTATCTGGAATATAACAGGGGATGCATAGCGGCATCCCCTGTCTGTGTTATTTATTCTCTTCCAGCCACTTGTCCAGCTGTTCCTGTTTGGTGATGATCACTTTCTCAATTCCTGCTTTCTTCAGTTCTCAATAAATTTCGGAAGTGTTTCTTCAGGATCTACTGTACCAGAACCAAGAGCAGCTGCATATTTTTGCTTTTACATTACTCAGTGCAGCCAGTTCGTTTGCAACACTTGTAGAATCATAGGTAAATCCGAATGCTTTTGATTTGATTGCACTCTCATTCAGTGCCTTTGTTTCATCCCAGATATCTGGTGAATCACCCTCCCAGATATGCATTTTAAACTGGTCAAATAACTGCCATCCTTCTGCCAGATGATACGTGTTGCTGTCATCTTTTCCATCCGGATAGTTAATGATATTATTTTCAGCATCTACAACTTCGTAATCAACACCTTCTTCCCCCCCAGTTCAACAGGTTCAGAATATCTGCATTTCCATATAAATAATCCAGACACTGCATTGTTTTTATCTTTATCAGCAGAACTTGAACTGATGCCATAAGTCAGGTAAGAAATTTGTGCAGTGCCAGCCCATGGTTCGGAAATCGGAGCAATCTCCATCTCTGTTCCGCAAAGTAAAGCGGCACGGGTATCATATCCTGGTTTGTTTGGTGCAAGGTAAGAAAAAGCGGCACCTGCTTTTACCTGATTCTCCGCACTCTCTGTTGTGGTTGCAGCATCTTTGGACAAATAACCTTTTTGCTGCCAGTCATACATTGTTTCTACAAACTCTTTATATTCATCTGTCTCATAATAATCTACAACTGTCGTGTCCTGACCATGATCCATCAATACACCAAATCCATCAGTAAGTGTATCATTCATTTCATATTTGGTATCCGGTGTTGCACTGTTATTGCTTGCCATCATGACCATATCTGGATATTTTTCTTTCACAGTTGCATAAACGTCAGTCAAATCTTTATAATCTGTGATAGAAGATACATCAATTCCACACTCATCCAGAATATCTTTTCGCATAATAACAGATGACTGGCAGAACCATTCGCGTCCTGTTGTCACACCGGATAGAATCAGCTTCATTGTTTCCGCATAGGCACCCCAGCTGATCGGTTCGATATCGAGTTCCATATTGATATCTTTCTTCATAATCTCATTGATTTTCTTCTCGATGCGATCTGTATCTTCCTCCTTATCTCCAATATAAGCCATTGTAACTGTATAAGTCTCATCAGAAGAATCTTTAGCCTCTTTTGAACCGGAATCACCACAGGCAGTCAGCCCCATAGAAGCCAGTACCATAGCCATTCCCGCTGCAATCACTTTCTTATTCATCCTTTTACCTCAATTTCTTTTCCTTTTAATTTTTGATGTATACATCTCTCTGTCTGATGTTTCTCATTATACAGATTTTCCAGTAATTTTAATAGTAAATAACGACCTCACACTTTCCGAAATCCGATTTCTTTTTCATAGCTTGTCTCTTTTGTTGTATCAAAAGTCGGAATATTGTTATCTTTTTATCGGATTTTTGTTATAATTGTTTTCATCATAATGATTTTATAATATTTCAGGAGGTATTTATATGTATTCCAGACATCGTGTTGCCGGATACTCCATTGATCATGTCATAAAATTTTTGTTTTTTCTGCTGGTTCCGGTTGTAATCCTGGATATCATGATCAGCTGTTTTGTCATTTTTTCCATGCGTTCCCAAAGTATTCAGTCCCTGCAAGATACAACATCCCTTTATGCTTCGCAAATCGACACCGCACATATTTCCATCAATCGCTATTTAATCCGGCTCCTGACTGAAAATGACGATGCAGATACTCTGTTGGAAACACAGGACAAACTGGAATTCATTTCATCCGCAGAACGAGTTCATAATAATATTGATATTTTTCTGGAATCTTTTGAAAAGGGATATCAGATTTTTCTATATAATTCAGAGAATGAACGGATGTATCGTCCTACAGAAATTTTTTCAGACACTTACTCAGAATCAGCTCGTACTGCTGAACAAGCATCTGATCCAAAAATAACTGCGCCCAAAACAAGTTTCTACACGGATGCCTGGGAAGTACTAATGCTCGGAAAGAACGTATATTTTTACAAATCCTTTCATACAGGCTCCCACTACGCCTGCTGTTTTATTCCTGCTGACAATATCATTCAGCCACTAAAAAACATAATTAAAGAAAAAGACGGTTTCATTTCTCTTACCTCGCAAAACGGAACCGTACTTACTAATAAAGAACTGCTGAAGCAACACCATATTGAATTTTCAAGAAAAAGCAATTCCGATTCTTACGAGACCTATAATAAGGGAAATAATCTGATTATCAGCGGTGCTCTGATTATGGGTGCTTTTTATCCTCAGATTATTCTCAGCAAATTCAGGGCTTATGAAAAAATAATCCTGCTTCAGTTTATTCTTGCACTGGCAGTCCTTCTGGTCGCAGTTATCCTGTTTACTTCCATTTTCTATATGAAGAAACACGTTCTGACTCCGATCAAACTCTTTTTAGAAAATCTGGCACATCTGGATGATTCTGCAGAAACCATCAATTTAAAAGACACCAATCTTCTCGAACTTGAGCAGGCGAACTCCCAGTTCAAAAATCTGATGCGCCAGATCAAAAAACTGAAAATTGACATTTACGAAAAAGAACTGGAAAAACAAAAAACAATGATGAATTATCTTCAGCTACAGATACGTCCTCACTTTTTTCTGAACTGTCTGAATACCATTTACAGTATGGCACAGACGCAGCTTTACGAAGAGATCATGAAAATGTCTATGATTACTTCCAACTATTTTCGATATATTTTCCAGAACACCCAGGATCTTGTTCCTGTAAAAAATGAACTGGAACATATAAAATTATATGGAAATCCAAAAGATGCGTTACGGAGATACGTTCTCCTATGAAATTCACGCAGAAGAAGGTACAGAAAACATACGAATCCCACCAATTCTGATCCAGACCTTTATAGAAAACGCCATCAAACACTCCAATACTTTTGATGAACCCATAATCATACGCACAGACATCGCCTGGATGACTGCCGGCGGAAATTCACATGAAAATATTCAGATTCAGGTCATGGACACTGGATGCGGATTCTCGGAAGACATCCTGCAATCCCTAAATTCTGCTATTCCTCTGGAACCTCAAAATGGTCACCGTATTGGAATTACCAATGCCATCCAACGTCTGAATCTGCTGTACGGTCAGGGAGAAGCGGTCATTACTTTCTCAAACCTCCCATCTGGGGGTGCCTGCGTAACCATCCTTCTCCCTGCAGTCTGATCCAATTCTCTGCCTAATTTATGAAAGGAAAGTTTTATGAACGTATTATTAGTTGATGATGACCGCTTTGTTGTAGCGGCCCTTGAGAAAAAATAAACTGGGAGCAACTAACAGTCACAGAAGTACTCACTGCTTTCAATATCCGTCAAGCTCAAGAAATCATAGAAAAAAACTCCATCGATATCTGTGTTTGCGATATCGAAATGCCCGGCGGTTCTGGTCTTGATCTTCTTTCCTGGGTCCGGGAATCAGGAAAAGAAATACAATTTATTTTCCTGACCAGCTATGCGGATTTTGATTACGCAAAAAAAGCTATCGAACTGTCCTCCCTCGATTACCAGCTAAAACCTATAGACTTTGATACTTTATCCCATATTCTGGAAAAAGCAGTTTCTAAAGTCAGAAAGAATGCTGCGCTCACCCAGACAAAAGCAGACAGTCAGAAATGGAAAGATAATTACCGCTATATTGTAGATTTATTCTGGAAAGAACTTTTTGCCACCACTCTGTTTCGTGAACCTTCTCTTCTTGAAACAGAATTAAGAAAAAAGATCTTTCCTATACAGCAGATGACCTCTTCATTCCTGTTTTGTTCCGGCTTTATCCACTCTCCGGCCAGATAATGCCCATGGAGTCTTCCATGGTAGATTTTTCTTTCCAGAATATTACAGCCGAAACCTTTCAGAAATCCTGCATTCTCTATGAGTCTATAGTGATACTGAACACCTTTGAATACGTTGTCATACTTTCTGGATTGCAACTGGAACAAATCCGTCAGCCATTTACAGAAAATCTACTAACACTGTTCAAAAATCTTCAGAGTTTTCTGTACTGTGAAATTGCATGCGGCATTGCACCAGAGGTTTCCCTGACAGAACTGCCTGAAACTCTTACCAGACTACGTGAAATGAGAGAATCCAACCTTAACTCCGTAAATAAACCACTTTTTCTGCAAGATTTTGTTCCCAGCACAACTTCCTACATCCCTCCATCACTGGAAGTAATCAATACTTTTCTGGAACAAAAACAGGCAGACGCAGCTTTACAGAATATCGAAAATTACCTGTCCAAATACATTCAGGCCAGTGGTATCACCAAAAATTTTCTTCTGCATCTGAGACTTGATATCGAACAAATTGTTTTTCCTATCTACATAAAAACGGAATCGAAGCACACACTCTATTTTCTTCAGAAGAAAGAGACGAACTGATCACAAAATCTCTGGACGCTGTACCATATATGTTTAATTATCTGCGCTATCTGATACAACGCGCCGTAGAATACAATAGCTTCGTCAACGAAAAAGACTCCGTCGTTGATATTGTACTCAACTATATCCATCAGCACTACTCCGAAGATATCTCACGTACCATGCTGGCTGATATGGTTTATCTCAATCCAGATTATCTGGCACGACTTTTCAAAAACAAACGCAGACCTCTATCATCAATTACATCACCACCTATCGGTTAGAAAAAGCAAAAGAGCTTCTGCTCAACCCTGACATCCCGGTTGGAACAGTTGCTTTGAAAGTCGGCTATGGAAATTATTCCTACTTTTCCAAACTGTTTAAAGATGTGGTCGGCTGCACCCCCAATGAATATCGAAAAAATAAAAAGGTTCTTTCTACGGTATAATTTAGAGGGGCTGTCAAACTGACATCCCCTCTGTATCTATTCTATTTTATTCCTTATGCACTTTCAGAAATTTCATAGTAATTTCCGTTCCACTTCCTTCTTCACTTCTCAGCACAATACTTCCATTCAAAGTGCTGACCGCATGCTTCACAATAGAAAGTCCCAGTCCGGTACCTCCAATCTCTTTGGAATGACTTTTATCCACTCTGTAAAATCTCTCAAAAACTCTATCCTGATCTTCCTTTGGAATTCCCACACCTGTATCCTTGACTACAATCTGTATCTCATGTGCAGTCTGAGTCAGAAAAATGCTTACACTTCCATCATTTCGGTTATACTTAATGGCATTATCGCAGACATTATAAACTGCCTCTTCCAGAAGTGTCCGAACTGCTTCCATCTTCATACTGTCCCCACAGATATAAAGATGCACATTCATGCTCTGTGCTTTCTCCTTCAGACTTTCAAAGGCATTCTTACAAACCTGATAAACATCCACCAGTTCCCAGGTGTAGGATGTTTTTTCCTCGTCAAGCTGGGAAATCTGGATCACATCCTCAACCAGCTGAAGCAGTCTCTGGGATTCCTTATAAATACGCCCTGCAAACTTGGGAATATCCTCACATTTCACCAGACCGCCCTGCATGATCTCCGCAAATCCTGAAATAGAAGTCAGAGGAGTCTTCAGCTCATGAGAGACATTTGCCGAAAACTCTCTCCGCAGATTCTCCCTCTCAAGCTTCTCTGTCACATTCACAAGCAGGATCACAGCACCTTCTGTTTTTTGTCCACGTACCACAGGATTGGCAATCAACTGGATATCGCTTCCATTTAATTTCAATATCAGTTCCGCATGTTCTCCGCTGAGAACCTGCTCGATCGCATGTCTGAAATCTTCCGCACGATCCAGACAGTAAACACTTTCTCCCTGACATACTTTATCTACCCGGAACAGATTCCATGCACTGGAATTGGCAGAAAGAATCATGGTATACCTATCAATCACGATCAGACCTTCCTGCATATTTTCTGTAATAAGAGAGAATTCTTCCTGCTGCTGTTTTGCCAGTTCCAGCTGCTTCTGGATTTGCCGGTTCTGTTTATGGATTTTACCTAAAAGCGGAGAAAGCTCCTCGTAAATCTTATTCTCCTCCGGATGCTCCAGATCCAGCTCATTCACAGGTTTTACGATCCTTTTTGATATCACAGATGCCATGATTCCTGATAGAATCAGCATCAGAAATAAGAGTCCACATAAGGGAAGAAGAAGATTTTCAACCAGTGCCAGCACAGAATCCTGAGTGCCTGAAACTCTCAGCACAGTTCCATCCTTCAGACGCAGTGCATAATAAATTGTTTTCTCAGAAAGTGTATCCGAATACCTGGAACATTCTCCTGCACCATATTTCTCTGCTTTCTGAAATTCAGTTCTGTTCTTATGATTTTGCATTTCATCTGCATCAGCCTTATTATCAAAAAGCACAGTTCCATCCTTATTAATATAAGTAATCCTTGAGCTCTTATCCTTTACATTCTTCAGATAATCTGTTCCCTGTTGCTCCACACCATATGCCAGATAAGCAGCTTCCTTAGACAGCTCTTTGCGCATCTGTCCGTCAAAATTGCTGTAAAGGATTCCCATTACAGCAGCCAGTCCCACAGTCAGAACCAATGCACATACAAACATTATAGATTTAAAGATTTTTTTTGTCACTTCTCTTCACTTCCCCTTTTTATTTAATACCTCAGGCAGATATCGGTCTCCGATTGAGATATATAATAACTCAAATATCCGCAAACGGTTCCCGCCTGCGGATATAAAAAGCCCTGCTTCCAAATAATTATATTCAAAATCAGAGACTTTCTCTATTCAATTAATTATTCAGATAATCCTGATGCTCATTATTTCTGTGCTGTCCGGTAATAGAATATTCCACCCATTCAGCAATATTCACTGCGTGATCACCGATACGTTCAAAGTACTTTGCAGTCATAAGAAGATCCAGCCCTGTCTTGGCATCCAGATTTCCTCCGTAAATCATATCTGCAAGCTTCTCTTTGATCTCATTAAATGCATCATCCACCACATCGTCTCTGTCAATGACATTTCTGCACAACTCCAGATCACTCTTTACAAAAGCATCCACACTCTCAGTTACCATACGCACAGTGTCCTCCGCCATCTGTGTGATAGTCTCCGGAATCGCAGTAGTATTCTTTGCAACATACAAAGACAGATCTGCAATATCTGCTGCCTGGTCACCGATACGTTCCATATCAGAAACCATCTTCAATGCTGCAGATATCTCTCTTAAATCTCTTGCAACCGGGTGCTGATGAAGCAGAAGACTCAGGCACAGATTCTCAATCTCTCTTTCTTTGGCATCAATATCTCTGTCCGTCTCAAAAACCTGGCGGGCAATCTCTTCATTCTGCACCTTCTGGATTGCTTTTGCAGAGAATGAAATTGCTTTCTCACAATAGCTTCCCAGTGTGATAAGCTGAACGTGCAGTTCCTCCAGCTGTCTTTCGAAATACTTTGACATAATCAACCAAACCTTCCTGTAATGTAATCCTCTGTACGCTTGTCAGAAGGCATAGAGAACAGTTTATCAGTATCATCAAATTCAACTACTTCTCCCAGAAGGAAGAAAGCTGTTTTATCAGAAATACGTGTAGCCTGCTGCATATTATGAGTTACCATAACAATGGTATAATCCTTCTTTAACTCCATCGCCAGCTCCTCGATCTTGGAAGTTGAGATAGGGTCAAGTGCGGATGTAGGCTCATCCATCAGAAGTACCTCCGGCTGAACTGCCAGTGCTCTGGCAATGCAAAGTCTCTGCTGCTGGCCGCCTGACATACCCAGTGCGCTTTTCTTTAATCTGTCTTTTACTTCATCCCAGATTGCCGCATCGCGGAGAGATTTTTCTACAATATCATCCAGTTTAGACTTGGAACGGATTCCATGGGTTCTCGGTCCATATGCAATGTTATCATAAATACTCATAGGGAAAGGATTAGGCTTCTGGAATACCATTCCCACTCTTTTTCTCAGAAGATTCACATCCATATCTCCGTAAATATCTTCACCGTCAAGCTGTACCTTACCGGTGATCACACATCCCTCAACAAGGTCATTCATACGGTTTAAAGATTTCAGAAGTGTAGATTTACCACAGCCACTCGGCCCGATAAAAGCTGTGATTTCTTTCTCCGGAATTGCCATGTTTATATTCCTCAGCGCATGAAACTTTCCGTAATGTAAGTTCATATTTTCAACTGTTATTTTTTCATTTCCACTCATTTTTCTTATCCTTTCGCAATTCGTTTGGCAACTGCTCCGGACAGGAAATTGATTACAAGAACAAATGCCAGAATAACAACTGCTGTTGCAGATGCCTGATTCATATGAAGGCCCTCACCTGACAGCACATACATATGAAGTGCCAGAGTACGTCCGGAACCCATCAAGTTCTTCGGTACCTCTGCAACTGTACCTGCTGTATAAATCAGGCTGCTGTTTCGCCGATCACACGTCCGATGGCCAGGATCACACCTGCCAGAATACCAGGTACTGCTGATGGCAGAACAATGGTGAAGATGGTACGAAGTTTACCTGCTCCAAGTCCAAAGCTGGCTTCACGATAAGAATCAGGAACAGATTTCAGGGCTTCTTCCGCAGTACGCATGATCAGAGGAAGAATCATAATTACCAATGTGAAAGCACCGGACAGAAGAGAAAGTCCCCAATGCAGTGCTGTTACGAAAAACAGCATACCGAAAAGGCCATATACAATAGAAGGAATTCCTGAAAGTGTTTCTGCTGTAATACGGATCACATTTACAAGCTTACTTCCTTTTTTCGCATATTCTACCAGATAGATGGCTGCAAAGATTCCCAGCGGTGCTGCGATTACAAGTGAAACAACCGTCAGGATGAATGTGTTGATCAGAGAAGGAAGTAAGGAAAGATTCTCTGAATTATAAGTTAAACTGAACAAGTCTGTTGACAGATACGGTACGCCCTTGACCAGAATATATCCGATCAGAAAGAACAGTAATGCAAATGTCAGGACTGCACCTAAAAGGGTAAGCAATGCAAGAACACCTGATCCCGGATGCTTAATATATGCCTTCATCTGATCTGAGAAAGAAGACTCATTCTGCTTTTTTTCTTTGGACAAATCAATTGCCGCTGCTGTATCAATTTGCATGTTCTGCCCTCCTGTTCAGTAAAGAAAGACTCAGGTTAATGATAAGAATAAAGATAAATAACACAACTGCTGTTGCGATCAGAGCTTCTCTGTGAAGACCTGTTGCATAACCCATCTCAGTGACGATATTTGCAGTCATTGTACGGACACCTTTCAGGATTCCCTGTGGCATTCTCGGCTGGTTACCTGCAACCATTACAACTGCCATTGTCTCACCGATCGCACGACCGATTCCAAGTACTACTGCTGCCAGAATACCTGATTTTGCTGCCGGAAGCATGACAAAAAGATGCTTCTCTCCTTGGTTGCTCCCAGTGCCAGTGAACCTTCGTAATAACTCTCAGGTACGCTGCGGATCGCAGATTCCGTAACTCCGATGATAGTCGGCAGGATCATCATTCCAAGCAGAACACAGGCTGCCAGCATACTGGTTCCTGTTCCGCCGAAAATCTGTCTGATCAGAGGAACAATGAGAATCAGGCCAAAAAAACCATATACAATAGAAGGTACACCTGCCATCAATTCAATTCCTGATTTCAATGGTCTGTAAATTTTCTTCGGGCAGTAACGTGCCATAAAAACAGAAGTAAAGAGTGCAATCGGCACACCCAGGAGAATGGCACCTGCAGTTACATAGATACTTGCTACGATCATTGGAAGGATTCCAAAAATATCATTTGACGGCTTCCACTTTGTTCCCAGCAGGAACTTCAGCGGACCGATTTTCCCGATAGCCGGGACACCATTTGCAAACAGAAATGCACAGATCAGAAACACTGCCAACACTGAAGTACAGGCTGCGATCAGAAATACACATTTCATTGCTTTTTCTTTAAAGTGGTTCATTCATTACACCTTTCTTTCCCTGTATCAAAAATCATAACCTGTCACTTTTACAGTGATTCTGAAAATATGATTTTCAACATGCAAACAGCCCGCCTGCTGTACTATTTCATTCACAGGCGAACTGCTCTGAAACTAAATCTGTTACATTATTTAGCAAGATCTTCCCATGTAGTAGTCTCGCCTGTGTATACAGCCTTTACCTGATCGCTTGTAAGTTCATCAACATCATTGTCTTTGTTTACAATAACTGCGATACCATCTCTTGCGATAACTGTAGCTGTAAGACCAAGGTCTTTCTCTTCATCTTTCAGGTCACGGGATGCCATACCGATATCTGCTGTTCCTTCTGCTGCCATGTTTACACCTGTTGTGGAATCACTCTGCTGAACTTCTACAGTTACGTCTTTGTTTACTGCTTCATAGCCTTCTGCAAGTTTCTCCATAACCGGTGTTACTGAAGAAGAACCTGCAACTACTACTTTACCGGAAACTCCGTCTGCTGCTTCATAAGCCTTAGCATCTGCTGCTTCTTTGATATATCCGTTGTCCTCTACGATCTTCTGTCCGTCAGAGCTCATAATGTAGTTTACAAAATCCTTTGCTGCATCGCTTTCTTTATCAGATGTAAGGATGTTGAATGGACGTGCGATCTTGTAAGAATCATTGGAAACATTATCTACAGTAGCTTCTACACCGTCGATCTTAACTGCCTTTACTGTATCATCCAGAGAACCAAGTGAGATATAACCGATTGCATTTTCATCACCTGCAACAGTTGTCATCATAACAGATGTGCTGTTTGTTACACTTGCTTCATCTGTAGTCATATCTACTTTCTCACCGTCTTTTTCTTCTTCAATTCCAAACAGTTCTACGAATGCTCCACGTGTACCGGAACCATCTTCACGGGATACAACTGTGATGTCTCCGCTTGCTGCACTTACGATTGTTGTGAAAGCTGTTGCTCCGATAACTGCTGCTGTAAGGATTGTTGCGATTTTTTTCTTCATGATAATTTTCTCCTCTTCCCATGAGCCATGTTTTTAATATAAAGTGAAAGGCTCATTTCCTTTTTAATATCTTTATGTTTTATAACTTGTTGCCTCATTTACAAGTGCTATTATAGAAATCCAAAGTTAAATGTAAAACCACGCTAAAGTAAAATCTTTGTAAATTGAAAATTTTTGTGAAGGTTGTAAAAACAGGCGTCAGGTGCTATCATAAACTATATCTTCAAGTCCCACCCACTGCTTATTACTTTTCGCAAGTCAAGCAGGGGACTTACTTGATTCGGTTAAAATTTATACACAGGAGGATTTTATATATGGAAAAATTTAAGATGTGAAAAAGCAGTAGAAAAGAAACATAACGGCTATAACTGTGCACAGGCTGTGGCCTGTTCTTTCTGTAAAGAGGCATCTATGGATGAGGATACACTCAAAAAGATCACACAGGGATTCGGTGCAGGTCTTGGCACTATGGCCGGTACATGCGGAGCAATCTCCGGTGCTGCAGTTGTAGCTGGACTTATTAACCAGGACAAAGCCGGAACCTCTCAGACTGTCCGCTCTGTCATGAATCAGTTTAAACAGCAGAATGGAACTGTAATATGTAAAGACTTAAAGGGTGTGGAAACCGGAAAGGTAATCCGCTCCTGTGATGACTGTGTCAGAGATGCGGTGAAATTCCTGGAAGACGCATTAAAATCAGAAAATTGATTTCAGGCAGATATTCGCAATGCATAAATACCAACGCAAAAGGAGCTATGCACGTATAATGTGCATAGCCTCTTTTATGATTAGCTTGATTAATGCTCCCAGTTCCCAATTAATTTTATATCTGTAATTTACTTTCACTACTTGTTCACAGTCATCTGCTGTTCCTGAACTTTTTTTTATTTCTTCCAGAGGCAAGTTCAACATCTTCGAAACTTCTTCTGGAGTTTTTCCACTCATGAGAGCCCCCAGAATCATTCCCTCATGACGGCCTTGCTGTATTCCTTGTTGCATTCCTTGCTGTATTCCTCTTTCATAAATCATATCTCCAAATCCTGTCATTTTGCTCGCCTCCTCCTGAAATGGTTCTGACCATTCTATATGTGAATATCTTTGTATTCTCTTTATATCACCAGTAAAAAGCCCTTTCAGATAATCAAATATTCCTTTTTCTTCTGTTTCTTTTCCCAGTCGGATTATAATTACTGTTAAGAGATCATAATCCTCCTCAGGTTCATCTGCTACCCCTATAATATCCTTCTTCGAAAAAGAGTATTCCGTCAATGTATTCTGCAGTTTCTTTGGCACATCCTCTGCACAGATCCATATGGAATAACATTTTTCCAACTTTGAATAATCTGTAGTCTGCGTAATAGTACTTAACTGAGATGAAAGGTCTCTGGCCACATAATATACTGCACGTTTTAATATAGGGTATGACGGATTACTTGGACGGTAGCTTTTCTGCGCTTCCATATCAATATGTAAATTCACTCTTATTTTCTCTGTAGATAACTTTGGATTTATTATTTTAAACCGAATATCAAACCTCACCAGTTTCTCCACAAGAGATGAGAGTTCACTGTCTTCTTTTGTTAATCTCAGATCCTTTTCTACATTTGGTATATCACTTACGAAATCATCTTTTGTAATAGAAGAAATGTCTAAGCACTGTAGAATTTCTTCCTGTGAGCACGTTTTAAACTCCGGCACTGTCATCTGCAAAATGGGAATGATAATCTCCTTATTGCTCATAAGTTGTTTCATTCCTGCATCATACTCCGCGCCAGTCACTCCGGACGTATATACGTCCATCTTCGTCTCATCACGCATGATTTCTCCTCTCCGGGGAACTGGAACTGTTTTTTTCTTTTGTATATGGATATATTAACATGAAAACCTGAACCTTACAATTCTTCCATAACATTCTCTTGCAAAATCGCCCTTTCCAATTTATGATATATCTATCTGGAACAATAATGGAGGAAGTAATTACCTGTAAATAGTTACGATAAATCTATACGAGGAGAATGTCTATGAAAGTTTTAGTTTACCGCAAATGCAGTACCTGCATGAAAGCCCTGAAATGGCTGGAACGAACACAATATCAATTATGAAGAACGGGCTATTAAAGAAGAAAATCCTACTTACGAAGAACTGAAGAAATGGTACGCAAAAAGTGGTCTTCCACTGAAGAAATTCTTTAATACAGGCGGAATGATCTATAAGGAAATGGGATTAAAAGATAAGTTAAAAGATATGTCTGAAGATGAGCAGCTGAAACTCCTTGCTACAGATGGAATGCTGGTGAAACGGCCTCTGGTAATCGGAGATGACTTTGTACTTACCGGATTCAGGGAGAAAGAATGGAGCGAGGCTATGCACATGTGATGTGCGCATAACCTCTTTTTTATAGCTTCTTATCAATCTTTGCCACATAAAACAGAACAATCAAAAACTCCAGATATGACTGGGAACTTCTGGTTGCCGAAGGTGCTATTCATGCTGTCCGGCTGAAACAGAAATCCAAAACGAAACGAAAAAAATTGCCCAAGGAAATGATGGTGGCATTTGAATAACGAAGGAGTGAGATACATGGAACAATTATTGATTATTGAAGATGATATAGGGTTGAATCAGGGTTTAAGTAAAGCATTGAAAGCAGATGACCGTCAGATTATATCCTGCCATGATCTAAAAGCGGCAAGAGAGCAATTGCTTTGCGGTAGTGTATCCCTAATCCTGTTGGATATCAATCTGCCAGATGGCAGTGGGCTTGAGCTGCTCCGGGAAGTCAAGGAAAACATGCCCGGAGTTCCTGTTATTCTGCTGACTGCCAATGACACCGATCTGGACATCGTAGACGGACTGGAGAGGGGCGCTGATGATTACATTACCAAGCCCTTTTCTCTTTCGGTTTTGCGGGCAAGGGTGAATACCCAACTGCGAAAGCAAGCGTCAAACCATAAAAAATGTATCGATCCATATTGATCTATTTCACTTTGACTTTGAGGCTATGACCTTTTATGTGGGAGATTCAAAAGTGGAATTGAGTAAAACAGAACAAAAATTACTGCGTCTGCTTGTTGAAAATCGTGGTCGAACCATGACCCGTGGAGACCTTGTCGACCGGATCTGGACAGATGGCGCAGAATATGTGGATGAAAAATGCTTTTGTCCGTTACAATCAAGCGTCTGAGGGGATAAGCTTGGTGCACAAAAAGTACATTAAAACCGTCTATGGAATCGGTTATAGCTGGGTGATAAAAAGATGAATAAAAACCGGCATTGTGATCATACTGCTGTGTTTTCTGGCGGCGGCAGCTGTTGTATTATGGGAGCGGAGAAAGGCCAGAAAAACGATGGAAGAAATCGAAAGGATGCTGGACGCTGCCATGACCGGTTCCTTTTCTGAAACCAATTTTGATGAAAGCCAGCTGTCTGCATTGGAAACGAAGTTTGCGCACTATCTTTCCGCCGCAGAAGCATCTTATCGAAATGTAGCGCAGGAAAAAAGACAAAATCAAAACCTTGATTGCGGACATCTCCCACCAGACAAAAACGCCGATTGCAAACCTGCTGTTATACAGCGAGCTTTTGATGGAGGAAACTCTGCCTGCATCAACGAAGGCAAATGTGGAGGCATTGTACAAACAATCGGAAAAGCTGCGATTTTTGATCGATTCTCTCGTAAAGCTTCCAGACTGGAAAATGGGATCATTTCACTCTCCCCTCAGCAAGCAGCGCTGCAGCCGCTGCTTGAAAGCGTAGTAGAACAATATGCCGCCAAGGCTTCTGAAAAAGGATTGTCTTTGCAACTGCAAGATACCAATGCTTTTGCTGTATTCGACTTCAAATGGACAGCGGAAGCGCTGGCTAATATCGTAGACAATGCCATCAAATATACAGAGCATGGCACAATCAGGATTTCTGCTGTAAGCTATGAACTGTTTGAAAGGATCGATATATCGGATACTGGCACAGGCATTTCGGAAAGTGAGCAAGCGAAGATATTTGCTCGCTTTTACCGCTCAAATAGTGTGCAGAAACAAGAAGGGGTCGGCATTGGCTTATACCTTGCCCGACAGATCATATCCGGAGAGGGCGGTTATATCAAGGTTGCTTCCGTTCCGGGAAAAGGAAGTACGTTTTCCATATTTCTGCCGAAATAACAACAATTCTATCAAAACTGTTAGATTTCATTTTCCGCCGGAAAGAATGTGGAAAGATTCCTATGCGATAATCTGTATGTATCAAAGGACCATTTCCTTTCATACATACAGATTTTTTCATGGAGGTACTCATTTATGGAAGTTTTACAGGCAAAAAACCTGAGAAAGATTTATGGCTCCGGCAATAACGCAGTTCATGCGTTGGATGGAGTTGATTTAAGTGTAAAGAAGGGCGAATTTGTTGCAATTGTCGGCACATCCGGCTCCGGCAAATCCACGCTGCTGCACATGCTGGGCGGGCTGGATCGCCCTACAAGTGGCACGGTCATGGTGGACGGACAGGATATTTTCTCCCTGAGGGAGGAAGCGCTGACCATCTTCCGCCGCAGGAAAATCGGCTTTGTGTTCCAAGCATATAATCTTGTTCCGGTGCTGAATGTGTATGAAAATATTGTTCTACCCATTGAGCTGGACGGTGGCAAGGTCAATAAGGATTTCGTACAGCAGATTGTACAGACACTTGGGCTGGATGATCGTCTGGATGCGCTGCCCAATCAGCTCTCAGGCGGTCAACAGCAGCGAGTAGCCATTGCCCGTGCGCTGGCGGCAGCACCCGCTATCATTCTGGCAGATGAACCCACCGGCAATCTGGATTCCAAAACCAGCCAGGATGTATTGAGCCTTTTGAAAGTCACCAGTCAAAAGTTCGCCCAGACAATCGTAATGATCACTCACAACGAAGAAATTGCGCAGATGGCAGACCGCATTATCCGTATCGAAGATGGTCGGATCGTCTCCCAGAACTAACGGGAGGTGGCTACGATGAATGTCAAAAACAGAAAATGTATTCGAAAGCTCAGCTTAAAATCTCTTTATGCGAACCGTCGCCGCAATCTGATCGCTATTTTTGCCATTGCGCTGACCACGCTGCTATTTACCTCCATGTTCACCATTGTCTTGTCGTTGAACGCCAGCTATGAAACCTACCAGTTTCGGCAGGTAGGCGGCTATGCGCATGGCACCTTTAAGGATGTTTCCCCCGAGCAGGCGGAACGCATCGCTGCCCACCCAAAGGTAAAGGCTACGGGGGCACGGAAGGTAATCGGTATCACTGCGGAGGGGGTCTTTGCCAAAATACCGGCAGAGATCAGCTACATGGATGCCAACTGCACTAAATGGAGCTATGCCACCCCTACTACCGGACGGATGCCCGAAAGCGGCAAAGAGGTAGCCATGGATACGGCAGCGTTGCAGCTGCTTGGCGTAACGCCGGAGCTGGGCGCCGAGGTCACGGTTTCCTATTCCATTACGGACAAGGATCAAACCGCCTTTACTGTAACAGATACCTTTACGCTGGTGGGCTATTGGGACTATGATGAACTAATGCCTGTTCATTACATCAACATCAGCCGTGATTACGCAGATGACATCGAAGCGCAGGCAGTGAAAACAGGTTTACAGCCTTTCCGCACCGATTTGAATGTCATGCTGACCTCCGGCACAAACATTCAAGGGCAGATGGAGCAGGTGGATACCGATCTTGGCTACACATGGGACAGCTATACTGATCCCAACAGCGTCCGGATCGGCGTCAACTGGGGATATACCTCATCCCAGCTGGAATCGCAGCTCGATCCAGAGCTGATGATCGCCATAGCAGCTTTTTTGCTGCTGGTGATTTTCACGGGGTATCTTATCATCTATAACATTTTTCAGATCTCTGTTGCGGGGGATATCCGGTTTTACGGACTTCTGAAAACCATTGGCACAACGCCCCGGCAGCTCAAACGCATCATTCGCCAGCAGGCACTTCTGCTTTGTCTGATCGGCATTCCGGCGGGGCTGCTGCTGGGCTACGGCATCGGCGCTGTTTTGATGCCTGTTGTCTTGCACTCCATCCAGTTGAATACAGGCATCACCACCATCAGCACTTCGCCTGTGATCTTCCTTGGTTCTATGCTGTTCGCCTTGTTGACGGTGCTTTTGTCCTGTTCCAAGCCCGGAAAAATGGCAGCCAAGGTCTCTCCGGTGGAGGCTACCAAATATACGGATGTGATGCAGACCAAGAAAAAACGGCGCAGCATCCGAGGAGCAAAGCTCCATCAGATGGCCTTTGCCAATCTGGGACGAAACAAGAAAAGACGGTACTGGTGGTGTTGTCTCTGGCACTGTCGGTGACACTGTTCAATGCGCTGTGTGCCTTTGTGGGCGGCTTCAGCATGGAGAAGTATGTATCCGCCATGACCTGCGCCGATTTTATCGTCAGCACTCCCGACTATTTTCGTTATAACCCAGCAGATGAATTCATCACGCCGGAACAGATCGGAGAGATCGCAGCAAACACAAAGGCCAGTCTTTCCGGCACGGGATATGCTGTGCGAAAACCCGCATATCTGTGGATGACGGAGGATGCTCTGCGGCAGGACTATGCAAGGTACGAAAGCGCCGAGCAGTTGGACACCCATATGAGCCGCATGGAGCACCGGGGCAATATGGTGATGGGAGATACCAGAATCGAGGCTCTGGATAACAGTCTGTTTGACAAGCTGCAAGTGCTCGACGGAGATATTTCTCCTATGCTGGAGCCGGACAATAACGCCATTGCCATTGCGGTTTCCTTAGATGACTACGGTAATCTGCTCAATCCTGAATACTACCCCAAGGTGGGAGACACGATCACGGCTACCTATGCGGATGATGTGAAATATATCGACAGCCGCACCGGAGAACTCCGCACCGAAGATACACCGGAGGAGTACCGTCAGAAAAAACTGTATGGAGCCAGAGATGTAGAGTACACGGTCTGCGCCTTGGTAGAACTTCCGAATTCCATGAGTTATCGTTATAGCGGCGTTGGCTATGATGCAGTTTTGTCTGTGGACACCGCACAGAGGGACAGCGGTGGTGCAGCCATTCCGATGCTCTACCTGTTCGACACAGCGGACGAAGCGGACGAGGCCGAAGCAGAGCAATATCTATCGAAGCTCACTGCCGGTGAGTTTTCGCCCTTGATGTATGAAAGCAAGGCCACGGCTCGCTCTGAATTTGCTCAGTTCCGGCAGATGTTCCTTCTGATAGGTGGTATCCTCTGTGCTATCATCGGGCTGGTGGGACTCTTAAATTTCTTCAACGCCATGATGACCGGTATTCTTTCCCGCCGCCGTGAATTTGCTGTGCTTCAGGCTGTAGGAATGACGAACCGGCAGCTCAAAACCATGCTGATCTACGAGGGATTGTTTTACGCAATGTCCTCCGTAGCAGTGGCCTTTATTCTGTCGCTGGCGGTGGGACCTCTTGCAGGAAAAATGCTGGGCAGTATGTTCTGGTTCTTTGAGTATCAATTCACCATTCTGCCTGTCCTGCTGACAATTCCGGTATTTCTTCTGCTGGGGTGGCTGATTCCTTGCATGATGTATGACAACGCAGCGAAATGCAGCGTTGTAGAGCAATTAAGGGATGCTCAATGATTCTCCGCCTGCGGCGGGTCGCTTCAGCGACATAATTCTATACATCAGCACAAAAAATGGCGGGATTTCCCGCCATTTTTTATATTTGTTCTTTTTCGTATAATTTCTTGATTTTTTCCGCTACCTGCTGCAGTTTCTGAGCACGATAACCGAAGATTCTCAACGCCAGATCTCCGGTTGTGAGACGGGTAACGCCTCCATCTATTTCCGAATCTTCATCAAGGATCTGCCAGATTTTTCCTGAAGTTCCAGATTGATTGCTGAATCTGCTGACTTTACACTCCCGGATTCCTGACTGCAACTTTCACCATCTCTGCTGCAGATCTTAGAAAGAAACAGGTTTGCCATATGTGTGTAGCCCTCGTACATTCCGATTCCTTCCATGGGCATTTTGTCCGGTTCGTAGCTGGTATTATCACGATAAATCAGTTTGTCTCCTCTGTACAACAGGACTTTTGAGGAGAATCTGCGGTACTGAAAACGTTCGTCATGAGCGTTTCGACCACAGGAGATGATCTCCAGCAGGAATAAACGGGAGGTTTCGTCTTCCAGATGGATAGTCATCTTGCTGTCAAAGGCTGACTGTGCGAAAGGAATCACCGGCTGTGGATAGTAATATAATGTGGCGTTTTTGTCTACCTGCACTTCAATGGTTCGGGCGGCTGAGCCTTCGTCCATTTTGTGGATTTTCTCAAAGGACTGGGACAGGACTTCCAGGTCTGCGCCTTCCTTTACATGATAGGAAAATTCCTGGGAATCGCCTGCCATAATCCTGCGGAAGCACAGAGCGGCATGATCTGGATCCCACCGTTTTCTTTTTCGAAAGGCATCATGATCTTGTATGGTGCTGTAAAAGACAGATCTTCCAGAATAGTCCTTCCGTCTTTTAAGGCTGCGCAGGCGCTGATGCGGGATATTTTTCCGAATTTGTTATCCATAGGCATTTTCCTTTACATTCCTTCCAGGAGTACGTTTTTCTTGATCCACTCTACCACTTTATCTACGTTCTCATCTCCGCGGATATTTGTAAACTGGAATGGTCTGTCACCACGCATTTTTTTGGAATCTCTTTCCATTACTTCAAGACTTGCACCTACATATGGAGCCAAGTCTATCTTATTAATTACAAGAAGATCAGAACGTGTGATTCCAGGACCGCCTTTACGCGGAATCTTATCTCCTTCTGCTACATCAATGACGAAGATGGTTGCATCTACCAGCTCCGGACTGAATGTTGCAGACAGGTTATCTCCGCCGCTTTCGATAAAAAGAAGTTCAATATCAGGGAAGCGTTCCATCATCTCATCTACTGCTTCCAGATTCATGGAAGCGTCTTCACGTATGGCTGTGTGAGGGCATCCGCCTGTCTCTACACCAATGATCCTCTCTACAGGAAGAACGCTGTTCTTTGCAAGGAACTGGGCGTCTTCTTTTGTGTAGATATCATTTGTGATGACACCAATGCTGTAATCCTTTGCCATCTTTCTTGACAGTGCTTCAATAAGTGCTGTTTTTCCGGAACCCACAGGTCCGGCAACTCCGATTTTTACGTATGACATAACCGATTTCCTCTTTTCTACTTTACTTGTTGATAGCTTCTTATAATCTGTTTACTGACTTTCCACATATTATTTTTGAAGATTTCATATTATACACATGATTCTGTTTCTATCCACGCTTGAGCCTGGAATAAACTAATACCAAATTCAAGCTACGACATATATAGCCTGGAATACAACTTCTCATGCTGGATTCCTCTGATATCAAATCCAGGTGCAGAGAGACATAAGTCCTCCTCACTTCTGTTCATGACATCCTTTAATATCTCATCAAATTCCCCATAGCATCCGCTCAGAAGCTGCTGCCCGGATGTCTGGCTGAGGGGGATTGTTTTTACGCAGTTGGTGACGATTGCAGATGTCTGGGCATATAGATAATGTGTCAGCGCCTCTTCCAGAGGAATCTGCATTTCTGCACAGAAAACTCCGTAAATACAGCAATGATTTACTGCTTTTCCCTTTCTTGCATCCAGATATTCTCTGAAAATCCCTGTTTCGCTGATGGAAAGTCCAAGCTTTTCAATGGTCTTGGCAAAACGGGAACCCATTTTTCTGGCAGCTTCTCTCTGTTCCATAGGAATTCTGGATGCTTCCAGAAGTTCTTCCAAGTACAGAAGTTCCTGCAGGTCTTTTTCTTCTGCAGCTTCGTATGCAAGTCTGGCTGCCAGAAGTTCTGTATACGCAAGATTCCATTTGATTTTGTGAGTGATGTACTCTCTGGCTGTGTCTACATTATGGACAATTCCACGCTGAATATAAGTCTCAAGTCCCTGGGAGTGGGAATATCCTCCGATAGGGAACAGCGCATCATTTACCTGTAGAAGATAGAACTGTTTTTCTGACATGAAGAACCTCCGTTGTTATTAATGATGATGATTATGAATACTTGCAGAAATTCTCTTGTCAAAGTCCAGCTTCAACACTTCTTTCTCTGCCTGAACTCCATGGATTTTCTGAAGCATAACAAGCATTGGCTCATTATAGATCGTGATAAACGTATCATTCTCTCCCCAGAAAAGCGGTGCGTGTCTGTTTCCGATTTCATAGCAGACCTTTGCAGACATTTTCTCATGTCCGGGAGTCAGAGAAACACGGATAACTTCGCATGGCGGTGTGTTTACCACTACAAGCTTCTCATTATCTGCATAGATCACATCATCCTGATACAGACCTCTGGCGAGAATGGAATCGTCCATGCGGATTCCCACTTCTGTTCCTTTGTCTGTTATTTTTTATGTATTTTCTTAAATGCTTCGTGCCATTCGATATCTACATATTCTATTGTTTTTCCTGTAATATCAAAATCATGAAGCTTTCCTAAAACCTGTTCACACAGCATTATTTTCAACCTCCAGAATCTGCTTTATGTTTTATTAATACCACCTGTTCTCCAATTGATAAGGTTTATTGATTGTGTTCTTACCAAATCTGAAGTAGCATCATAACTCCAGGAACCCATGCAGTTACGATTCCTTCAAATACCTGAAGATATGGAACGAATTTTCCCAGTTTTTTTCCGCAGATATCTTCTACGAAAGCAGTTCCCCAGAGAATTGCCCACAGATACCAGATTGCTGCCCAACGCAGATCCGGTGTGATTCCCAGTGCAGTGCTTCCTGTAAATCCCTCGATTGTACCGAAGATCACCGCATTGATGGCTACAAAAGTAGAAAACCATGCAAATGGGATAGGGCTTGCTTTCAGGAATTTACTCAGGGCTACGAAAAGATAGGTAAAACAGAACAGCAGTCCTGTTCCTGCTGCATAATAATTGCCCTGCACCAGATTGACAAAGTTAATAAATAAAGAAAGACCACCTGTAAAGATGTTCATAATGGCGGTTGATTTTCCGTCTACATTGTATAAAGAACACATACCATTGTTGATCAGTACGATCCTACGAATAAAAGACAAACTCCTAACATAATATTCTCTCCTCTCCTGCTTCTTCAGTATATTTTTCTGTTTATATTTCGTAAGTGGAAATACTTTTATTCAACACGCATAACAAGATGAATAAATCCAGCTTATTTTCATATAAAAATCAGAATTTTATACTGACAGGACTGTCATTATATTGTTTGGTAAGTTCTTATAAAAGTTCTCACAAAACTCCATAAATAACAGTCCTGCGAATATCATTTTTATGATCAGATAACCAGAATGTAATGGTTTAAAGTTGTTTAGAACAGACTGTAAAGCTGTGTCAGCGGAAGCTTCTCTGCCGGTTTGGAAGTGATCTCTTCGCCGTCAACAGTAACCTTATATGTCTCCGGATCTACAGTCAGTTCCGGTGTTCTGTCGTTAAATACCATATCTTTTTTGCTGATATTTCTGCATCCCTTTACAGGTACTACAGTTTTCTCAAGACCGTATTTCTCTTTTACATTTTCATCCATGGCAGCCTGGGATACAAAGGTCAGGCAGGCTTCATTCTTAGCTTTTCCATGAGCTGCAAACATTGGCTGATAGAGAACCGGCTGTGTAGTCGGAATGGATGCATTTGCATCGCCCATCTTAGATGCAATGATCATACCGCCTTTGATGATGATATCTGGTTTTGCACCAAAGAATACAGGATTCCAGAGAACGAGATCTGCAAATTTACCTTCTTCCACAGAGCCCACATACTGGGAAATACCGTGTGTGATTGCCGGATTAATGGTATATTTGGAGATATAACGTTTTACTACGAAGT
>ENA-OPZD01000117-OPZD01000117.1-human-gut-metagenome-genome-assembly--contig:-NODE-117-length-29838-cov-4.158359_pt1 | contig 29838 bp, 34 predicted proteins | sample MGYA00242479_ERZ504495 | MGnify/ENA primary metagenome ERZ504495 (study PRJEB26092, sample SAMD00036286) | human gut metagenome | host: Homo sapiens | study: EMG produced TPA metagenomics assembly of... | reverse complement strand
CCCACAGGGCTCTTCTTTGCGTGCGGAATCTACGGCAAACACGCACCCGACCCAGCCCCAAGGCTCGACGGCCGCGCATTCAGAACGAGATTCCGCCTGAAAGTCGCCCGTAAACGTAAGCTCAACGTAGCCCAGCGAGAACATATAAGGTTCGACGTAGATTCCGCACGAGCGGAAGGCGCCTGTGGGGCCTCGTCGCGAGCAGGACTTGACCGAGCGCCGAATCTTATATGCTCTCGATGGGCGAGCGTCTACAGTTGTCCTGCCTCAGCGAGCATTTGCTTGGCGTGGGCGAGAGATTCCTCGGTGGCGTCGCCCGAAAGGAGGCGGGCGACTTCGGCGATCCGCTCGGGACCCTCAACGCGCAGCAGACGCGTCTCGGGGACGTCCTCGGAATCATCGCGACGGACCACGTAGTGGACGGAGCCCTGCACCGCGACTTGCGCGAGGTGCGTAACCACGATCACCTGGTGCGTGCGGGCAAGGTCGGCGAGCACCTGGGCGAGCGAACGCGCCGTGGCACCGCCAACGCCGGCGTCGACCTCGTCGAATACGAGCGTGTCGACGGCGTCGGCTTCACCAAGCACCACTTTTGCGGCGAGCATCACGCGCGAGAGCTCGCCGCCACTCGCGATACGGCGCAGGGGACGCGGCGTAAGGCCGGCGCCACTGCGGTACAGCAGCTCGCAAGCGCAGGGCCCCTGGGCGGTCCAGCGTTCGCGCGGGAGCTCGCGGCTCTCCCACACCAACTCGGCACGCCCCATCTCCAGTCGTGCCATCTGCTTGCCCACCTCGCGGCAAAACCGCGGAGCCGCGGCATTACGGCGCTTGGTAAGCGCGCGGGCCGCCTCATCGAGAACGGCCTCGGCAGCCTCAAGCGCCTCGCGGGCACGACGGACGCGGGCCTCGGCGTCGATCGACGAGGCTCAGCAGCTCGGCAGCCTCGGCACGACGCGCGAACACGTCCTCCATGCGCGGACCCATTGGCGCAGCAGTCCCTTGAAGGCCGAGAAACGCTCCTGTGCCGCCGCGAGCTCGGCGGGGTCGTAATCTACGGAGTCACGATAGCGCCGTAGGTCGGAGGCGCGTCCTCGATGATAATCGCGGCACTCGTGAGCTCCTCGGCAAAATCGGCGAGCTTGGCATCGACTGAACCCATACGCGAAAGGCCGGCAATGGCGGAGTTGAGGGCATCAAGTGTTCCCCCTTCGCCCGAGAGGGCCTCAGAGGCGTCGTTGGCGCAGCTCGCAAGCGCTCGGCATGCTCCGCTCGGGGCAGGACGCTCCTCAAGCTCCTCGTACTCACCGGGCTTGGGGTCGACTTCGTCAATTCGCTCAAGGGCAAAACGGGCTTCCTCAAGTCGACTTCCCTGCGTGCGGCTTGCCTCTTCCACACGGGCAAGCTCACGAGCCGCCTCGGCGCGCGCGCAAGCGCTTCGCGATACGCCTTGAGCGCGTCGGCAACGCCGGTGCCCGCCCATGCGTCTACCATGCCCACATGGGAGGCGGGATCGAGCAGGCGTTGATGCTCGTGCTGGCCGCAAAGGTCAATCAGAGGGCTCACGCGCTCGGAAAGCTCACGCACGCTGGCCAAGCCGCCGTCGATGCGCGCGCGAGAGCGACCGTCGGCACCCAGGCGGCGCGTCACCACGAAGCCCTCCTCGTCATGTGGGCCCGCAAACAGACGGCCCTCCACCAGCGCGCCTTCGCTCCCCTCTCGAACCGCGGAGGAGTCGGCACGCTCCCCCATGAGCAACTTGAGTGCGGAGAGCAACGCGGTTTTTCCCGCTCCGGTCTCGCCCGTGAGCACGGTGAGGCCCGCGCCCGGTACGAGGTCCGCCTCGCGGATCAAGGCCACATTTTCGACATGGATCTCATCGATCATGACGCACTCCGTAGAACACACGGCTCACCGAGCGGTAAAAGCTCTGCGGACCATAATCGAGCAGCAGAACATCGGCGTCACCCCGACGAACCTCCACACGGTCGACCTCGCCCTCGCAGGTGAGGAACTGGCCGTCGACGGCGATGGCGGGCACCGAGGGGCGGTCCTTGGACATCTTGAGTTCGATCACATCGGAGGGCGAGGTGAGGAAGGCGCGCGCCTGAATAGTGTGCGCCGCGATAGGCACGCAGACCATGCCCGCGTAATCGGGGCTGACGATGGGGCCTCCTGCGGAAAGCGCATAGCCCGTCGAGCCGGTGGCCGTGGACACCACCACGCCGTCGCCACGTAGACGGTCGATATGATGGCCCGAGACCGTGATATCGAATTCAACCATATCGGACAGCGGGCCACGCGTAAGGGCCAAGTCGTTCAGGGCGAAGCTCGTGTAGGAGCGCTCCTCGCCGAACTCATCAACGCTCACGATATCGCAGGCGAGCGTTGCGCGACGACTCACGTGCAGCTCACCTGCAAGGGCATCACCCACTACGGTGAGGACGTTGCGATCCTCGGGCCTGGCCGCCGTAAGAAAGCCCAAATGGCCATAGGAAAGGCCGAGAATGGGGATCTCGCGGTATCCCACGATGCGTGCGGCGCGCAGCAGCGTACCGTCACCGCCGAGTGAGATCACCAGCCCACAGTCTTCAAGGTCGGGCGTCAACTCGATGCCGGAGCGCTGGTCGGGGGCCCACTCGACCTCGAAGCCCTGACGCGTGAGCCAGAGCTCCAAGGCAAGACCGCTCTCAACGGCCTCCTGCTTGTAGTAATTGGGGACGAGAAAGACCATCATAGCGAGGCCGCCTTACTCACGAGCAACGCGATGCGCTCATCGAGGGCGCGTGCGTTGGAACACAGACCTTGGACGTCGCGGGCGCCCCGAGCGCCCAGCAGGAAGAACTCACGATTGCCCTTCGCCCCCTTGATGGGCGAGGCGCACACGTCGAGCGGGGCGAGGCCGCTTTGGGCGAGCAGGCGCACCGTTTGCTCCAACACGCGCGCGTGCACCGTGGGGTCGCGCACGATACCGCCTTCCCCCACCTCGTCTGGCGCCGCCTCGAACTGCGGCTTGACGAGCGTGAGGAAGGCGCCGTCGGCCGAGATAAGCTCGAGCACCGCAGGTAAGATGGTGCGAATGCTGGTGAAGGAGACATCGCACACGGCTAGGTCGAAGGCCCCCGCATGACCGAGCGCGGGTACATCGACGATGTTCGTGCGCTCGAGCAGGGTCACGCGGGCGTCGTTGCGCAAGGACCAGTCGAACTGGGCACGGCCCACATCGACGGAGACCACGTGCGCAGCGCCGCGCTTAAGCAGGCAGTCGGTAAACCACCCGTCGAACATCCACATCGAGGCAGGACAGGCCCGAGGGTCGACCTCGAACGCGTCGAGGGCACCGGCCAGCTTGAGGCCCCGCGGCCCACATAGGAATGCGCCCTTGACATGCAAGGCGTGCCGGGCTTGACCATCATCCCGGGAGAGCTCAGGCGCTCGCCACCCGAAGAGACGAGACCCGCCATCAACGTGCGCAGGGCATCTGCGCGGTTCTCGCAGATGCCCTGGGAAATCAATTCATCATCTAGACGAACACGTGCCACGATGTGCCCTTCTTACGCGTCCTCGGCGCTCGAATCCGCGCCGGAGGGCCCATCCGAAGACGCGGTTGCTTCGGGTGTACGCGCGTCCTTGACCGCCGAATCTGCCGAGTCCTCGGAGCCGTCACGCGACTCCCGCTCATCGAGCATGTCGACCTCGCGAGGCGACAGCTCGAACGAGTCGACCATATCCACGGCGCGCGAGCCAAGCTCGATCGCCTCATCGAACAAATCGAGGCTGCGCTCGAGCGAGGTGTCCTTGGAACGAACTTGGGCGATGATCTGGTCCAAACGCTCCGTGATGTCGTCGAAAGTGCCCTCGGCCATGTCCTACTCCCCGTCGGAGGAATCGAACGGGTCGAGGAACATATCGTCGAGGTCCTCGGTCTCAAAGCCATACTCGGCTGCCTCGAAGCGCGCGCGGGCCTCCTCGGCGGCGCGGGCGGCTTCGCGTTCCGCCTCGAGCCGCTTGGGATCGATCTCGAACCACAGGGCGGAAATGCAGGCAGCCTCGCAGTCATCTGCCGTGACGGTGCACGCAACGTGCTGGAGGCTCGGCAGATGGCGCTCACGGACGATGCGGCCGAGCACGCCGTTCACAAAGCCGGCGGAGTCGTCGGTGCCGTACGCCTTGGCGACCTCGACGGCCTCATTGATGACGACGGCGGCATCGAGGGTATCGGCCACCTGGAAGTACAGCTCGTACACGGCGGCGCGCAGCAAGTTGCGGTCGGCACCGGGCATGCGCTCGAGGCTCCAATTGGCGGAGACGGCGCGCAGCGCGGAATCGATGCGCTCGCGATTGGCGTCCACGCCGCGCGCGATCTCTACCGCGTAATCTGCCAGCGGGCCCTTGGAAAGCGTGAAATCGCCGGCAAGAACGTCGGCCACGGACTCGCCGCGGACCTCCGCCTGGAACAAGATCTGAAGGGCCTGGCTACGGGCGAGCGTACGCCCGCGGTTGACCTTAAGGGATGCCACGCGCTACTCCTTGGGGAAAACGAGGCTGTCGATGCAGATGTTCACGCTCTCGACCTCGACGCCCACCTGGGCATCGATGGCGTTGACCACGGCCTCGCGCACGACCTCGGCGAGCTTCTTGAACGGATAGCCGAAGAAGACCGTGAGGTGCACGGTGAGACGGAGCTTGTCTCAATGACCTCGGCCTCGACGTCCTCACCCACCTGCGTGGACTTGGCGGAGAACATGGAAACGAGATTGGTGGCGAGGTCCTTGACGCCCACAGACGCGACGCCTTCGACCTGCTCGACGGAACGGGAGACGATGGCGGCCAGGACCTCAGGCGCGATGCCGATTCCTGCGATGGTGATCTCTTGCGACATGGTCACTCCTTACGTGAATGCGTGATGCGCGAGGATGCGATTAGAGGCGCTGGACGAACTCGCCGGTGCGGGTATCGACCTTGATGCGCTCGCCCTCGTTGAGGTACATGGGGACCTGAACGACCGCGCCGGTGTCGATGGTGGCGGGCTTGGTGGCACCTTGGACGGTGTTGCCCTTGGCACCCGGGACGGTCTCGACGACCTCGGCCTCGATGAACATGGGCGGATTCACGCCGAGCAGCTCGGTATCGGCGTAGAGGAGCTGGGCGTTGTCGTTCTCGCGCAGCCACTTGGCGTTGTCGCCGATAAAGTCGGCGGGCACCGGGATCTGCTCATAGGAGCTCATGTCCATGAAGTAGTAGTTGTCGCCGTCGTTGTAGAGGTACTGCATCTCGTTGGTGATGAGCTGCACGCTCTCGAACTTGGAACCGGCGTTGCAGGTGTTCTCGACCACGCGGCCGGTCTTGAGGTCCTTGGTCTTGTAGCGGACGAAGGCACCGCCCTTGCCGGGCTTGACGTGCTGGAACTCGACGATGGTGTAGTACTTGTCCTTGATCTTGAGACCCATGCCGTTGCGGAAGTCGGCGGTGGTAATGGAAGCCATGGCTTGCCTTTCTGTAGAGGAGTCGAACCTGAAAAGTATACTCTCAAATGCGCTTAACAGTCGATGACGACCAGCTCGTGCGTAGAGGTCGTGAAGGGCTCGTAGCCGTCCTTCGTCACGACGCCGTAGTCCTCCAGGCGCACGCCGCCCACGCCGGGCAGGTAGATGCCGGGCTCCACGGTGATGACGGCGCCCTCCTCCACGATGTTGCTCTTGCGGCCGAAGACCGGAAGCTCGTGGATGTCGATGCCCACGCCATGACCGAGGCCGTGGCCGTAGTACTCACCGTAACCGGCATCGCCGATGATCTTCTGCGACAGCAGGTGGATATCGTGACCGTCCACGCCGGCGCGGATCGCGGCGACGCACTCCTCGTGCGTACGGCGAACGATGTCGTAGATCTCACGTTGCTTCTCGGAGGGCTCGCCCACGCAGACCGTACGGGTCATGTCCGACTTGTAATCGCGGTACCCCGCGCCGTAGTCCATAAGGACGAAGTCACCCTTCTCCACCACGCGGTCACCGGGGATGGCGTGCGGGTTGGCGGTATTGGGGCCGCTCGCGACGATGGAGCCAAAGGCCAGGCCATCGGCACCGTTGTCGAACATGAAGGTTTCAAGCTCGGTGCGGAGCTGCTTTTCCGTGTAGCCGGGACGGATGAACTCGCACATATGGACGAAGGCGGCGTCGGTGATGGACTGCGCATGGCGCATGAGCTCGATCTCCTCGGCGTCCTTGATGGCGCGCATGAGCTGGAGATCTCCGTGCATGAGCGGCAGGCTCGCGCAGATGGAGCAATCCTCTAGCCCGCGCTCGATGCCGCGGTAGAAGTTGATCTGCATGTCATCCTCGACGGCGACGGTACGGCTCTTGGTATCGCGGGCGCGCTCGGCGACCCAACGCGGAATGTCGATGACCTCCATGTCGAGCTTCCACTCGACGCCCTCGGGAAGGTTCTCCTCGAAGGTGTTGAAGTACCGGGAGTCCGTGTGCAGGTAGCAGGCATCAGCGGTGATAAAGGCGGCGTGCGGGTATTCGCCGGTGTAATCGAAGACCCGCATGGCCCCAGTGAGCCAGCGAAGGTTTGCCTCGTCGCGCACGACCACGGCGTCGTAGCCGCGCTCTGCCATAAGGGCACGCAGGCGGGCGATGCGCCCGGCGGGACCGTTAAGTTTCTGGGACATAGGATGATCCTTTCTCGAGAACAGGCTGGCTGGGATGTGTGCAATGGGAAGACGGATGCGTCCTGCACCATTATCGCACTGTAAGAAGCTAGGGGTGGCGCGAGGCGAGGAACGCGCGGGCGTGGCGCTCGAAGACCTCGTCGTCTACCGATGCCAGGCGAATGATGCCCGGATGCTTGGGCAGGGCAAACTGGAAACGGTTCGAGCGACGGAAGCGCTCAGCGCGCACGGCCTCGACGAACGTCTCGGGTTCAATCGAGAACTGAAGCTCCTCGATGCCCAGGTCTTCCAGGCGATCGTCGAGGGCAAACATCTCATCAACGGGAAACTCGCACACGTCGACGGCAAGACGCGCCTCGAAGCGCATGCCCTCGGCGTAAAGACGGTACCCGGGGATGGAGGAGTCATTCAAACACACGGCTAGTGCGCGAGCCGTGGTATCGCCGTACATGACGCGCGGCGTGCGGAGGGGCTCGCCGACTTGACAGTATTCATGCGCGAGGTATGCGCACTGGTGAACGCCTCCATGAGCGAGACTTCACTACCGGCGACCATGCCCTCGACCGTGGACTCGAACGACTCCCAGCACTTGCGGCTCTCGGCGAGGCTCGCCGCGCACATGAGCACGTAGCCCAGGCCATTGCGCTGCGAGTCGAACGCGCGCACAAGGTCGAGATCGCATATGACGAGACCGACCTCAGGCGCAAGCGACACGCCCGCATCATGTGCCCCAACGGAAAGGGGCACCATCTGGGTGGGTGCCATGATCATGGCATCGAGCGTCGTGGGGACAAGAGCGCACGCGCACCCTCCGCACCACGAACGGGCGATGTACGCGGAGATGGAGCAGACGGGGGCGGAGCCAACGCCCACGACGAGGTCCTCGGCAGTGAGGCCGAAAGACGCGAGGCGCACGAACAACCCGCCGACAGTTGCGAACGAGCTCGCGGCCTCTCCATCGAGCGCCACCTCATCCACGCGATATCCGGCATCGATAAGCGAACGGCGCACGTTAAGGACAAGGTCCTCGGGCAGGTCGGCATCGGCAACCATGAAGGCGCGACAGGGACGCCCCACGCGCCGGCGAGCATTTGGAGAGCTCGGAAACGCACCGCAGCCAAAGCGCAAATCGGTGCTGCGGGTGCCAAGTTGAGAAGCTTGCGACGAATCGTCATATCAGACCACGCTCCAAGAGCAGTTCGGCAACGGTATAGGACACATCGGTGAACGAGGTGCCGCGAATATCCACGGTAAGGTCGGCGGCTTGTCGGTACAACGGGCGGCGATGTTCGAGCAGACGCGCGGCGTGCTCGGCGCTGCGGAAATCGGGTCGGGTGTCGGAGCGGCGGATTTGACGCAGGGAGTCGTCTAAGCCACCGTCGAGATACACGCAGTAGCCCATCTCGTGCATGAGCTCGATGTTGCGAGGGGTCTCCACGACACCACCCCCACATGAGACGAGCAGGCTGCGCTCCGAACGCAGCCCCTCGAGCACGGCGGTCTCGAGCTCGCGAAAGCGGTCCTCGCCAAGTTCCTCGAACACGCGGGCGACGGTGCTGCCGCAACGCCGCTCGACCAAGCGGTCGGTGTCGACGAAACGGCGATGGAACATCCGTCCCAGGTTTCGGGCGAGCGTCGACTTGCCGGCCCCAAGGAATCCGACGAAGAAGACGTGATCGCATCCGTGCTTGACCGCCTGCGCCATGGCGACCTACTCCTCGCAGGCCACGTGACGCAGGGCGCGGCGCTCGAAGATGCGGAAAATCTGCGTGTACCACAGGTCGACGGTTGTCTGTGGCTTGACCAGAATAGTGTCGATACCGGCGAAGTTTCCGCCCCACACATCGGTGTAGAGCTGGTCGCCGATCATGACGGCCTCCTCCGGCTTCGCGCCCAAACGGCGCATACCCGCCGTGATCGCATAGGGCAGCGGCTTGCACGCGAAGGAGATGTAATCCATCTTGAGCTCGCGCGCCGAGCGCGAGACATGACTCTTGTGCCAGTTGTTGGACACCATGATGAGCTCGAAGCCGAGCTCGCGCGCATGGTCGAGCCACGCCGCCACGCTGGCGGGCGCGTCCTTGCGGTCACGCGGGACGAGCGTATTATCGCGATCGAGTAGAATGGCGCGTTTGCCGGACGCCCAAAGGGCGTCGAGGTCGATGCGCTCAACGCTCGAAACATAGCGTGCAGGGGAAAACCAGCTCATTGCCTACTCCCAAGACTGCATGTGCTCATCGTAGGTCTCGGAGAAATACTCCTCGTCCTGCGTGATGTAAAAGTAGAGGTCATTTGAATCGGTCGGGTTCAAGGTAGCCTGAATCGCCTCGACCGACGGCGCGCAGATGGGCGTGGGGGGAAGTCCCGCGTTCTTATAAGAGTTATACGGGCTGTCGATGCTCTGGATGTCATCGGCCGTGACGGCGCCGCCCGTCACATACATGAGCGTGGCGTCACTTTGCAGGTACGGGCGACCCGCAAAATCACCCTTCCCGCTCATGCGGTTGAGGAAGACGGAGGCAACATGCGCGCGCTGGCTGGCGTTCAATCCCTCACGCTCAACCACGGAAGCGAGGACGAGCAATTCATAATCGCTGAGGTCGAGCCCATAGCGCTCGTTGATAGCGATGCGGGCGGCCGTGAAGTCGAGCGCGTCGACCACATCCGTCTGATACTGGTCGAGCATGGCGCGAATAATTTGATCGGCCGTGGGAGTGCCCGAGAAGGTATACGTCTTTGGATAAAGGAAGCCCTCAAGGGAATCGTCGGCTGCCTCAGACAAGAAGGGATAATCCGAAACGTAAGCGCTCGCCTTTGCCTGGGCAAGGAAGTCATCGGCAGAGATGCCATAGGTCTCCTCAACGAGCTGCGCCGTCTGCCCGACAGTCCTGCCCTCGGGCACCGTGAGCTTGGCGCCACTGGCATTCGGGCCCTCGACGAGCTGCTCGACCACTTCGACGGGATCCTGCAGCGTCTCGAACTGGTAATCGCCGGGCTTGAGCGACATCTCGGCATTCAGCTTCTTGACGGCGGCATAGTACTCCGAGGGATCCTCGATAATGTGGTTCTCGGAAAGGATGGAGGCTATGGTATCGCCAGAGGCACCATCGGGAATGGTGATAGTGACCTGCTGGCCCGCCTCAACGGTTTGATCGGATCCGCTAAACAGACGAGGGAAGATAAAGATGGCAGCACCTGCGACGACGGCGATGGCGATGAGGACGCCGACGATCACCGGAATCGGAGAGCCCTTCTTATGCGAATCTCCACTACGGCTGTATACAGGCTGAACACCAGTGCGGGAGGGCTGGGCGGAAACGGGACGCGAGGTGTTCTGCGAGAAACGAGTGCCCGCTGGACGCGGCGCGGCGGTACGACTCGAGGCAGACGAAGCGGGGGCAGACCCATTGGTGCGGAATCGCTTGCCCGCCGGACGGGACGTGTCGCCGGGGCGATGGGAACCGGAGTAATCAGCCACGGTCTTCCTTTCGTCTCTGAGAGTCGAGCCACGCCTGCAGGAACAGCGAAGCCGAGATCATATCTACCTTACCGCGCATCTGTTTTTCACTCAAACCCTGCTCACGCAAAACGCGCTTGGCCTCGCTCGAGGAAAGGCGCTCGTCGATGAACTCGAGGGGAAGGTCGCAGGCACGCGCTACGCGTTCGGCGATCGCACGGATATGCTCTGCCTGCGGGCCTTCCTCCCCCGCCATCGTCTGGGGCAGTCCGCAGACGAGGACATCGGGCTCATGGTCCTCAATGATCATGCGAAAGGTGCGCGCCATATTCTCAACCTCGGAAGCAGGGAGGACCTTGAGCGGCATGGCGACGCGCCCGGTGCGGTCAGAGACCGCGATACCGGTGCGTGTGCCGCCAATATCGAGCGCGAGTGCAACCACCTCTGGACGCCTCGGTTACGCGTTCAGCGCATCGCTCGCGGCCTCGAGAGCAGCAGCGATGCCCGCGGCATTCTTGCCGCCAGCCTGCGCCATGGTGGGCTTACCGCCACCACGGCCATCGACGAGCGGCACGATCTGCTTGATGACGTTACCCGCGTGGAAACCAGCGGCGGCGGCGTCATCGGTCGCGGCGGCCAGTAGCGCGGGCGTACCCTTCTCGGTCACCGTGGCGAGCACGCAGCGACCGGGCCGGCGATCTTGCCGCGCACGGTGTCCCACACATTGCGCAGGTCCGCCGCCTCGAGCCCCGTGAGCTCGGCGGTCACGAGCTTGTACGAACCCATGTCGGCGGCATTTTCGATCGCCGCGGAAATGGCATCGGAGCCACCGCCGGTGAGCGCGCGCTTGAGCTTCTGGTTGACCTCGCGCAGCTCGGACTGGAGCACAGCGATGCGCGTGGGAACCTCCTCAACACGGCACTTGAGGCCAGCGGCGGCCGACTCGGCCAGCGCAGCGCGCTCCTCGAGATACGTGATGGCGCCGGTGCTGGTCACAGCCTCGATACGACGGACATTGGAACCGGTGGAGGACTCGGAGACGATCTTGAACAATCCGAGCTCCGCCGTGTTGGCAACGTGGGTGCCGCCGCACAGCTCGCGGGAGAAGGGCTCATCCTCGACGCCCACGGACACGACGCGAACCACGTCGCCGTACTTCTCACCAAAAAGCGCCACGGCGCCGGAGGCCTTGGCCTCCTCAATGCCCATGACGGTGGTCACCACGGGCTTGGCGGCAAAGATCTGCTCGTTGACCAGGTCTTCCACCGCGCGGACCTGCTCAGTGGTCATGGCCTCGAAGTGCGTGAAGTCAAAGCGCAGGCCCTCGGGAGACACCAGCGAACCGGCCTGGTTGACGTGGTCGCCCAGGACCTCCTTCAAGGCGGCGTCGAGCAGGTGGGTGGCGGTGTGGTTGCGACGGAGCAGACCGCGGCGGGCGAGGTCGTAACCGACAAAGACGGTGTCACCCTGCGAAAGCGCGCCGATGAGCTTGCCCTCATGGACGTACAGACCGCCCTTGGCGATAGTGTTATTGACGAAGAACTGAGCGTCGACGGTGTCGATAAGGCCGTGGTCACCCATCTGGCCGCCCATCTCGGCGTACAGAGGGGTGCGATCGAGCACGACGGCAGCCTCCGCGACGTTCTCGGCGCGCTCGACACGCTCGCCGTTCACGACGATAGCGAGGACCTTCGCGCCCTCGATGCTCTCGTTGTCGTAGCCCACGAACTCGGTGGCGGGCAACTGGTCTGCAAGCTCGGTCCACACGTCGTTGAAGGAACCCCAGGCGTCACCCTTGGCGGCGGCGCGGGCGCGGGCCTTCTGCTCGGCCATCTCGGCATTAAAGCCCTCGATATCGACCGCATGGCCGGCGCCCTCGGCGATCTCGACGGTGAGGTCGATCGGGAACCCGAACGTGTCGTGCAGCATAAATGCGGCGGAGCCGGGAAGCTGCTCGCCATCCGCGAGCGCCGCGAGCTGCTCATCGAGATAAGCGCGGCCGTTGTTGAGGGTGGTGGAGAAACGCTCCTCCTCCGCCTCGACGATACCCTTGACCAGGCCGACGTTCTCGAGCAGGCTCGGATAGCGTCGCCCATCACATCATTCACCGCATCGATGAAACGGCCCAGGAACGCGTCCTCGATACCCAGCAGACGCCCATGGAACACGGCGCGACGCAGCAGACGGCGCAGCACATAGCCACGGCCCTCGTTACCGGGAAGCACGCCATCGGAGATCAGGAAGTTCACCGAACGGGCGTGGTCGGCAATGATGCGTAAGGAACGGGAAGCACCGGTGTAGTCGTCATCAACATAGGTCTTGCCGGAGATCTCCTCGCCCAACTTGATGAGACTCTGCATGACGTCGCCGTCGAAGAACGAGCTCTTGTGCTGCATGATGGCAGCCATGCGCTCGAGACCCATGCCGGTGTCGAGGTTGCGGTGGGGCAGCTCGGGCATGGAGCCGTCCTCTTGGCGATCGAACTGAGTAAAGACGAGGTTCCAGAACTCGAGGAAGCGGTCACAGTCGCAGCCGGGCGCACAGTCCGGGCATCCGCAGCCCACCTCCTCGCCGAGGTCGAAGTAGATCTCGGAGCACGGACCGCATGGACCGGTGGGGCCAGCCGCCCAGAAGTTGTCGTCCTCGCCCAGACGGGTGATGTGTTCGGCGGGAACGCCGAGTGAGCGCCATACGGACTCGGTCTCATCGTCCTCGGTGAAGACCGTGAAGTACAGGCGGTCCTTGGGCAGCTTGAAGACCTCGGTGATGAGCTCATAGGCCCACGTGCAGGCCTGCTCCTTGGTCACGCCGCCAAAGGCGAAGTTGCCGAGCATCTCGAAGAAGGAGGCGTGGCGCCCGTCGGCACCGATGATGTCGATGTCATTCGTGCGCACGCACTTCTGGCACGAGCACGCACCGATCTCCTTCATGACCTTTTTGCCCTGGTAGAACTCCTTGAACTGGTTCATACCGGCGTTGGCGAGCAGCAGGGACGGGTCATCGGGAACGAGCGAGGAGCTCGGATAGAGCTTGCAGCCCTTGCTCTCGAAAAAGTTGAGGTAGGCCGAGCGGATCTCGGCGGTCGTCATGGTGGGATAGTCAGCGGCCATGCGTAAACTCCCTGGGTTAATGAGGTCCCGATCACCGGGACAGTTTCCAACCCGTCTAGTATACGTTAACGGCCGTCATCAGTTGTGTCGGTTTCCTCGGGTTTCTTGGCACCCACATCGTGCTCGTGCGAGGTGAAAGGGTTCTCGAAGTCGATGAGCTTTGCCCACGGGTTCTCGAGCTCAGGCTTGGGCATGGCCTCCGCCTCGGGAACCGAGCTCTCGTCGATGATCTGCGAGTCGGCTACGAAACTGTCGTCTCCCAGCGCGTCAAAAGCAGGAACCGGGTTGCCCTGTGCATCACGGAAGGGGGCTCCACGGAAGAGCGCACCCTCGTAGGAAACGATCTGCTCGCCGGTGCGCGTCTCGAAATAGAAGATGAAGAGCGATTTGATGACAGCAACGAGCGGCAACGCGACGATCATTCCCGCGGCTCCACCGAAAGTCGATCCAACAACGAGCGCCGTGAGCGACAAAACCGGATGCACCTGCATCGTGGACTGGTTGATCTTGGGCGCGATCACGTTGTCCGTGATGTTTTGGGAGAGCATAGCCATGACCATCGTCCACAGCGCCATGATGGGGCTGTACACAAGTGCGATCAGAGACGCCAACGCCGCGGATATGGAGGGGCCGACCACGGGAATGATGTTTAACACGCCCGAAAGAACACCCATGGCGCCCGCGTACGGATGGCCCACGATCGTAAATCCCACGAAGGCGAGGAAGCCCTGGATGACGGAGTTAATGACCGTCGAGCGCAGGTAGCCCCCCACCGAACGGCTGACCACCGCAACCATGAGGCGATAGTCGTCGGCTTTGCCCTCGGGCAGCACGCGACAGATTTCCTCGTTGATGCGGGGGTAATCGCACGCAAGCCAGAACGCGAGAACGAAGCCGAGGAACACGATGAAGACCGTCGAGGCGATGTTGTTCACCATGGGAACGATGCCATCGCGCACGGCCGCGAGCAGGCCCGAAAGCGCCTGGTTGACGATGTCCTGCGCGGCGGTGAAGATCGAATCGAGCTGAACGATGTCATTCAAATGCTCGACCACGGCGTACTTGCTCTCCATGCGCACCACCCACGCACCGAGGGCGGAGAATTTGGAAGGAGCATCGCGCAGGAGGTCGATGAGCTGCCCGGTAACCATGGGGATCACGAGCGCAAAGAGTAGAATCAAGCCGACCATGACAACGATGAGGCCTATCAGGCACCCGCACCACGGGGGACGCGGTGGCGCTCGAGCCAATTGACGATGGGCGAGGCGACGAATGCCGAGAGGCAACCGACGGAGAGGAAGAGCAGCACACTCGAAAGCGAGCCGATCAGGTTCAGCGCGACGGAGGCGATGATGATGGCGCCGATGACGATCCAGATGTTGAAAAACGTGATGCGGGCCACACGCTCTGCGTGCGAAGTATCGTGCTTCATAGTTCCTCTCACCAACCGGACCTAGCCGGCCATGGACCCGTCGGGGTCGATTTTGTCTTGGATCTTCTTGAGGGTACGCCTAAGCAGACGGCTCACCTGCACTTGGGAGATGCCGAGCTTCTCGGCAATTTCAATCTGCGTCATCCCCTGCAGGAAGCGCATCTCAATGACCTCGCGCTCACGCGGCGAGAAGCTCGCAAGTGCCTCCTCGATGATGATGCGATCATCGGTGAAGGCGAGGTCTTCATCCTCCGTGGCATATCGGTCGATGACCGAGGGGGTGTCGTCATCCTCCATGCCCGAAGGCGCCTCAAGCGAAACAGAGCTATACGCGGAAGAAGATTCCATGGCCTCGAGCACCTCGTCGACGGAGGCGTCCAGATACTCCGCAATCTCGGCGATAGTCGGCGAACGCTGAAGCTTGGAGGTAAGGGTATCGGTGGCCTGGTTGACCTTTGCCGAGAGCTCTTGCAGGCGCCTAGGCACACGGACGCTCCAACCCTTGTCACGGAAATGCCGCTTAATCTCGCCCATGATGGTGGGCGTGGCGAACGTGGTGAACTCGAGGCCGCGACTCGGATCGAAGCGGTCGATAGCCTTGAGCAAGCCCAGATACCCGACCTGCACGAGGTCATCGAGAGGCTCTCCGCGATTCTTGAACTTATTGGCGATGAAGCGCACGAGATTCAGATGGGACATCACGAGTTTCTCGCGAGCATCCATATCGCCCTCTTCTTTGAAGCGGCGAAAGAGCTCGCGCGTCTTCTCCTTGTCCCAGGCGCTTTTACCCGAGGTTTTAGATGGCATCGACGTCCGCCTTCACGTCGAGCACCAAGCGAGCGGGCGCTTCGTGCTTTTCGTAGACATCGCAGACCGAGCCCAAGATGAGATCGGCGTACACGGCGGTCGGGTCCTCCTCAGAGGGCTCTGCGAACGCCGTTGCGGACAACTGGAACGTCATGGCGACATGACGCTCATCGACATCGAAGTCGATGACTAGGTCCTCACCCGGCGTCGTTCCGCAAGCGTAGATGAATGCCTCCTCCGCAGCCATGCGCATGTCTTCGACGCGCTCGACCGACATGGCGGAAAGCGTCGCCACGTTCGCGGCGGTCATGCGCACGATGCGCGCGAGATGCGGCTCGCAAGCAACGGTAAGGGCGACACGCGTGGGATTACTCATGGTCGGACTCCTCGGCGGGGGTGTAGGTGAAGTACTGACGGGGCTCATCTGCCTCAATGGGCTCTGTCTCCCCCGAGGCATGGTCGAACGAGCCGGGCGTCTCTGCTGCCGGGGCAGCCGCTGTGTCGCCGAAGGTGCGGGGTGCGGGCATGGACTCAGTCTTACGCGGCTTGGCAAACAGCTTGTGAACCTTCTCACTCGCGGCGTCAGCAAAACCGGTCACGGCACTCGACGCGCTGCTGGCGGCACCGCTTACCGCGGAGACGTCACGAAGTACACCGTTGACCTCGATAAGGTCTGCCGAGAGTGCCTCAGTCGCGACCGTGGCCTGCTTGAGCAGGGGTTCGATCTGGGACACAGCCGGCTGCAGTTCGTCGACCACACCATCGAGCTTGGCGACCACAGGACGCGCCTCCTCGATGGTGCTGTTGATCTGCTCGACGGTCTTATCGAGCGAATCGACCACGCCGCGTGTACGACGCAGCATGAGGGCCAACTCGACGACGGCCCAAGCGCCGGCGAGCGCCAAAACGATAAGGACGATCTGGATGGGATCCATGAATGCCTCCGTAGTTGTCTCGTCACAGATAGATTGATGATACCCGTTCGCGTCCAATTCAACCATCTCGCTTCTCCCGTGCGCGGGGGAAGCGAGATGACAGGCATGGCGCACACTTTGAAAGAGTTGTGAACCACAGCGGTTATCTAGGGCGGGTCTCGGCGCGCCATTGTTCCCAACCTCGGCCGCTGGGGTGCCAGAAGGCGCCGGGCTCGAGACCCTCAGGGAGATACCGCTGCGGTACCCAGCCCTCTGGGTAGTCGTGTGGATACTTGTACTCTCCATATTCGTCTGAACCCGGGCGATGGCGGTCGCGCAAGTGGTTGGGGACTTCGCGCTGACCACTCGAGCGCACGTCTTCGAGGGCGGCGTCTATGGCGTTCGGCGGCGTTGCTCTTGGGAGCCAGTGCGTTGTAGATGGCCGCCTGCGCCAGATTGATGCGGCATTCGGGATAACCGATCACCTCAGCGGACTTGAATGCGGCCTCGGCGACCAGCAAGGCTGTAGGGTCGGCGTTCCCGATATCCTCGCTTGCCTGGATCATGATGCGACGCGCGATGAACTTGGGGTCCTCCCCCGCGTCGATCATGCGGGCGAGCCAGTACACCGCGGCATCGGGATCACTGCCCCGCATCGATTTGATAAACGCGGAGATGATGTCGTAGTGCATGTCGCCAGACTTATCATAGGAGAGCCCGCGCCTGGGGTTCGCCTGCTTGACGTCCTCGAGTGTGATCTCGATGGGAGCTCCCTCGGCGCGAACGTCCTCCGCCGGGTCTGCCGGACGCGTAAGCGCAATCTCGCTTGCGAGCTCAAGCGTGGTGAGCGAGCTGCGCCCGTCGCCCGCGGCAAGCGTGCAGATCGCCTTGATGACCTCATCACTCGCCGTGTACCTGCCCGCCAAGCCCTCTGGGGCCCCAAGAGCACGGCGCACCAATTGCTCACGTCCGCGTCGCTCAGGTGCGTCAGTTCGACCACACGACTGCGCGAGAGCAACGCGGAGTTGACCTCGAAATACGGATTCTCGGTGGTGGCGCCGATCATGACCACGGTGCGGTTCTCCACCGCATGGAGCAGAGCATCCTGCTGGGAGCGGGAGAACCGATGGATCTCATCGATAAACAGAATAGTACGGCGGTCGAACATCATGAGGCGGTGATTGGCTTCCTCGATCTCGCGACGCAGGTCCTTGACCGTACCCGTCACCGCCGAAACCTCGACGAACTCACTCTTCGTGTGTGCGGCGATGATGTGGGCCAGGGTGGTTTTACCCGTACCGGCAGGTCCATAGAGGATCACGCTCGAAAACACGTCATGTTCGATGGCGCTGCGCAGCCACGAACCAGGCCCCACCGCCTTCCGTTGACCCACGTAATCGTCAAGCGTGTTGGGACGCATGCGCACCGCCAAGGGTGCGTTCTTGAGCTGTTTGCTCCGCTCGGAGCTGCTGAAAAGGGTATCCATGAATCCGTTCCGTCGATTCGCCATCGCATGTGATTCTAGCAAATGGAATGATAGATTCAAACACCTGTTCGTATAAGCGTTCGTTGATGTACGTGCGCTGGGGGAACTTGAGCTCCGGGAACAACGTGCACGCAAGCTCGGTAAAGTATCCATCTGTCATGCTCGCGATATAATCGACGACCGTCTGGTCAAGATCACGCTCCCACTCGTACGTGCGCCCGTAGTACGACAGAGCCTTGTCGATGCGCGCGATGTGGTGGCGGAAGATATAGCTCTGCTCGTCATGTGCCTTAAGGTCGCCTAGGAAATGCTCGTACATGAGGCTGAATGCGCGCGCCATCGTCGCCGCCTCCTGCTCCTCGATGCCAGCCGAGTGATAGATCTTTTCGTAATTCTCACGCTTCGCGCGGCGGATCTCGCAGAACAGCTCCTCGCTCATCTCGATGCGGTCCTTACCGTAACTGTGCTCGACGATGTCGATCGAGGCGCGCGTGAGAATCCAGGAATTGTATCGACCACCTAAACCGTCTTCAAACGCGTCTTCCGAGAGTAAACCCGCCTCGATGGCGTCCTGACGGTCGCGCCCCACATAGGCGATGATATCCGAGATGCGCACCACGCAAGCCTCGAGCGTCATGGGGCGCAGCGTCTTGACGTAGTCGAAGTCGTGGGTGTAGCACTCCCCCACCACGTGGTCGAACTGCTCGAACGATTCCATGCCCGAGAGCTCGAAGACGCGCTGCTCGTACTCGCCGTTATGGCACAGCACGCCATCGAGCGTCTGCAGCGACAGGTTGCGACCGTAGAGCTTGTCGAGCACCCGGACCGAATGGACGTTGTGGAAAAACGAGCGGCCGGTGCGGGCGGTGGTGATGTCGTTGAGGCGCGCCTCCCCCGCATGGCCAAAGGGCGTGTGCCCCAGATCGTGCCCCAAACCGATCGCCTCGATGAGGTCACAATTGAGACCGAGCGCGCGCCCGATGTCCCGCGCAATGCGCGCCACCAGCTGCACGTGGAGGCCACGGCGCGAGAGATCGTCGTTGCTGCGGAAGCTGAACACCTGCGTCTTGCCGTTGAGGCGGCTGTAGGCGGGCAGATGCATGATCTTCTCGGCATCACGCACGTACGACGGACGCCAGATGCTACCGGCGTCACCTGCGCGCGGCTCGCGGCGAATCGCCGCATCGTCGGCGGCGCGATAAGGATTGATCCATCCTGCAGCACGATCCTCCTCCATACGCTCGACCAGCTCGGCGCTCAATTGGTCGGGCATGGCGAGTAGGCGATGCGTGAGATCACTCGTTGACTCTGAGGCATCGACAGTCATACGGGGATTCACATCATTTGTCTTCTGTTGCTGTACGTTCGTCATGTTCCATCTCCTCCTGTCATCGTTGATCGAGACCAATCATCGCACGGCGTGCGGACATACATCGATTCGCATTCGCAGCCGGACGGCTAACCCATACGAACGGCAACGATCATCACCAACAACAAAGGAACTACGAAGGGCAGTAGCGGCAACGAGACGCGCCGTGCAAACAAGCCGGTCAAGGCAAGCAACACCAAGCCGCCTCCAAACGCCGCGAGGGCTTCGAGGGGCCTCCAAAGCGAAAGCGCGGCGAGGAACTTGACGTCCCCCATGCCAAGGCCCGCGCGTCCCTTGTGCCAACGGCGCCACCACAACTCGAATGCGACGATCACCGCACTCGTGAGGGCGGATACCAGCGCGCACCACATGAGTCGCAGCAGGCCTCCCGTAGCCAAGCTCAAGGCCGCGCACGCAAGTGCCAAGCCCACTCCGAGCACGGTGGGAAACCTCCGCTCACGCGCATCGACCACCGCAGCCGCAACCAACAGGACGCACACGAACAGCGTCAACGCACCTGCAGCGAGGCCCCTAGACGAAGCCCCCTCCATCAAATTGCCCGCCTGTACCATGTATACCACCTCGACACTCGCCCGCCGCCACGCCAACGCGGGTATAATGGCGGCAATGAACTCGACCTTTCACGGGAGACCTATGGAAACGCCCACGTTCGACTACAGCACCAAACCCGAACCCCAAATGACCGGTCCACAGGCGGCGGACGCCGACGTCATAGAGTCCATTGACGGCCAGCGAGTGATCGAAAGCGCGAGCGCTTCGACCGCGCCTCAGACGAACTCGTCAAACTTCGCCTATGTCCTTGCCGCAGTGACGTTGGGGATCATCTCATTGCTGGCAATCGCGTTCGCACTCCTCATGTTCGGGGTGGTCGGAACGGCCATCAATTCGTCCTACGCATATGATGAGCTGCCGAGCGATGGCTATGTGAACGGTTGGAAACGCTTTGAGAACGAGCGTCGCGATGAGCTCGACCAGTTCGAAGAAGAACTCTGGAACGAGCTCATGTCCGAAAACGGCTACGACGCGTAAAACCTATTTGGCCCCGTCGAGCACCTCGTCGAGCGTCACGCTCACGTCATGCGGCGTGGGAACCCAGTCGACCTTAAGGAACAGCGCCGCCACGGTGAGCGGGACATACGTGAACATAAACAGCGGGAAGGTAAACAAGTTGGCGAAGATGCGCCAGCGCTGCGGACAATGGATGTGCTTCCACTCGGTGATAGTAGTGAAGAGCCCCATGACAAAGAACGTGCCGTACATATAAGCAAAAATCATGATTACCGAACCGATTGCCATCTCGATCTCGGAGTCGGTTGCCAAGAACCCGTGGCTCAGGCTACCGACCACGATGAAGGTGGTGTTGACCATGAGGCAGAGCAGAGTCAACAGCATGGCAGGACCGATGACCATGAGCATGTCGTAGGCGGCAAAGCGGCGAAACTTGGTGATGGACGTGAGCATGTGGCGGCCGTAGGTGAAAAGCACCTGATAGAAGCCTTTGGTCCAGCGCATGCGCTGTTTGATGGAGGCCTTGAGCGTGACGGGCTGCTCATCGAAGAATTCGGCCGGGGCATAGCCGATGCGAACACCGTGGATGGCGCAGAAGGTAGCGAACTGGATATCCTCAGTGAGTGTGTGGAAGTCCCAGCCGTGCATGCCCTGGATGATCTTGGCCGAAACGAGGTAGCCCGAGCCGGAGACGGCGCACGAGGTGCCGCAGATCATACGCGCGTGTTGAGATAGCGCGCCTCGCGCATGAACCAGGTGGCGTAGGCCGCGCTGATCCAGGAGCTACCGAAATTCTTTGAGTTGCGATAGCTCGTGAGCGCCAAATACCCCTGGTCGAAGGCGTCGTTCATGACGGTGACGTAGTCACGTGCGAGCAGATTGTCGGCGTCGAAGATGAAAAACGCCTCGTGCTTGCCGGGATACTCTTTGAGGATGCGGTCGAACCCGTAGTCCATGACCCAGCTCTTTCCCTTGCGGGAGAGGTCGTTGCGCTCGTAGACGATGGCACCGGCATCACGCGCCGCTTGGGCGGTGTTGTCGGTGCACGCGTCCGCCACCACGAAGATGTCGATCAGTTCGGAAGGATAGTCCTGGTCTTTAATCGACTTGACGAGGTTGGCGATCACCGCTTCCTCGTTATGGGCGGCGATGAAGAACGCATAGCGATGCTGCTTCTTGGCGGCGGGGATCTTCACCTGGCCCCGCAGAAGTCCGATGAAGAAGAAAACGACCTGGTACAGAAAGCACCAGGTGAATAGGAAGCCAACGATGCTGTTGAAGGCGACGATAGGTGTCAAAACGCCTCCCGGGTCGCGATTGTTTCGTACGTCTCAGTGTACGACAGTCTGCGCCCGGGCACGCAATCTCCAATCGAGAGGGCTCAATCCTCGAGGAGGCCGAGGCGTGGAATGATCTGCTCCCCCGCCTCCGTGCGTCCGAGCGAGCGGTCGTGCAGCTCATCCAAAGCCGCCGCGAGGTCCCAAGGAAGCTCATCCTTGCAACTCACGACTCACCGGTCACCGGATGCACGAACGAGACGCTCCATGAGTGCAGAAATTGACGGTCGAGGTAGAGGTTCATGCGCTCATTGCCCTTACCGTACAGCGGGTCGCCCACGAGCGGATGGTGGATGTGGCGCATGTGCACGCGAATCTGGTGCGTACGCCCCGTGTAGAGGTGACATTCGACGAGCGTATAGCCCTCGTCGCCCCGCGCGGGCTCAAAGCGCTCAAGCACCTTAAACGTCGTAATGGCCTGACGTGCAAAGGATCATCGGAGACGGCCATCTTCACGCGATCGCGTGTGGAGCGCGCAATACCCGTGTTGATGGTCCCCTCGTCCATGACGATCTCGCCGTGGACGAGCGTGATATAGCGACGGTCGAGCGTACGCGTGCGGATGAGGTTCTGCAGGGCGCGCTGCGTGTCATCGTCCTTGGCGGCGAGCATGAGGCCCGAGGTGTCGCGGTCGAGGCGGTGCACGATGCCTGGTCGGTCCTCCCCCTGCACCGTGCCCAGGTGATCAAGGCCGCAATGGTACGCAAGGGCGTTCGCCAGCGTGCCATCCTCGTGGCCGTGCGCCGGATGGCACACCAAACCGCGCTGCTTGGAGAGGACGATGAGATAGTCGTCCTCGTAGCGAATGTCGAGGGGAATGGCCTGTGGAATGATGGCTCCCGGTTCGCGGACCTCGGGAAGCTCGATGGAGATGCGGTCACCCTCGGCTACTTGCTGCTTTTTGGAGAGGCACGTTTCGCCGTTGATGGCCACGGCACCCGCCTCAACGAGCTTCGCGCAGGCAGAGCGTGAGGGGCACGCATCCTGCGCGCCCAGATACGCATCGAGGCGCTCGCCCGCAGCTTCGACGGGAACGAGCAGGTGAAGGTCGGCGGGCATTAGCGTCCCTCCCCTTCCGGCTTGTCGCACTCCTGGCGCTCACGCACCGCGCGGGCGCGCTCGCCGCGGCGTTTGGCGCGACGGGCGGCGGCACGGGCGTCACGTGCGTCGAGCTCGGCACCCGCATCGACTTGGGCGGCGGGAGACAGGAACATGAAGCCCACGAACGCGAGGAAGACGCCAACGCAAATGCCGATATCTGCAACGTTGAACACGGGGAAATCGATGAAGTCGCTGGCGATGAAGTCGACCACGTAGCCGAGAACCAGGCGATCGAGGGCATTGCCAATCGCGCCCCCCGCAACAAGGCCGAGCCCGAAGGTCTCCACCTTCGACACCTTCCTCACGTGACCAAGGTACAAGGCGATGGAAACGATGACGACTGCGGCAAAGAAGGCGAACAGCATACCCATGCCCTCGCCCATGCTGAACGCGGCACCGATGTTCGCGACGAAACGAAAGCTCAAGATCCCTGGGATGACGGATACGCTCTCCCCCGTCAGCATGAGCGTGTTCTTAACGAACACCTTGGAGATGTAATCGAGCGCGAACACCGTGACGGCGGCGACGAGCGCCACGCACGCGCGCATCCAAGCGACGGCTCAAAGGTTTTTGTATCCGGCTTCTCGGCCAAAGGAATCCCCAAACTCCGAAGTGAACATCCTTGATGTAGAAGGTCATGCCGCGTGCCAAAGGGGCACGTCCCCAATGGCACGCGATCCTTGATGTGGGCATGCACATCAGCGAGCGACGGCCAGGTGCGCCAGATTGCCCTGAAAGAGGAGGGCGCACGCCTAGCGTGCGGCGCCCGACGATTGAAGGGCAAGGTGGCGTGCCTGGCCGCCGCGCAGCGTCATGCGCTGAGCTTAGCTCAGCGCCTTTAGCTCAGCGCCTCAAAGCAGCGGTCGCAGATGTGCTCGTGCTCGCCGTGGACGCCCGTAGAGGTACGGTAGTTCCAGCAGCGGTCGCACGCCTCACCATGGGCGGCCTCGATCTGGGCGGTGAACGCCGCACCCTCGGCCAGCTCCACCTCGGAGACGATGTAGAACTCGGCGAGGTCGACAGCCTTGTCGCCGGTGAGCAGCGCATAGGCCTCGGCCGGGGCGGTAGCCTTCACGCGGACCTGCTGGCTCTTGGTGAAGGTGCCCGCGGAACGAGCCTCCTCGATGGCCTTGGTGACCACGCCTCGCAGCTCGAGCGACGCCTCGAGGACGCCGGCGAACTCGTTGGCCTGCTCGAGCGTGATGGGGCTCTTGTACCAATCGAGCAGGGCCGCGTACTCCTGGTTGTCTCGGCAACCGGCCGGAGCGAACTCCATGGCCTCGTCGACCGTGTAGGACAGGATGGGCTGCAGGTCGCGCATAAGCATGGAGAGCAGCTCGGCCACGACGGTCTGCGCGCTGCGCATCTCGTGGCTGCCCGGCTTCTCGCAGTACAGGCGGTCCTTCAGCGCGTCAAGGTAGACGTTGGAGAGCTCGGTGACGACGAAATCGTACAGCGTGCGGTACGCGCGGTTGAACTCATAACCGGCGTAGGCCTCGTCGACCTCGGCCTGCACCTGGGTGAGGCGGGCGAGCATGAGCTTGTCGAGCGGCATGAGCTCGTCGAAGGCCACGCCGTCGGTCGCGGGCTCGAACTGGCCCTCGAGCACGGACAGCAGGAAGCGCAGGGTGTTACGGAAGCGGCGGTACGCGTCGGAGGTGCGGGCGAGGATCTCGTGGTCGCAGGCGACGTCGGTGGAGGTGTCCACGGAGGCGACCCACAGGCGGATGATGTCGGCGCCCATCTCGTCGCAGATCTTGTTGGGGTCGATCACGTTGCCGAGCGACTTGGACATCTTGCGGCCCTGGCCGTCCAGGGTGAAGCCCTGGGAGATGACGGCCTTGTAGGGGGCGACGCCGTTGGTGCCAACGGAGGTCAGCAGCGAGGACTGGAACCAGCCGCGGTGCTGGTCGGAACCCTCGAGGTACACGTCCGCCGGGTACTTGAGCTCGGGGCGGTACTCGCACACGGCCTTCCAGGACACGCCGGAGTCCCACCACACGTCGAGGATGTCGCGATCGGCCTTGAGGTGACGGCCGCCGCACTTGGGGCAAACGCAGGCGTCGCCGAGGTAGCTCTCGGGGGCATCGGTGAACCAGGCGTCGGAGCCCTTCTCATGGAACAGCGCGATGACCGCGTCGAGCGTGTCGTCGTTCATGATCTTCTCGCCGCAGTCGGCGCAGGTGAAAGAGGGAATCGGCACGCCCCAGTTGCGCTGACGGGAGATGCACCAATCGGGACGCTGCTCCACCATGGCGCCGATGCGGTTGACAGCGTGCTCGGGATACCAGGACACGTGGTTGCGCACCTGGTCGAGCGCTGCTCACGCAGGCCGGTCTTGTCCATGGAAACGAACCACTGGTCGGTGGCGCGGAAGAGAACCGGGTTCTTGCAGCGCCAGCAGTGCGGGTAGCTGTGGGTGATCTTCACCTCGGCCACGAGCATGCCGCGGTCGCGCAGGAACTGGATGATATGCGGGTTGGCCTCATCGGTGTCCATGCCGGAGAACGGGCCGCCGGTGCCGAACTCGGAGCCGTTATAGAAGCGACCGTCGTCGTCGACGGGCATGCAGACGTCCATGCCCTCCTTCATGCAGACGTAGTAGTCGTCAACGCCGTGGCCGGGCGAGTTGTGGACGATACCAGTACCGTCCTCGGTGCCCACGTAGTCGGCAAGGAGCGCCACGCCCTCGACGCCGTCGAAGACGGGCTGCTTGTAGTGCAGGTGATCGAGGACCTCGGCGGGGACCTCATAGGGCTTGCCATCGACCATCACGGGGGTGACGTCCCATCCGGCGATGCCGCAGACCTTCTCGGCGAGGTCCCTGAGCATGATCTCGGCGCGGCCATCGTGCTCGATGGCGGTGTAGATCGCCTCGGGCTTGAGGGAGACCGCCTGGTCGGACGGGATGGTCCAGGGGGTGGTGGTCCAGATCACGAAGTCAATGGGGCCGTCGAAGGACTCGAGGCCCGCCGGCTTGGTCGTGAGTTCGAAGCGCACGTAGATGGACGGGCTCGTCTCATCGCCGTACTCGATCTCGGCCTCGGCCAGGGCCGTATGGCAGTGCTTGCACCAGTGGACCGGCTTATGGCCGCGATAGACCATGCCCTTATCGAACATGGCCTTGAAGGCCTCGATGTCGGCGGCGTCGTGCTGGTGGTAGAGCGTGAGATATGGGTTGTCCCAGTCGCCCAGGACGCCCAGGCGCTTGAAGCCCTCGCGCTGCAGGTCGATGTTCTCGACAGCGAACTGGTTGCACAGCTCGCGGATCTCGGCAACGCTCGTCTGGTTGAACTTCTCCGTCCCGAGCTTCTCCTCGACCTTGTGCTCGATAGGCTGGCCATGGCAGTCCCAGCCGGGAACGTACGGGGTCTCATAGCCCTGCATGGCCTTGTAGCGGTTGATCATGTCCTTGGCGATCTTGTTCATCGCGTGGCCCAGGTGGATGGGGCCATTGGCGTACGGAGGGCCGTCGTGGAGCACGAATTTCTCGTGGCCCTCGTTCTTCTTGAGCATGAGCTCGTAGACATGGTTCTCCTGCCAGCGCTTCAGGCGCTCCGGCTCGCGCTGCGCCAGGGCCGCCCGCATGGGGAACTTGGTCTTGGGCAGGTTCATGGTCTGCTTGTACTCGTTTGCCACGAATACCCCCTTCTCGTTATGGGCGCATGAAAAAAGCGCCCGTCCTAGCTCAAGCTGGGACGAAGCGCGTATGAGATACGGGAAGCAGGGCCCGCGGTGCGTTTCGCTATACCACCCAGCTCAAAGGTTCGCGCACATGCGCTCCCCTCGTACTCGGCTGGCCCGTGACGACGGCCATCCCGGCGACGCCTACTGGGCACCATCCCGCGTCCCCGCAAACGACACTCCCCATTGGGGACGTAGTCGTTTGCAAACGCTATGGATGGCAGCCGTTCGGGCCGCGGCTCCGGGGTGATTTTCGACTGGTCGCACGCACTTGGATCCCACCGCCCCAAGCTCTCTTTTCCGTGCGGGTCCGGCCTACTCGTCCCCATCAACGCCTGTGGCTCGACATGATAGCACGTGGCGAGACCCGTGCGATGGAAGCGCATCCGTTAACTCAGCGATTACACGCAGCGGTACGGGAACGCTCTGGACAATCCACTACGATTGCCGGAGGCAGGTGGTGTTCATGTGCCTGATGCCAAAGAAGATTCCGACAGCCATCGCGAAAACCGCCATGAGCGTAACCCAAACCGATAGACCACGGCTTATCGCGCCTTGCATGCGAGCGAACTCCGCAAGTGCCATCGTGCCGAGAGCGAAAAACGCACCAACCATGATGAACCCCATGGCTCTGCATAGTTTCCGCTCGTCATATCGAGCACGCTGCTCGGGTGTCGAGGTGTTGTAGCCGGCGATGAGCTTGGCTCCTCGACCGGAAAAGAATAGCATGCTCAATACACCGCATAGCAAGGCAAAGGCAGACATGATGACAACGTAATTCATAGCCACCCCTTAATACAACTACGTACATTTTTACCCCGCAGGTCCCTCCGCCAAACTCGCCCTCGTCCTCTGCATCGCCCTTGATGAGAAATTCGAAGAGGTCTTCTACTTCTCATGATCTAATCGAGTACGTCATCTAAATCGGATGCGTCCACCAAGCGCACGCCCGCCGCCGCGAGCGCTTGGGCGAACAGGCCTTGCCCCGGAATAAGCGTCCCCGTGAAGGTGCCATCATAGACTTGATGAACGCCGCAACTGGGACTCCGGGACTGTAGAACTGCTGCCGCAAGCTCCCCCGCCTCGATCGCCGGCGCGAGCGCGCCATCTCGGCGGCGACGCCCGCCCGATACGCGGTATCCACGCTTTCGCCAAGATTGTTGACAACCTCACCGCCCATGATCTCCGCAGGTGGGCGAGGCGTGGGCAGACCGCCCGCCACCTCGGGGCACACAGGGATCACCTCGATATCAGGACGGGCATGTAGCACCTCCAACAGGCGCTCACAGCGGTTGTTGCCCCCGCTGTATTTGCAATTCTCGCCCAGCAGGCAGGCGCTCACCGCGACCTTCATGACAGCCACCTTTCTTCCCAGAACGGAAATCTCACGTTAACACTCTTTTTCCGATTTCGATACAGAGCGCCGCGTGCGAACACCGTCCTAAAATGTCACGAACGACAACTCGTCAAGGAGGTCACATGCGCACCATTCAAATGAGCAGCTATACGGTTGGCGAGGATTGCTTCGAGGCGATCCCCGCGGTACTCGCCCCCTACCAGGCAAAAACCGTCGTCCTGGTAGGTGGACGCCGCGCCCTCGCCGCTGCGGCGCCTGGTATCCGCGCCGCACTCGATAGTGCAAACGTGCAAATCCTCGACGAGATCGTCTACGGCACCGATTCCACCCAGTCCGCCATCGACGCGCTTGTTGCGAGTCGGGCATTTCGCGATGCCGACATCGCCTTCGCGATCGGCGGGGGCAAGGCGGTCGACACGGTGAAGACCGCTGCCAAGGAGCTCGACAAGACCGTCTTCTCCGTTCCGACCATCTGCTCGAACTGCTCGAGCGCCACCGCCATCGCCGTGGTCTACAACGACGACCACTCACTCAAGGGATACGCCTATCCCGACGCGCCTGCGCACATCTTCATCAACCCCGCCATCATCGCCGCCGCACCCGAGGAGTATTTCTGGGCCGGCATCGGCGACGCCCTCTCCAAACAGCCCGAGGTCGAATATGCCACCAGCGAGGCCGAGCTCACGCACACGGGCACGCTGGGCCTCACGCTCGCACACACCTGCACCGATCCCCTCATGGCCTACGGCGAGCAGGGCTTGGCCGACGTCCGCGTCGGCCAGTCGAGTGAAGCGGTGCGCCAAATCGCGCTCGACATCGTGGTCAACACGGGGTATGTCTCCAACCTCACCAACCAGCCCGACTTCTACTATAACTCCTCACTTGCGCACGCCTTCTACAACGCCACGACGGGCGTGCAGCGCCCCGGGCGCACGCACCTGCACGGAGAGGTCGTGAGCTTCGGCGTGCTCGTGCTGTTCGCCTACACGAGCGACACCGAGCAGCTGGCGCGCTATGCCGCCTTCAACAAGAAGCTCGGTCTTCCCGTCACTCTTGCCGAGCTCGACCTCGACGAGAGCCACCTGCAGCGCATCGCCGAGCTGGCCCAGAACACGAACGAGTGGAAGCAGGCGAATCCCGCCCCGTTCTCGCCCGAAGAGTTCATCGAGGCCATCAAGGCCGCCGACGCCTTCGGCAGAAACTTGAAGTAGCGCGAGCCGGGAGTCGGCTAATCCGAGCCAACAGGCACAGCGAGTCTAACGGCACGCAATCGGGCGCCCGCGTTCAACTTGAATGAGCGCCGCGCCCGCCTTTCAATCGAAAACCCCCGTCGAAAACGGTAGCACAACTCGACAAAACTTCGCGATTTGGGCGTGCGGCAGAAATCTTGGAGACCGGGGCCTCCGTCCTTAGGCCGCCAGCCCCAGCGACCTCCGGTACTCCATCGGGCTCATCCAGCCCAGCGCCTCCTTCGGGCGCTCCTCGTTATAGTAGCGGAGCCACGCGTCGAGGCTGGCCATGAACTCCTCGGCGGTGACCCCGCCCCAGTCCCTGCAGTGGAAGAACTCGCTCTTGAGCCTGCCGAAGAACCCCTCGCACGCCGAGTTGTCCGGCGAGCACCCCTTCGCCGACATCGAGCGCGTGAGCCCGTGCTCCTCGCATATCGCGATCCAGCCGGGCCAGCGGTAGTGCCCGCCGCGGTCGGAGTGGACCCAGGGCGCCTCGCCCGGCGACAGCGTCGCGCAGGCGCGCGCGAGGCTCGAGTTCGCCAGCTCCGCGTCGGGCGAGGTGGAGATCGACCACGACGCCAGGCCGCCGTCGAAGCAGTCCAGCACGGGCGAGAGGTAGACCTTGGGCTGCCCCGGGGCCGGCAGGCGGAACTCGGTGACGTCGGTGAGCCACAGGAAGTTCGGCAGGCCGGCGCGGAAGTCGCGCGCGACCAGGTTGGGCGGCGCGTCGGATGATGTGGCAACACCTTCTTGAACAAATCTACGAGAGGATCAGGCCCGCCTCCCTGAACTCGACGGGGCTCATGTAGCCCAAGGTCGAGTGGATTCTGAAGTTGTTGTACCAGTTGACCCAATCGAA
>ENA-OPZD01000116-OPZD01000116.1-human-gut-metagenome-genome-assembly--contig:-NODE-116-length-29895-cov-3.890117_pt1 | contig 29895 bp, 34 predicted proteins | sample MGYA00242479_ERZ504495 | MGnify/ENA primary metagenome ERZ504495 (study PRJEB26092, sample SAMD00036286) | human gut metagenome | host: Homo sapiens | study: EMG produced TPA metagenomics assembly of... | reverse complement strand
CAGACAGATCATCAGATGCTGAGGCGCAGAAGCAGGTAAGGATTAATGAGGCGGAAGCTGAGGTTGCACGTTTTAATGCCATGTATGAGGAGTATGTTAAGAATCCGGAGATTACAAAGAAGCGTATGTTCTATGAGGCAATGGAAGATGTGCTGCCGGGAATGAAGATTGTGATTGATAATGGAGATGGAGTGCAGAAGGTTCTGCCGCTAGATTCTTTTACAGGGAACAGTTCAGAGAATCCGACAGAGACACTGAACACGGATCCTGCTCAGGACACACAAGATTTAAATGATTCTGAGAACGAATAAAGAAATGACAGAAAATATTTCATATAAAAAAAATGTTTGGTAAATGAAATACGAAGGATAGAGATATAATTTGGAAAGGACTAATTTATGAAGGGTAAGAAAATTGGAATATTAATTGGTGTGTCTGCAGTGGTTGTAGCTGTCGGAGCGTCGGTAACAGTAACTCAGCAAAATGAATACAAGCTGATCCGTCAGTTTGGTAAGGTTGACAGGGTGATCAGTTCATCGGGAATCAGTTTTAAGATTCCGTTTATAGAGAGTACACAGTCATTGCCAAAGGAAACATTGCTGTATGATCTGGCAGCATCTGATGTAATTACAAAAGATAAGAAAACGATGATCAGCGACAGCTATGTTCTCTGGAAAATCAGCGACCCGCTTAAATTTGCACAGACATTAAACTCTTCTGTGGAAAGTGGTGAAAGCCGAATTAATACTGCTGTGTATAATGCTACCAAAAATGCGATCAGCAGTATGTCACAGGATCAGGTGATCACAAGTCGTGACGGAGAACTGTCTGATATGGTTATGGAGGCAATAGGAACAAACATGGATCAGTATGGAATTGAGCTTCTTAAATTCGAAACCAAGCAGCTGGATCTGCCGGATGATAATAAGGAAGCTGTATATGAACGAATGATTTCTGAACGAGATAATATTGCAGCGACTTACAAGGCAGAGGGAAACTCCGAAGCAAAGGTGATTCGAAATAAAACGGACAAAGAAGTAGCAATCCAGATTTCCGATGCCAAAAACAGGCAGAGATCCTGGAGGCGGAAGGGGAGCAGGAATATATGAAAATTCTTGCGCAGGCTTATGGAGAAGAGGACAGAAGTGAGTTTTATTCATTTGTGAGAAGCCTGGATGCGCTGAAGACATCTATGAAAGGTGAGGACAAAACAGTGATACTGTCTGCAGATTCACCGATCGCTCAGATCTTTGAAGGAAAATAAAAGAAAGTAACAATAATACACTCTAATTTTTCACCAGATAAATGGAAGATAGACATAGAAGATAAGGAATGTTATAATTTTTTTACAAAGAAATCCTGAAGCAGAAAATGTAAGCATAATCTGGAAATAATATACAGAGAAAACGGAGGAATAGAAAATGCTGACATGTATCAGATCAAAACGGCAGAGAGATGCAGCGGAGTATGCTTTACGAACTATTCAGTCATCATGCATAAGGCCTTATATTAAGACAATATATCTGTATGGCAGTTGTGCACGGGGAGAAGAGAAATATAGCAGTGATGTTGATCTGTTTCTGGAACTGTCAGAGTCATTCCGCTCCCGGCCGGAACTTAAAAAATATCTTTATCTTCTAAAATCAGAAGTATCCTCTGAGGAATTGGATGATGCAGAAACGGATCTGAAAATTGTAGTTGGCGATGACTGGAAAAGGAACAAAATGCTGTATTATACAAATGTGCGAAAGGAAGGAATTCAGATATGGCCTTGAACAGTTATTTTGATTTTGCAGAAAATGATTTTCAATATTTTAAAGCCTCTTATGATGCGGGGATAGTTGCAAATATGATGGGTGCCATGGCGCAGGGAATATGCGAAAAATATATGAAGCATCTGATCTCAGAATACTATAAACCGGATGATGCTATGCAACAGAAAGATTTTGAAAATATTTTGCGTACACATAGTCTGAACAGACTGATGAAATTTCTAAAAGCAAATATGGGAGCAGAGTTTTCAAAAAATACGCAGACACATATGAGAATGATAGATGGTTTTTATTTTTCAACCAGATATCCTGGTGACGATAGCATAGAGATAGATGGTGATGATGTGGAAACCTGTAATGATGCGATAGAATTGTGCAGAAAAAGAAGTTTTAGAGTTAGAACGAGAATTAAAAAAGTGTGAGGTATAAACAGAAATTACGTTACGTAACACAGAAAATCTACTATGAATATCGTTGATACTGTATTTGAAATGAAAGACGGCAAGATCTCATGAGCCTGATCTCAGAGAATAGAAAAGAGGCTGTTACACTAATTGCTTATGTAGTGTGACAGCCTTGTGTATTGTGAACTGAGAATTTGTTACTGAAACGTAAGAAATAAATTTTCAAAAGTAGTGTTGATATGTCGAAAACTATTGATTGACGGAACTGTATGTATTTGTTACACTGAATTTACATATTCAAATTCCAGACCAGCCGGTCATCTATTTCCCTTTATGAAAGCATGTACGAAAGATAAAGATTATCCGATTTATGATATTTGTGCAAATTGGGTATTCAAACATTGTTACCGTATGTTAGAATAGAAGTGAGGTATCTAATGAATAATACGATATTTGATGATGTATTTCGTACAATGATTGAGAAAATGCCATATCTGGCAGTACCTTTGATTAATGAAGTATTCCATACTTCTTATCCGGAGAATGTACCGATTGTGCAGTTGCGCAATGAACATCAGCAGGAAAAACGGAGAGATTATCACGGATTCCTGTTTAAAGATTGCTGGTAAATTGTATCATATTGAATAACTGCGCGTCGCATTCTCGTTACTTTCAGTGATGAGTTAGACGCGCAAATTTTTTACTAAACAACAGAACAAATGTTTACATAAACTAATACATATGGTATAATATTTATATGGAAAAAGATATATTTAATATAGATAAAAACAAACTTTCATATGGTAGGGGATATGTCTATTCCTTGCAGTATCATCTTGTCTGGTGTACAAAATACAGAAAAAAGGTTTTAAAAAACGGAATCGATACAGAATGCAAAGAAATGTTACAGAATCTTGCAGAAGAATATAAATTTCAGATTCTGGCAATGGAGGTGATGCCGGATCATATCCATCTGCTTGTGGACTGTAAACCTCAGTTTTATATTTCAGATATGATCAAGATCATGAAAGGAAATCTTGCACGCCAGATGTTTCTTGCGTATCCGGAGTTAAAAAAGGAACTGTGGGGTGGGCATCTGTGGAATCCGTCTTACTGTGCCATAACGGTCAGTGACAGGAGCAGAGACCAGGTGCTTGCCACATCGAAGGACAAAAGGAAAAGAAAGAAAAAGCCTGACAGAAATATATGAGCAGGTGTGGGAAGAACTGGCAGAGATACCGGATGCCAAAAGGCGGTTTAATGCTGCAGAGCATCTGGTGCATACTACAAAAAGAATCCTGCACGCTTTGATTTTGATCTTCGCTTTCCGAAGATGCCGTCCTACCTGAGGCGAGCCGCAATCCAGCATGCATTGGGAAGTGTATCTTCTTACGAAACACGGATGGATCTGTGGGAAAAGTCAGGAGAAAAAGCAGGGAAACCCAGACTGGCGTATGAGAATCATGTCATGCCTGTTTTTTATCGTGATGTCATGTACAGAGAGGAAAAAGAAGGAAAAGACGAAGCATATCTGAAACTGTATGATGGTCATGACTGGAAATGGTTTTGTGTGCGTTTAAATCACACAGATATGGAATATCTGCGCAGGAACTGGTGGGGGAAAAAGGCATCAGCCCCGACACTGGAGAAAAGGCACCATAAATATTTCCTGCGTTTTTCTTATACGGAAGAAGTGACACTTACGAAGACACCGGTAAAAGAACAGATCATCTGTAGTGTGGACTTGGGAATCAATACCGATGCGGTCTGTACCATTATGCGGGCAGACGGAACTGTCCTGGGGAGAAAATTTATCAATCATCCCAGTGAAAAAGACCGGATGTACCGCACACTGGGCCGGATCCGAAGATTCCAGAGGGAACACGGCTCTGTGCAGTCACGGGGAAGATGGGCATATACGAAACGCCTGAACATAGAGCTGGGAAGAAAAATTGCAGGTGCGATCGTAAAAAATGCAGAAGAGAACCATGCAGATGTGATCGTATTCGAGTATCTGGAAATGCAGGGAAAGATATCCGGAAAGAAAAAACAGAAACTGCATCTGTGGAGAAAACGGGATATCCAGAAACGCTGTGAGCATCAGGCACACAGAAAAGGAATGCGGGTATCCAGAGTCTGCGCATGGAATACGAGCAGGCTTGCATACGATGGCTCCGGAAGTGTGTCCCGTGACCCGAAAAATCACAGTCTTTGTGTATTCCAGACAGGAAAAAGATATAACTGTGACCTGTCGGCATCGTATAATATCGGAGCAAGATATTTTATCAGAGAACTTTTAAAACCCCTTCCGGTAACGGAAAGGTCTTTGCTGGAGGCAAAAGTCCCTCCGGTAAAGCGTAGAACCTCATGTGTTTATGCAGATCTGAAAGAACTTCATTTACAAATGGAAATCTTAAAGGCAGCATAAATGCAGGCAGATATACAGCGGACTACCTGCAATGTGGGAACCTGCCATATCTGGCATGGAAAAATGCGCATAACTGCGCTGGCCTAAGTTACAGGCGTATCCGCCGATATTTAGTCTGACGCCTAAAGCGTCTGGAAGCACGCGACTTCAGTCGTGTGAGGATAAAGTTTTTAATTCACAGCTCTATTTTAAGTACCAAATTTTTCTATTGTCTTATTATGTATAGCTGCCATAGGAGACGTATTCTAAGCAGTAAGGTTTGTTCCGATAGATGCTGCAATCTCTTTTAACTTATCGGCAGAAAAACCAGTATATTTTTCAATCTTATCGAGAGATTCTTTATCTTTGATCATCATTTTGCAAGAGATAGATTTTTCTTTTCTACACCTTGCTCAATGCCTTGTTCAACAAGTGCTTTTCCCAGATTACACATATCCTGCACCTCACTTTCAAATTCTTCTGTCATGGCGATGCCAAAATCTTTCTGAAGACGTTTTTTCTTTGTCTCAGAGGATGTAGAAAGAGAGAAGAGTGTATTCAGCAGATCAAGGATCTCCAGATCACTCTCTTTATCTGCATCACCTAAATTTACGATAACAACTTCCATAAGGTCATAACTGCCAAGAGTTTCATAAGGCTTTCCCAATACTGTATCCTGTACTGTATGGTATCTGAAGATTCCATTTCTACGTTTTTCGCCGGATCCGGGCAGATCCAAATACTGTAGACTTTCTGAAGCTTTTCATAATGTTCACCAGTAAAAATAGTTCCATACTGCTCGGAAATCATTCTTGCACAATAATAAAATCCTCTTGTAACTAATGGATACCCCGGTGTGTCATTTAACTGGATTTCCAAATTGATGATCAGCTGTACGGGTTCTTCGGTGTTCGGAATATATGCCTTAAAACGAATATCATAATATACAGTCTTTGATAGCATTTGCTTCGGAATTAAGGCAGTCTATTTGTTCGTTTCCATCCAGTAATTTACTGCGGTCAGGATGGTCCTGATGTACTGCCCGACTGGAAATTTCGATATTTTCTTTCAGGCAGTTATCACAGATAAAATTGACACTATATTGGGAAAATTCTTTTGTACAGGATTTGAGGATCCAGGCAATGACTGCCTTATAGGTTAATAGTTTCTTGGCACATTCATCATATCTTGCACGATCTGCGGCAAGGTCTATCATTTGTGCCAGATTCGTTTGACGTATTATGGATGTCACCTCCTGTCACATATTTTGTACTTATATTTTATCAGAGCAGATATTTATTTACCAGAAAAATTTTTCGACAATCGCAGGATAAGTTTTGACAAAGAAAGACCCCAGTCAAAATGACTGGGGTTTTCTTTTTAGGAATCTGTATTATTTACCCAAATGGATTATTTAACAGTAGCCTTTTTCAGGTTTGACCATGGGCTGAAGACTTTCTTTCCGTCTTCGGATGTTCTGTTGAATGCATGCATTCCAACTACCCATGTTCCCTTTGGTACGTTCTTGAATGTTGCTGTTACTGTACCTTCTTTGAGGTTCAGTTTCTTGTGATTGCCATACTGGTATGGACGTGTCTCACCGTTTTCTTTCTTGGAGCCAGTTCCAAGTACTACATCGTAACCAGTTGCATTTGCAGCTGCTTTGTATGTTACTTTGATAGTAGATCCGCTTACTGTTACGTTTGTGATAACTGGAGCGTCCGGTGTGATTGCGGATACAACGAATGGATATGCGTTAGACCAGTCGCTGAATACCTTCTTACCGTTCTCGTCACGTTTCCAAGCGTGGCAGTATGCGTAGTAGGTTCCCTGCTGTACATATTTGAATGTAGTAGAGGTCTGAACCTGATTCTTGTTTACGGAATCGTAGTCTTTGTTTGTGATGCAGTCGCGGTCTGTAGAGATTACATAGTCGTAACCTGCAGCACCTTCGGAATCACCGGAAAGGATAGCAGTTGCTTTGTTGCCAACAACTTTAACGCTGCTAATCATTGGAGCAGCTGGTTTCTGATCCTGTGTTGCTGCATCTACAGTCTTAGAACCAGTGTAGTTCTTACTGTCTTTCTTAGCTGTTACAGTAACTTTACCGTCTTTCTTTTCTACAGTATATTCAGATGTTTCAACATCAACACGACCACATTTAACAGTAACTTTGTCACCATCTACAGTTACATCTGCGTTTGCAAGGTTGAATTTATCAATTCCCCATTTGAATTTAAGATCATCTGGAGCTGAAGTTGTATAACCGTTTTTAGGCTTAACAGTAACGTCCAAGCTGTTAGAGATAGTAGCGTTTGCAACGTCGGTGTTTGAACTTACTTCTAAATCATAGTCCTGGCCTTCTTTTAAAGTAACACCATTTACCACAACATTTACAACTGGTTTTACAGGCAGACCACCGGCATAAACACCGTTAGAAACAGAAACATTGCTCTTTACAACAGACAGCTGATTAAGCTTAATGTATGTTACTGCCATAACATTTGTGATCTTATTGCCTTCAGCATCAGTATAAATGCCATCTTTAAACCATAATCATTAGTTTTGCTGCTTGCATATTTTCCTTTGGCAACAGCAATTACAGCTACATACTGAGCTTTAGGGAATTCTTTAGTGTATGTTCCTTCTTTTCCATATACATTATCTACATATTTAATCTCATAATCCTGGCCTTCTGTTAATTTTTTATTAGGATCAGCGTATGTAAATGTAGTTTTTGTATACTGATGTTCTTTACCATTATAAGTAAAGGACGGAGAAGCAACTTTTATACCATTTTCGTCATAGAAAGTAAATTTTCCACCCTCATTCAACATTTCACCTGAAATCTGGAATGTTGCTGTTAAGGTACCTGTAAAGTTTCCGTTTTTAGGTGTTAATGTAACAGTACCCTCACCAATCTGGATATTCTCTCCAGATGTTAATGTAAAGTTGCTTGCTACATCAATAGGATTTCCTTTTAAGGTCAAGTCAATATCACTGGCAGAAACTTCAATACTGTAACCAGTGTATTCTTTACTTCCAATAACTGCTTTTAAGTCTGCTGCATTTGCAGGTTTGATTTCATAAGTTATTTTTGCTTCGACGTCACTGTAATGTGTTCCATCGCCTTTAACTGTTAATGTTGCTGTTCCTGCATTCAGATTATTGCTATAAGTTGCTGTATAATACTGAGGATTAATTACTTTTCCATCAATTACAACATCAAATTTCGGTTCAACAGCTTTTCCGGTATAAGTGAAGTTTGTTTCTTTTAATTTAATGTTTTCTGACTTGATTGTTTTTGCAGTTAATGTAGATGTATCACTCAGTGTTACGTTTTTATTAATGAAGTTTTTATTTGTAATTTCTGTTACTGTCGCAGTAACAGCTTTACCAATTATATTTCCTTCTGCGCATTCGTATTTAACTTTGTAATCTTTTCCTTCTACAAGAGTAAATTCTTTAGCTGGTTTTGCACCATTTTTAGCTTTTACTACAAGTTTCATAGAATCTTTATAATCAGAGAAATCTGTAGTATCCAGCTTTTCAACCTTCTCATTTGTAACTTTGACCTCAGAAATTACGGCAGGATTAATTGCAAATGTGATTTTCTTTTCACTTCCAGCATAATCGCCAAGACCTTTAACGATTACATAACCGCCATCTTCTACGTTCGTATTAGTACCATTTACTAATTCATATAAGGTCGGGGAAACTGGCTTTCCGCCAATTGTAAGAGTACCTAAGTCATCTTTTGTAATGACAATCTGTTCTCCCGTATATTCTTTATTGTCAAGTTTACCATTTTTCGTTTGCAAATGTACCACCGGAAATATCAGTTCCTACAATATTGAAGTCTGCAGTAGTTGTTCCTGTAACATTTTTATTAAGTTCTTTTGGAGTGATTGTTACTTTGTAACTACCAATGTCTGTTGCATTATCCGGTACAGTAATAACAACATCCTTGTACAGGTCTAAAGTATTACCATTTTTATCAGTAAATGTAATATCATTTTGGTCAATGGTTACTTTCTTCTTATCGTTATATGTTTTGGCTTTTATAGAAACATTAACGTCTGATAAATCTCTACTGGTTACTTTGAAAGTATTTGTTGTTTCGATTGTTCTATGGTTGTCTCCTTCAGCAGTAATATTGTAATTTTTAAATTTACCAGTTTCCGGAGTACCGATAATCAGATTAATACGTGCATAAGCGACATCGTCAACATTTGTTGCTAAATTATTGGTGCTTCCTGCAGAAATAGATACATATCCATCTTTATCTGCATAAATATAGTTTGATAAATCTTCTTTTGTCTCTTTATCAATTAGTTTAATATCATCTTTTTTTACACGAATAACTTTTCCGGTATAAGTGAAAGCAGATGTTAATAAAGTTGCTTCCATATGTTCAGAAATGAGCTCGTTAGTACCATCTAATGTTTTTGGCTCTATTTCATATGTTGTAGAAATCTGTCCTGTATATCCATCTGCCTGTGGAACTAAAGTAACAGTTGCTTTTTTAGTTGCATTTGTATGATCACCAGACTGAACTACTTTAAAATCTGCAGTCACTGTCTTATCATTTGCAGTCACTGTAGTTGTATCATTTTTGTTAATGTAATATCAGATGTATTTATTTCCTGAGGTTTTCCATTATAGGTGTGTGTTCCTTTAACAGATGCGCTAAGATATAACTGAGATACATCAATTGCTTTTACAGCAATACCTTCTGAAGTGTAAGACCATACAGTTCTGTTATTATCATTAGAATCTGTAGCATATACAAACAATGTAAGTGTCTTTCCTGCTTCAGTTGCTACAGTAGGGCGTGTTACCGTCTGCTCATTTGTAGGTATTTCGATATCAGTGGCTGAATCAGCAGTTCCATTTACTTTCCAAGCATAATGAAATTTAATATTTGAATCAATGGCTTTATTATCTTTAGCGGTTACTTTGAATTTAGCTTTAACAGTTGTTCCCCATGTTACAGCATTATCTTTAATAGCATTATCTTCGCCATCAGTAAATTCTGGAGTCACACTGAATGAATCTGCAGCAGTAGCTACAGCAGTATTGTCCGTAGTATCTTCTACAACCGGAGTTTCTGTCACGTCATCAGAGAATGTTTCAGCAACTGAAGCTTCTGCGTCAGATGTTACAGCAACGTCAGAACCATCGCTGAACTCAGCAGCCCATACCGGCACATTAGAAGTAGCAAGCATTGCAACAACAAGTGACATACTTAATGTCTTTTTTGCCATGCCCTTCTTTGTGTTTTTAATCTTTGTCATGATTATAGTTCCCCTTTCCTTAATATAACTATTTCTTTTTTGGGTAAAGATTCCTAGACATAATCTGTCTGTTATGGTTAATAATAGTGCTTTCACCACTTTTTTGTCAAGGGTAATGCTCAAGAATTTTACGATTTTTTTTAAATTTCATACACTTCAAAAGCATTTATTTTCCTTGATTTTTCAGGTTTAAAATCTATAACTTGTTACAAATGTGGTGAGTTTTTCCTGTTTATCACAAGATGATGTAGTATTCTCTTTTTTGCCGATTCTAACAGTTAATCCTGATCTGTTCTGGAAGCTGGCTTACAATCTTTCTTTCTCCGAATAATTTATGATAGAATTCGTATCCTGAATTAGAGTCTTCTGTTATTATCAGATCTGGTTGGATATCCTCTTTTGCCTGCAAATTATATAACTGATAAGTTTCATTATATATTCTTTTGGCGTTTTGATATTTCTGACTGTCTCGCTCTTGTCTCATGCCGTAAATTTCTTCAATACTATATGGTAAATGTTCCAGACTATCCCTTGTGACCAAAACGAAGTAATTGTCGCTGCCTTTTACCATTCTGGTAAATTCTTTACTGCGTAAAAATGGTGCTCCTTCATCAATAAATATAATGCATTGCTGCAGTGTGGCAAGTCTTTCTTTCCAGAAAGCGTTTTCTATTACTACACATCGTTTTTCACATATTTTGGTAATTCCTGATGATATGCCATTGTTCTCATAATCAGAAATCATTCTAAGGAGTTCTGTTTTTCCTGTTGCAGAATCTCCCTGAATGACAGTGACATTTCTCTTTACTGTAAGATGATAATGAACTCGTTTGTTGTATATTTCAATATCATACTTTCCTGTCATGTTTTATCATCCTCTCAATAATCGGTTTACAATGATTTCGTCATCCAGTTCAAGCATGGAGTGAACCGTTTTTCCTGTGTTTACAATATAGATATCAAATGGCTGTTTTCCAAAGTCCATGATATAGCCCAGGCGAATTGTAATGTCTTTTTGTTCTGCCAGTTTTAAAATCCATTGTGCACAGTTGTTTCCGCAGGCAGATGCGTTAAATATATGATCTGGATCATTTTGCATCAATATCAGAGTTTTTACTCCTCCTGAAAGGCGTTCCGGTGGAATCGGGCCGAGAAATGGGCTGTCGATCATGCATGGACCTTTTACCTCTGATCCGTCTATATCTTTGATCATTTTTCTGGAAGTTTCTGATGTGATCCACTCATCTTCATATGTGTTATTGAAGAACACATCAGGATTAAAATATAATTGTCTCCCGGATTGTCCCCAAAAATATTTTCAGCATCTTGCATTCCTCCATTCTGTCAAAACTGATTATCTTTTCTTATTTTTATCAAAAATATCTTCCTGTTTCCAGCATCACAAAAACAGCAGAGAACTTTTTTATCATTCTCTGCTGTTTCTCTACCATCTGCTTTAAGGTGTTAAAGCAAACATATTATTTCTTTCTGACAATAACCTTATCCAGATGCCAGATATCATCTACATATTCCTGGATAGTTCTGTCGGATGTGAACTTGCCGCTGCATGCTGTGTTGAGGAGTGCTTTCTTAGCCCAGCCTTTTTCATCTCTGTATGCTGCTTCTACACGTTTCTGTGCGTCTGCATAGGAACGGAAGTCTGCGAGGATGAAGTAGCGGTCTGCTCTGTCTGTGTTCTTTGTGTTGAGAAGTGAATCGTACAGGTCACGGAAGAGCTCTGTATCGTTAGAGAAGGTTCCGTTGATGAGCTGCATCAGTACCTGACGGATTTCTTCGTCTGTGTTGTAGATTACGTTTGGATCGTATCCACCGTTGTTTTCGTAGTTGATTACTTCGTCGGAGCTTAAACCGAAGATGAATGCGTTGTCTGCGCCAACTTCTTCTACGATCTCTACGTTGGCACCATCCATTGTTCCAAGTGTAGGAGCACCGTTGAGCATGAACTTCATGTTACCTGTACCGGATGCTTCTTTACTTGCTGTGGAGATCTGCTCGGAAACGTCTGCTGCTGCGAAGATCCACTCAGCGTTGGATACTCTGTAGTTTTCGATGAATACAACTTTGATCTTGCCGTTGATAGAAGCGTCGTTGTTTACTACATCTGCTACGGAGTTGATGAGTTTGATGATCTTCTTGGCTGTTGCGTAACCTGCGGATGCTTTTGCACCGAAGATGAATGTTCTTGGATAGAATTCCATTTCCGGATGCATCTTGATCTGGTTGTACAGATAGATAACATGCAGGATGTTCAGGAGCTGACGTTTGTACTCGTGAAGTCTCTTAACCTGTACATCGAAGATGGAGTGCGGGTCTACTTCTACGCCATTGTGCTCGAGGATGTATTTAGCCAGACGCTCTTTGTTCTTGAACTTAATGTTCATGAACTCCTGGAGTGCTTTTTCATCATCTGCGTAAACTGCAAGTTTCTTTAACTGCGGAAGGTCTGTGATCCAGTCCGGTCCGATATGCTCTGTGATCCAGTCTGCAAGGAGTGGATTTGCATGGAGCAGGAAACGTCTCTGAGTGATACCGTTTGTCTTGTTGTTGAATTTCTCAGGCATCATTTCATAGAAGTCTTTTAATTCCTGATTCTTCAGGATTTCTGTATGAAGGCGTGCAACACCGTTTACAGAATAGCCTGCTGCGATTGCAAGGTGAGCCATCTTAACCTGTCCGTCATAGATGATAGCCATCTTTTTGATCTTCTCATAATTTCCCGGATATTTTGCCTGAATCTCAAGGATGAAACGACGGTTGATCTCTTCGATGATCTGGTATACACGCGGAAGCAGTCTGGAGAAAAGCTCGATCGGCCATTTCTCAAGTGCTTCGGACATGATAGTATGGTTTGTGTAAGCAACAGATTTTCTTGTTACTTCCCATGCTTCATCCCATCCGAGCCTTCTTCGTCCATGAGGATACGCATTAACTCTGCTACTGCTACAGTCGGATGTGTATCGTTCATCTGGAATGTTACTTTTTCATATAATTTATGGATATCGTCATGTTTCTTTTTGTATTTGGCAATTGCTGCCTGGAGGCTTGCAGATACAAAGAAGTACTGCTGTTTCAGTCTCAGCTCTTTACCTGCATAGTGGTTGTCGTTCGGGTAAAGGACTTCTACGATATTGCGGGCAAGGTTCTCCTGCTCTACTGCTTTCTTGTAATCACCCTTGTCAAAGGAATCAAGCTCGAAGTCTACGATCGGCTCTGCATCCCAGATACGAAGTGTGTTTACTACATCATTGTCATATCCTGTGATCGGCATATCATAAGGAATGGCTTTTACTGCCTGATATCCTTCATGGATAAATTTGTTTCCGCCCTTTTCAGGATCGTACTCTACTCTTACATATCCGCCGAAGTGTACTTCCTTGGCATATTCCGGACGACGCAGTTCGAATGGATAGCCGTTCTTTAACCAGTTATCCGGTACCTCGATCTGATAACCGTTCTGGATTTTCTGTTTGAACATTCCGTAGTGGTAACGGATTCCGCAGCCATATGCTGCGTAATTTAAAGTTGCGAGAGAATCAAGGAAGCATGCAGCCAGTCTTCCCAGACCACCGTTTCCAAGTGCGGATCCGGTTCCTGATCTTCGATACAGTTAAGGTCAAATCCCAGTTCTTCGAGAGCTTCTTTTACTTCACCGTAAGCGCAAAGGTTGATCAGGTTGTTTCCGAGAGCACGTCCCATCAGGAATTCCATGGACATATAGTATACGATCTTCGGATCCTGTTCGTCATAAGCTTTCTGTGTTGCAAGCCAGTTATCAATGATAACGTCTTTTACAGAGTAGCTACTGCCTGGAAAATCTGCTCCTGTGTAGCTTCTTCAATTGTTTTTCGATAGAGGAATTTTACGTTGTCTTTTACGCTTTTCTTGAATGCCTCTTTCTTGAACATTTCGTTTGTCATTTCATACCTCCCGTAATGGTTTCACTGTTCACTTTATTCTCAGCAATACACCTTGCGGATACTGCCGGTGAACCTCTTCATTCCGTCAACTCTTCTGTTTTCTCATATCAGAGAAATTGGGGGCAAAGAATCTCTGCCTCCAATTTCCTCTCTGAAATCAGACTGTCAAAGATAATGATACTCTTTTTTCGACAGTCTGTCATGTGTATAATTGCCGAATTTTATAACATTTTTTTGTTATCGTGCATTGCGAAAGTAGTATATTTCCTGTGAAATACCTGTAACTTATCATTACCTTGTCAGTAATTGACCGAATGTTGTCAATTACAGTTTCTTAACACCCATAGTTACTGCTTCTTTGTTGATGTTCCACTCTTTCACATAACCATCGGTCTCGCCAAGTACCATTTCGTCTGCAAGTACTTCTGACTTGATCTCATCTTCGTGTGCTTTCATGACATCCTGGATCTTGTCGTTTCCGTGAGCATATACTACGATCTTGTCCATGACTTCGAAGCCGGCTTCTTTTCTCATGGTCTGGATCTTGCTGATGATCTCACGTACAAATCCCTCTTCGATCAGTTCAGGTGTCAGGTTTGTATCCAGGACTACGGATGTTTCACCGTCAGATTCGGATACATAGCCTTCTGTCTGTGCTGTTTCAATAAGGAGGTCTTCTTCTGTAAGTTCTACATTGTTTCCGTTGATATCCAGTTTCAGGACACCGTTGGTTCTCAGTTCGTTCATTGCTGCTGTTCCATTGATGTCTGTGAGAGCCTGTCTGATTCCTCCAAGGAGTTTACCATATTTCGGTCCTACTGTACGAAGCTGTGGTTTGAAGCTGTAGGAGATAAAGGATTCTACATCATCTGCGAATTTCACTTCTTTGACATTCAGTTCGTCTGCGATGATGTCAGTATAGAATTCACTCATTTTCTTCTCAGCTTTTACATACATGGTTCCGATTGGCTGACGGTTCTTGATGTTTGCTGTATTTCTGCAGGCACGTCCCAGAACTACGATCTCCAGAAGCTCTTTCATGTCTGCTTCCAGATCTTTGTCGATCCATGCTTCGTTTACAGTTGGGAAGTCGCAGAGATGGATACTCTCCGGAGCATCTTTATCCACGCTTCTTACCAGGTTCTGATAGATGTCTTCTGTCATGAACGGGATCATCGGAGCTGCTGTCTTGGCGATGGTTACCAGTGCATGGTACAGAGTCATGTAAGCATTGATCTTATCCTGCTCCATTCCCTTTGCCCAGAAACGTTCACGGCTTCTTCTTACATACCAGTTACTCATCTCATCTACAAATTCCTGGAGTGCTCTTGCTGCTTCCGGGATCTTGTAGTTTGCCAGATCATTGTCTACAGCCTGAACAGTTGTGTTTAATCTGCTGAGCAGCCATTTGTCCATTACAGGAAGCTGGTCATAGTTCAGTTCATATTTGGTCGGGTCGAAGTTGTCAATGTCTGCATATAATACGAAGAATGCGTAAGTATTCCACAGTGTGCTCATGAATTTACGCTGTCCTTCCACAACTGCCTTGCCATGGAAACGGTTCGGAAGCCATGGAGCACTGTTGATGTAGAAGTACCATCTGATGGCATCTGCGCCGTATTTGTTCAGTGCATCGAATGGATCAACTGCATTTCCTTTGGACTTACTCATCTTCTGTCCGTTCTCATCCTGGACATGTCCCAGAACAATTACGTTCTTGTATGGTGCTTTATTGAAGAGCAGTGTGGATTCTGCAAGGAGTGAGTAGAACCATCCACGAGTCTGGTCTACTGCCTCGGAGATAAAGTTTGCAGGGAACTGCTGCTCAAATAATTCTTTGTTTTCAAATGGATAATGATGCTGTGCGAAAGGCATTGCTCCTGAGTCGAACCAGCAGTCAATAACCTCCGGTACACGATGCATTTCTCCACCGCACTCTGGACACTTCAGTGTGATCTCATCGATGTATGGGCGGTGAAGCTCTACTGTCTTGGCTCTCTCATCACCGCTCATCTCGAATAACTCCTGACGGCTTCCGATGGAATGCATATGTCCGCATTCACACTGCCAGATGTTCAGTGGTGTTCCCCAGTAACGGTTACGGCTGATACCCCAGTCCTGAACGTTTTCAAGCCAGTCGCCGAAACGTCCTTTACCGATGCTCTCAGGGATCCAGTTGATTGTATTGTTATTTCTGATCAGGTCATCCTTAACTGCTGTCATCTTGATGAACCAGGATTCTCTTGCATAGTAGATCAGTGGTGTGTCACATCTCCAGCAGTGTGGATAATCATGCTCGAATTTCGGAGCATCGAAGAGCTTGCCTTCTTTGTCCAGATCTGTGAGGACCATAGGATCTGCTTTCTTTACGAAAACGCCTGCGTATGGTGTCTCTTTTGTCAGGTTACCCTGTCCGTCTACGAACTGTACAAATGGAAGTTCATAGTTACGTCCGATTCTGCTGTCGTCTTCACCGAATGCAGGTGCGATATGAACGATACCTGTACCATCACTCATTGTAACGTAGTTATCACAGGTCACGAAATGAGCTTTCTTTTTTCTGCTTTGCTGCTGCCTCTCCTGCACATGCGAAAAGCGGCTCGTATGCTTTGTATTCCAGGTCTGTTCCTTTGTAGGTTTCCAGAACTTCATATGCTTTCTCGCCTTCTTCTTTTGCAAGCTTGCCAAGGACTTTGTCAAGGAGTGCTTCTGCCATATAATAGGTATATCCGTCTGCTGCCTTTACTTTGCAGTAAGTCTCATCCGGGTTTACGCAGAGTGCAACGTTGGACGGAAGTGTCCATGGTGTTGTTGTCCATGCAAGGAAGTATGCATCTTCACCAACAACCTTGAATCTTACAACTGCGGAGCGCTCTTTTACAGTTTTGTATCCCTGGGATACTTCCTGTGCGGAAAGAGGGGTACCACATCTTGGACAGTAAGGAACGATCTTGAAGCCTTTATACAGAAGCTTCTTGTTCCAGATTTCTTTTAATGCCCACCATTCGGATTCAATATAATCGTCATAGTAAGTTACGTATGGATGTTCCATATCAGCCCAGAAACCAACAGTAGAGGAGAAATCCTCCCACATTCCTTTGTATTTCCAGACGCTTTCCTTACACTGTTTGATGAATGGCTCCATACCGTATTCTTCGATCTGCTCTTTGCCATCCAGACCAAGTTTCTTCTCTACTTCCAGCTCTACCGGAAGTCCGTGGGTATCCCATCCTGCTTTACGCGGAACCATGTAGCCCTTCATTGTACGGTATCTCGGAATCATATCCTTGATAACGCGGGTAAGTACATGGCCAATGTGCGGTTTACCGTTTGCAGTAGGCGGTCCGTCGTAGAATGTATAGGTTTCTCCCTCTTTTCTGTTCTCCATACTTTTCTCAAAGATATGGTTTTCTTTCCAGAATTCTTCTACTTTTTTTCACGGTCTACAAAGTTTAAGTTCGTATCAACTTTCTGGTACACAGTAATTTACCTCCTGTTTAAATTATTTGTATCAGACACCTGAAAATATGCAGGACGTTTATATACGCTGAAAAATATTTCCGGTGTCCTTTAAGAACGAAAATAAGCCCATAAAAAAATCGCCCTTTTGTAAAAGGACGAAGGTTTATTGACGTTCGCTATACCACCTGTTACATTGTACGGGCATCCTCTGCCGATACATGAATCTTTTAACGGGGATTTCCGTCAGCTCTTACCTGTCTGTACACCCTTCAGAGCTGCAACTCCGGAGTGATCTTCACTGCATTTACTCACCACCGGGCTCACACCCTCCCCGGTTCGCTGTCTGCTTTCCCCTGCAGTTACTCTCTCCATCAACGTTTTTGTGGACATATCATTTATTTAACTATGCGGATTCATTATAAGGTCACAAAATTCACTGTGTCAAGTATTTTTTTGAATATTAGGGTAATCCTGTTACTGTTTAATAACACTGGTTACTGTCAAACTCCCGAACAGTAACACACTGTTAACATACTATCATATAAATTTTACACAGGCATTGTAATTAATGATATAATAAGGTAGAATATTTTGTCCGAACGTCATTTAAAACGATGTACTAGGATATGGAAAGCAACTACTATGTATATTTAATGAAGGGTAATTTCAAATGTTTAAAACAAAATTTCATAAATTAATGAAACGTTTCCTCACCGGAATGCTTTGTGCAGGGATTCTGACCTCCCAGCCTGCAGTCACTTACGCTGCCGAGACCTCTGCCACTCCTGAAGCCGGTCATTCAGAAACCTATTCACAGGCCTCAGATATCGATTCTGTCAAAGGATGGCCCACCGGTCCTAATATCGAGGGACAGTCCGCAGTACTGATGGATGCAGTCACTGATACTATTCTTTATTCCAAGAATGCCAAGGATAAGCTATATCCCGCCAGTATCACTAAGATCATGACCGCTCTTCTGGCCTGTGAACATCTGAATATGGACGATACGATCACCATGTCGCAGGAAGCGGCTTATGGGATTGAGGCCGGAAGCTCCAGCATTTACGCAGAAACAGGAGAGGTTTTCACAGTAGAGCAGGCCCTGATGGCTCTGATGCTGGAATCCGCCAATGAGATGGCTCTTGCTCTGGCAGAAAAAACAAGCGGTTCTGTAAAGAAGTTTGTTGAACTGATGAACCAGAGGCAGCTCAGCTTGGCTGTAAGAACACCCATTTTAATAATCCAAATGGTCTTCCGGATGAGACGCATTATACCACCGCAGGTGATATGATGAAGATTGCTAAGGCAGCCTGGTATAATCCCAGATTCCGTAAATTTGTGACCACACAGGTTTATGAGATTCCTCCGACTAATAAGCAGTCTGAAACCCGTTATCTTCTCAATCACCATAAGATGATGCCCGGACAGTCTTATGCATACGATGGGGTTCTGGGAGGAAAGACCGGATACACCGATGCAGCGGGAAGTACGCTTGTCACCTATGCCAAAAGAGGAAATTCCATTCTCATTGCAGTTGTGCTGAATTCTACAAACGGTGCTTTTCCTGACACAACTTCTCTGCTGGATTACGGCTTCGACAATTTTGAAAAAGTAGACTTGAATATAGATACCGATCCGGTACCGGCAGTATTTCTCCCATGCGAAAAGCACCTGTTAAAGGACTGGAATAATCTGTGTTCCTTCTATTATATGAGGCATGTGTACGTAACTGTCCCCACAGGAATCGATGTGAGCCAGCTTGTAAAGAAGCAGAAACTTCTGAACAATTCTGTCGGTCCAAAGCGAATTAAAAGTAAATATTATTTAGACGGCCATATGGTCGGATATGGAATGCAATATGAAAAGGAGATCCTTTCAGATTTCCTTCTCAACGCTTCTTTTTAGTTTTCGCCTGAGGCGGAGGACTTCTTTTCTTTCACGAAGTTCCTCTGCTTCTTCTGTATCTGTGAAACGCAATGTCTTCACAGCGAAATATTTCTCATCTTCTGTTTTTCGGATGCGGATCTTGCCTCTTATCAGTCCATGTTCTTCACAATTGGATATGCTGTAATAAACCTTTGGATTATTCATAAACCATCGGAGTTTGCGCTTTGCAGGCAGATGACAGACCGGACATCTGGTGCTGGTCACCTCGCGGTCTTTCATGATTCGCTCTCTTGTGGCAAATTCTCTGGATACATATTTGTCATGATCCGGATAGGAAATATGTATCTCGTCTTTTTTCTTCTTTGGATTCTGGTAAACATCCAGTGACGGATGATTGATGATGATTATGTTATTTATTTTCTCCAGGACTTTCGCTGTATACCAGGCATCTGCAAGCGCCCGGTGAAATCCCCTGGATTTCTCTATTTTCAGCTCATCGATCGCATGCTCCAATGCACACCTGTGTGTACCGTCATCGTAACTGATACTGTATAGTTTCTGCACATCATAATAGGTCACAGGTCCGGGAAGCAGATCCAGCAGGCCATAGAACTTCATATTTCTCTGAAGTTCCATCACGTCCTGATTTCCCCAGGTAAAAAAGTACCAGTCTTCTCCGCACCAGTCAATAAATTCCCTGACTGCCTGCTCAAAGGGCACTCCTTTCATTAGATCTTTATAATCTACATGAATTACCTCATGGATGCTGTCATGAATCCATTTATAGACCTGTGGTTTGATCAGTCGGTGAAAATGATCCGTTATTTCTTTTTTGCTGTTTACTTTTACAGCCCCAATCTCGATAATCTCAAATGGAAGCCTGTCGTTACGTGTTTTCTTTCCCGAAGGATTCTGATTCCATTCCAGGTCAAAGACAATATAGTTCATTCATCCGGTCCTTTTTGTTTATTACTTTTTCGCATTTATTTTCCACTGCTGATAAACATATTATTTCACAATCTTCAGTTCATACTGTCTGGTTCCCAGACCAATCTTCTCTGCCTGATCCAGTGTTGCCTGCCATTCAATGTTCGGGTTGGAATCTTTGAAATGGTCGTGGTGGCAATGCCAGTCAGGTTTTGCCAGGTGTTCTCCAAGCTGGCTGTTCTCGATCGGAGTTGCTTTCAGACAGGCATCTGCGCAGGCCTGGTCCAGAGCAACCGGGTCAAAGCTTGCAAACATTCCGATATCAGGAAGGATTGGTGCATCATTTTCGCCATGGCAGTCACAGTTCGGGCTGATATCCTGAACAAGCGCTACATGGAAATGCGGACGGCCATGACAGACTGCCTGTGCATATTCTGCCATCTTACGGTCAAGAAGTTCATTCGCACTGCTGTTTGGATTGTATACTGCATCAAAACCGCAGGCTCCGATACAACGGCCACAGCCTTTACATTTATCATAATCAATGACTGCTTTTTTATTCGGATATGTAATCGCATCACTTCCGCACTCTTTCGCGCAGCGACGGCATCCGCGGCAGAGTTCTTCATTTACTGCAGGTTTTCCGCTGGCATGCTGTTTCATCTTACCTGCGCGGCTTCCGCATCCCATTCCGATATTCTTCAGTGCACCGCCGAAGCCGGTTGCTTCATGTCCTTTGAAGTGGCTTAAGCTGATAAAAATATCTGCATCCATGATCGCATGTCCGATCAGTGCAGTCTGACAATATTCACCGTTAACTACCGGTACTTCTACTTCGTCTGTACCGCGTAAGCCATCACCGATGATGATCTGGCATCCTGTTGAAATGCTGTTAAATCCGTTGAGATTTGCGCACTCCAGATGCTCCAGTGCATTCTTACGGCTTCCCGGATAAAGAGTGTTGCAGTCTGTGAGGAACGGAAGTCCTCCCTGCTCTTTACAGAGATCAGCTACTGCTTTTGCGTAATTCGGGCGCAGGAAAGCCAGATTGCCAAGTTCTCCGAAATGCATTTTAATAGCCACGAATTTTCCATCCATATCAATGTCTTTGATTCCGGCTGTAACGCAGAGTTTCTTCAATTTATCAAGCTGGCTGGTGCCAACCGGACATCTGAAATCAGTAAAATAAACGGTTGATTTTTCCATCGTTTTTCCTCCTGTTTTTATTAATCAAAATTTGATTTTCTTTTTTATTTTATCACAAGATGCAGGTTCTTTTCGAGATATTTTTTGCTTACATCTGTTCGTAAAATTTTGTCACCTTTTTGTATTCTGCAGGCAAAGTGATCTGCTCTACCACAACATCTCCATCTTCTGCATTGTGGTAACGGTAAATGTAAACGCCCTCCTGGATCTCATCTCCTTCGATCAGAGAAACTGCCAGATATCCCTGTCCTTCAAATTCAAAGGTATCCATGATCGCAAAATCCCGTTCTGTTCCGTCAGATACCGGGATGCTGATTACTTCATATTCTTCCATAGTATGTTTCCTTTCATCATAAGCAGTCTTATTCTTATTTTCGCTGTTTTTATTGTAGCAAAGAGTGTTAATTATATCAATCCTATTTAAGTAAGTCGTTACTGTTCACTCCGTTCACAGTAACAGTAAGGCCCCTGCGGGTTACAAAAAGAAAGACTGCACCTCCAATGAGCACAGCCTTTCCGGTTTGGTATATTTTATTCAGTTCTGCTTACAATTGCTTATGCCATGATCGGTTTTAATGCTTCTGCAAGCTTCTCTTTCTCAGCTTCTGCCTCTTCCAGGTTCTTGCCGAGAGTTGTGTAATAAATCTTGATCTTTGGTTCTGTTCCGGATGGGCGGACAACTACTGTCTCGCCGTTATCCAGCTTGTAGATCAGTACGTTTGCTGCAGGAAGTCCTGTTTCTTCCGGTTTCTGGTAATCTGTTACTTTTACGATAGTATGACCTGCAATCTCTGTGAGAGGTTTGTCACGAAGTCCCTGCATCAGAGCTGACATCTTATCCATTCCGCTTAATCCCGGGAATTCGAAGCTGTCTACTTTGTTCAGGTAACGTCCGTACTGTGCATAGATCTCTTCCATTCTCTGTTTCAGGGAACTTCCGATGCTTCTGTAATATGCAGCCATTTCACAGATCAGCATAGATCCGATAACAGCATCCTTGTCACGTACATATGGTCCTGCAAGGTATCCGTAGCTCTCTTCAAATCCGAAGATAAATCTGTCTACTTCATTTGCTGCTTCAAGCTGTGCGATCTGATCGCCGATCCACTTGAATCCTGTAAGTACGCTTCTGAGTTCTACTCCATAGTGCTCTGCCACTGCATCTGCAAGTGGTGTAGAAACAATGGATTTCACTGCTACCGGGTTCTTTGGCATTGTGCCTTTTTCAATGCGGCCTGCACAGATATAGTCAAGAAGGAGTACACCTACCTCATTACCTGTTACCAGTTCATAGGAACCATCCGGGCATTTCATTGCGATACCAACACGGTCTGCATCCGGGTCAGTTGCAAGCATTAAGTCTGCACCTGTTTCTTTTGCGAGGTTTAATCCAAGCTCCAGAGCTGCAAAGATTTCCGGGTTCGGATAGCTGCAGGTTGTGAAGTATCCGTTCGGATATTCCTGTTCCGGAACGATTGTGATATCTGTGATTCCGATATCTTTTAATACCTGAGTTACAGGTACAAGTCCTGATCCGTTTAACGGGCTGTAAACCAGTTTCAGTCCTGCTGTCTTGCAGAGACCCGGACGAACCTGACGGGATTCGATAGCTTCATAGAGAGCCTGCTTGCAGTCATCTCCTACAAAACGGATCTTTCCCTGTTCTACGCCTTCTGCGAAGGACATATATTTCGCACCTGTAAGTACGTCTGTTTTCTGGATCTCTTCATATACAATGGCAGCTGCATCATCTGTCATCTGGCATCCGTCAGGACCATATGCTTTGTATCCGTTGTACTTAGCCGGGTTGTGGGATGCTGTTACCATAATACCTGCATTGCATTCATAGTAACGTGTTGCAAAGGAAAGTGCCGGTACAGGCATCAGTGCGTCATAAATTCTGACATTGATATCATTTGCCGCCAGTACGCCTGCTGCTGTTTTTGCAAATACATCACTCTTAAGACGGCTGTCATAGCTGATGGCTACTGTCTGATTACCGCCCTGTGTTTTTACCCAGTTCGCAAGTCCCTGTGTTGCCTGGCGAACTACATAAATATTCATACGGTTGGTTCCGGCTCCGAGAACTCCGCGAAGTCCGGCTGTTCCGAATTTCAGCGCTACTGCGAAACGATCTTTGATCTCTTCATCATTTCCTTCGATTTTGGATAATTCCGGATTAAGATCCGCATCCTGCAGATCTGCTGCCAACCAACGTTTGTATTCTTCCTGATACATTTTGACCACTCCTGCCTTATTTTTTAGATTTTTTAAGATATTTCCATAATATCATAAATCAGACAAATCAGCAACAAAACAGCGAGATTTCGGTCAAATTTTAAAAGTTACTTTCTTTTCTGTTTGTCTGCTCTCTGCAGGCATTTCCTATATTGGTCAGGCAGAGCACTGTGGTGATCAGGAAAAGTCCCGGGATCAGAATGATCCACCAGGAACCTGTCATTAATGCCTTATCGGACAGAGACAGCATACTTCCCCATGTGATAACCTCTATCGGAAGTCCAATGCCCATAAAGCTTAAAGTAGCTTCAGAAATCATTGCAGTTCTTACATTCATGACTACCATAAACATAATGGATGAGAAAAGTTCGGCACCAGATGCTTCCACAAAATACGGAAAAATCCTGCTCCCATACATCTTGCAGCGATGATATACTCACTGTTTCGTATCTGCCGTACCTCTGTGCGTACTACTTTCGCAATACTGGTCCAGCTGGTCACACCGATCACAAAGGACAGACTCAGGATATTGGCATCTCCCATAATAGCCTGCAGCAAAATGATCAGGAGCAGAGTTGGTATACTTAAGAATATTTCTGTAAATCTCATGATCAGTTCATCAAGCCAGGCAGGTGCCACTCCACTGAAGGCACCGACTACCACTGCAATAAAAGTAGAAATAACTGTGGCTAATCCACCGATCAGGATCGAGATTCTTCCTCCATACCAGATCATGGAAAAAAATATCCCTTCCCATAGTATCTGTTCCAAAAAGGAACTCCCTGTCAGGAGCTTTATTATAGTTTAACAGATCCATATAAGCAGGATCCTTTGTCATGATCAGTTCCGCACACAGGCAGCCCAGTACGATAAGAATCAGGATTGCTGCTGAAACAACGGGTTTTCCCTGATACCACTTTTTCTTTGATTTGGGAATTACGGTTTCTGTCTTTCTGTTTCCTGCCAGTTCAAATAAATGATTGGTCATCCTTCTACTACCTCCGATTTCTCGGTTATTACTTCATCCTTCATACGGGGATCTATCTGTTCATTAATAGTCTGACTGACGATATTACAGAAAATAACCAGGATTCCTGACATCATACAAAGCAGCATCAGCAGATTGTAATCATGATATCTGGCACTCTCATAGGACAGAGCTCCGATTCCGGGATAAGAGAATACACTTTCTACCACATAGGTTCCTCCAAGTACATGGGGGACTGCAATGGCCATAATACTCAGATAAGCAGGCATTACATTTCGGACACAATGTCTGAACATAAGCTTTTTCTTATTCAGTCCCTTTGCCTTTGCCAGAAGTACATAATCTGCGCGAACCTCTTCCAGGATTTTATTTCGGATCATGTAAGCATAATACCATAAATGCTCCATGACCACGATGGTCAGAGGCATGATCAGATGCAGCACTCTGTCACCCATATCTCCTGCATTTCCTGTACTGTAAGCACCACTGCTTGGCAGGATCTTAAGATTTACGGAAAAAACAAGGATCAGGACCAGGGCCATCCAGAACTCAGGAATACAGCTGGATATGGTTCCCAGCTTACACAGGATCCGATCTGCCAGCCGGTTTTCGTACCAGGCACACAGAATTCCCAGGAGCAAGGCTCCGGCAAACATAATGATAAATCCGATTCCTCCAAGCACAAGTGTATTGCCAATACGTCCGCCGATCACTTCTACTACATCCTGTTTATATTTAAATGAAATTCCAAATTCTCCATGAAAGGCATTTTTTACCCACTTCACATACTGCACAGAAATTGGTTCGTTCAGCCCCAGTTTCTCCATAGCCCATTCACGTTCTTCCGGACTCATCTTCTCTGTACGGTCACCATAATAGGAGATCAGCGGATCTCCCGGTGCAAGACGGGCTACATAAAATACAGCTACAGACAATATAAATACTGAGATCAGGAATATCAGGCATTTTTTACCATAGTAGACTAACTTTTTTTGTCTCATGATATACTGCACCCCTTTCCTTCAGCCGGAAGCATTGCAAAATGTCCGGGTGACACTTCTGTCCACACGCTGTTTTCCATTCCTTCGCCATCATAGTACTGCAGAACTCTTTTTCTCTCCCTGATCGGGTCAGGAACAGGAATTGCAGACAGCAATGTTTTTGTATAAGGATGCACCGGATTGGAATACAATTCTTCTGATGGCGCCAGTTCTACCAGTTTTCCATGATACATAACTCCCACACGGTCACAGAGATACTCAACCATAGCCAGGTCATGAGCTATAAACAGAAATGTAAATCCATGCTCCTCCTGCAGATGACGGAACAGATTGACGATCTGTGCCTGTATGGACACATCCAGGGAAGCTATCGGTTCATCAGCCACCAGAAATTCCGGTTCCATACACAGAGATCTGGCTATGGCCACTCGCTGTCTCTGTCCCCCTGATAATTCAGATGGATAACGGTCCAGAAAACTGTTCTCAAGTCCTACATATTCCATCTGAAAAGCAGCTTCCTTCACAAAGCTTCCTCTCGGAGGTGTGATATGCTGGATTCTCATTGGTTCCGTAATAATATCTGACACCTTCATTTTCTGGTTCAGACTGGATGCGGAATCCTGAAATATCATCTGGCGACGGGTCTGCAGCATTTTTTTATGCTTTTGAATTCCTTTTTGTCGCAGATATTTACATCTTTATACCAGATTTCTCCCTGAGCCGGCTGATATATATTCATCAGACATCTGGCAACTGTGGACTTTCCTGAACCGGATTCCCCTACCAGACCAAAGATCTCACCTTTATGGATCTGAAATGAGACATCATCTACAGCCTTTACCTTGATCTTTTTTGTCAGATGAAACTGCTGAGTCAGATGCCTGACATCCAATAAAACTTCTTTACTCATGCGCTGTTCCTCCCACAGGTGATTTGATCTGCGGTGCTCTTGGATCCAACAGCCAGGTTGCCGCATAATGAGTATCTGTTATCTTAAACATAGGCGGCATTTCTTCATAATCAATATTCAGGGCATATTCATTTCGACATGCAAAAGCATCACCTTTCGGCGGATCTATCAAAGTAGGAGGCATGCCGGGGATGGTGTACAGGCTTTCTTTTCCATTTGCAAATGCAGGCAGTGATCTCATCAGTCCCCATGTGTATGGATGTCTGGGATCATAATACACTTCCTCTGCTGTACCAATCTCTACGATCTTGCCTGCATACATGACTGCCACTCTGTCTGCCACACGTGCAACCACTCCCAGATCATGGGATACCAGTATGGCAGCTGTTCCAAGCTTCATCTGTATTTCCCGCAGAAGATCCAGAATCTGTGCCTGTATGGTCACATCCAGTGCAGTAGTTGGTTCATCTGCAAATAAAATATCCGGATCTGCAGCCAGAGCGATGGCCATCACACATCTCTGACGCATTCCTCCGGAGAACTGCCAGGGATACTGATGATATCGTTCCTTTGGATGAGAGATACCTACCAGTTCCATAAGCTCCAGAACCTTCTTATTTACCTGTTCCTTCGTGTAGTTCTTATTGTGGATCACCACTGCTTCCCCAATCTGTTTTCCAATTTTAATAGTTGGATTCAGGGATGTCATAGGATCCTGAAAGATCATAGAAAAAACTCTTCCACGCAGTTTCTGCATCTCCCTTTCCCTGTAACAGGTGATATCCTGTCCGTTCACACAAATGCTGCCCTCTTTAATCTTTGCACTTGGCGGCAAAAGCTTCATGATACTTTTGCAAAGCACACTCTTCCCGCATCCGGATTCTCCAACTATAGCCAGCACCTCTCCCTTTTTTAATGAAAAAGACACATCTCTTACTGCCTGGACTTCTCCGGCAGGACCGTCAATGCTGACTGAAAGATTTTTAACCTCTAATAAATGTTCCATTTTTAATCCTTTTTCCGCTCGTGTAAAAAGGGGGGCACCTTTAGTGCCCCCGTCACAACCTTTATCTTTTTTATGATGTTAGAGTCAAAGGTCTTATCGCGCAAGCATGAATGGCTTTTTGACCTTTTGACCCTGATATCATTTTATTATTCAATAGTCCAGTCTGCTACATTCCAGAAGATTCCAACTCCATGATGTCCCATAATTGTATCAGAATCAATTCCTTTAATATTGCTGTCAGCAACATAGTTGGCATCAATATAGCAGATCATTGCATAAGCCGGATCCTCTGCCAAAGCTTTCTGGAAATTAGCATAGGCTTCTGCACGAACTTCCGGATCAGCTGACTGTCTTGCTTCTGTCAGATACTTGTCAACGTCTGCATTAGAATAGCCGGAGTAGTTTGCTCCCTTATCTGTTCCGAATACTTTGTATGTATGGTCGTCAGCGTCAAATGGGCTTCCCCATCCGATCAGGAATGCCATCTGTCCTGCCCAGTCTGTCTGTGCAGGGATCTCTACTGATACATCCATGCCGATCTCTTTCAGTTCCTGTGCTGCGATCTGAGCCATATCAATACGTACCTGATCTCCTGCACTTACGCTGATTACAAATCCCACTTTTTCGCCGTCACGATAATAGAATCCGTCATCACCCATCTCGCATCCTGCAGCTTCCAGAATTTCTTTTGCTTTTTCAGGATTGTAATCATAATGCTCTACATCTTCATAATTGTAAACATTTCTCTGAAGAGGTCCATAAGCCGGCATTCCCTGTCCAAGGAGAACTGCGTCGATGATCGCCTGACGGTCAAGTCCATAGCATACTGCCGGGATCAGATCACGGTTTTTCTGCCAGTATTCATTTCCAAAGTTAAACATGATTCCACGATAGTCAGAAGTCTTCATATCGTAGCATGTATATGCCTCATCATCAGCAAAAGCAGCTGCATCCTTTGGTGTTAATAATGCCAGATCAAGTTCTCCGGATTTTAACTGAAGTGCTTTCGCATTGTCATCCGGTACGATCTTGAATACAACTTTATCAATGGAAGGCTCACCCTTAAAATAGTCTTCGTTCTTAACCAGTGTGATCGCCTGTCCCTCATCCCAGGATTCGATCTTGTATGGACCTGTTCCTACCGGATTACGGAAGAAATCAGAGGTCTGCATATCTTCGCCCTCAAGCAGATGCTTAGGAAGAACTGCCATTGTCATATAGTCAAGGAATGCAACGTTTTTGTCCTCAAGCTTGAACGCAACCGTATGATCATCAATAACATTGATTTCCTCTACGTCCTCGTAGTTGGGTGCATTCTCAGAACCGTTTTCCGGATCCATGATCGCTTCAATAGTAAATTTAACATCCTCTGCTGTCACAGGTTCGCCGTCCTGCCACTTGGCATCTTCTGCCATATGGAATGTATAAGTATTGGTTTCATCATCAAAATCCCAGCTCTCTGCCAGTCCCGGAACTACCTGATTATCTCCGTCATGTGCAGTTAAACCGTTGAAGATCAGAATATTGATCTCTCCATGTTCATCCATAGCAGGATTGATCCTGGTATAATCTCCGCTTCCGTATACCAGTGTTGTTTCTTCCTCTGCCAGTACAGGCACTGTTGTTCCGGCACTGACCAGTGATACAGTCAGAAGCACTCCGGCCATTGTCAATAAACCCTTTTTCATTTCATGTTCCCTCGCTTTTTCTTTATTGGTAACTGGCTTTTATGATATCAGACAATTCTGACATCAGTAAGCCCTGCGGGGGGATATTGACATATTCCTTTTGTGCCTTATATATGCCATATATGGCATACCTGCAGCAGTATCATTACTCTCCATCGCAGTGCGATCCTGCCCGGAGTGTTATTTATGTTATAGGAACATTACAGAGTAATTTCCTATAATATAAATAACACTCCGCCTTTAGTATTTCACTAAAAGCGAAGTGTCCTGATATTAATATAATTTTGCACCAGCCGGAATATGGTCATCTACCATCAGAAGATGAAGTTTTTCTTCGCCCTCTTCTTCATGGATTGCACTAAGTAACATTCCACAAGATTCAATTCCCATCATTGCTCTAGGTGGCAGATTTGTGATAGCTATAAGTGTCTTACCTACCAGTTCTTCTGGTTCGTAGAATGCGTGAATACCGCTTAAAATGGTACGTTCTACGCCTGTTCCATCATCCAGAGTAAACTGTAAAAGTTTCTTTGACTTCGGCACTGCGACACACTCTTTTACCTTTACTGCACGGAAATCGGACTTGCTGAAAGTCTCAAAAATCTACCTCATCTTTGAACAATGGTTCGATTTCTACCTTTGAAAAATCAATCTTCTCAACTGGCTTTTCTTGAAACTGTTTAGCCTGCGCAACGTTGTTTGCTTCGTTCTTAGCAGCGCCCTGGGACTTCATTGTCGGGAACAGCAGTACGTCACGGATTGCT
>ENA-OPZD01000115-OPZD01000115.1-human-gut-metagenome-genome-assembly--contig:-NODE-115-length-29960-cov-3.260953_pt1 | contig 29960 bp, 39 predicted proteins | sample MGYA00242479_ERZ504495 | MGnify/ENA primary metagenome ERZ504495 (study PRJEB26092, sample SAMD00036286) | human gut metagenome | host: Homo sapiens | study: EMG produced TPA metagenomics assembly of... | reverse complement strand
TGAATCTGTAAATGAGAATATCGTAGGAGATGGAATCACATTTGACAAAAATGATATCCGCGAGAATCTGACACTGTTCCTCTATCCGGATGACAGTGACAAACAGGGAGAACTGCTCAGAATCTATCAGCAGTACTTCATGGTTAGTAACGGTGCACAGTTCATATTGAAGGAATGTGAAGAAAAAGGATATGCGCTGGAAGAACTCGACAAACACGTAGTGATCCAGATTAATGATACACATCCTTCTATGGTAATTCCGGAGCTGATCCGTCTTCTGACAGCAAGAGGAATCTCTATGGATAAGGCAATTGAGATTGTGACAAATACCTGTGCGTATACCAATCATACCATCCTTGCAGAAGCACTGGAGAAATGGCCGGTTGATTATCTGGAGGCAGTTGTTCCACACTTAATGCCGATCATCCGTGAACTGGCAGAAAGAGTAGCAGCAAAATATAATAACAAAGATGTACAGATCATTGACGAGTGGAACCGCGTGCATATGGCGAGAATGGATATGCATTATGGATTCAGTGTTAACGGTGTTGCGACACTGCATACAGAAATATTGAAAGATGTAGAATTAAAGCCGTTCTATGATATTTATCCGGAGAAATTCAATAACAAGACAAATGGTATCACATTCAGAAGATGGCTGATGCACTGTGATAAGAAACTGGTAGAATGGATGGATAAATATGGAGTCGGGGAATTCCGTAAAGATGCTTCAAAGCTGGAAGGACTTCTTGCACAGATTGACAATGAAGAAGCTCTGAACGCACTTCTGGATGTTAAACAGCAGAATAAGACTGCATTAAAAGAATATCTGGAAAAAGAATCCGGAGTAGTATTAAATGATAATGCAATCTTTGATATTCAGATCAAACGTCTTCACGAGTACAAGAGACAGCAGATGAACGTCCTGTATATTATTTACAAATATCTGGATATTAAAGCCGGAAATAAACCAAAGAGACCGATCACAATGATCTTCGGTGCCAAAGCAGCGCCTGCATACATTATTGCAAAAGACATCATTCATGTAATCTTGTGTCTGCAGGAACTGATCAAGAACGATCCGGAAGTGTCACCATATCTGCAGGTTGTAATGGTAGAGAACTACAACGTAACAATGGCAGAAAAACTGATTCCTGCATGTGAAGTATCTGAACAGATTTCATTGGCATCAAAGGAAGCAAGTGGAACAGGTAACATGAAGTTTATGTTGAACGGTGCAGTAACACTCGGAACAGAAGACGGTGCAAACGTAGAGATCCATCAGCTTGTCGGTGATGAGAATATCTATATCTTTGGTGAGAGCAGTGATCAGGTAATCGAGCACTATGCGAAATCAGACTATGTGGCAGCAGATTACTATATCAATGATGCAGATATCCGCAAGTGGGTAGATTCATCATCAGCCCTGAGATGCTGAAGATCGGTGATGTACGTACACTTCTTGAGATTCATGCAGAACTGATTCAGAAAGACTGGTTTATGACACTTTTGGATGTAAAGGATTATGTTCAGACAAAAGAAAGAGTATTTGCAGATTACGAAGACCGTATGTCATGGGCGAAGAAGATGATCGTGAACATTGCCAAAGCAGGATTCTTCTCATCAGACCGTACGATTGCAGAGTACAACAGAGATATCTGGCATGTGTAAAATGTAAGATTCTTTCAGAAGCTTCATTCAAATTTACACGAGCAACGAGCCAAAGTCCGTGCTTGCATGAGACCTTGGCGACTGCCGCGATAACTTGAGAAACTCGCGGAGCGTGTTTCTCATAGTTAAAACAGAAGAAAAAAGTAACAAAAAAGGATGCATGCACGTGCATCCTTTTTTTGAGAGAATAATGAATGAGGCTTTTCTTTTACGATATGCCACTTCACTTCTATAATAACATATCTGATCTGAATGTACAGATATGTGAAGATTCCTTAACACCTTCTTAACGGTGCAGAGTCCGCAGCTTACATCTCATTTTCATCTTCACACATCCGGTAGCCGACACCGACCTCGGTGAATAAGAACTGTGGCTGGGATGGATTGCGTTCAATCTTCCGCCGGATATTCGCCATGTTTACGCGCAGGATACGATTGTTGCTATCCGTGAACGGTCCCCATACATTTTCCATGACAGAAGCATAGGTCATAACCTTTCCGGAGTTCTTTGAAAGATAGGCTACAATCTTGTATTCGACCGGAGTCAGATGTATTTCTTTCCCATCCAGAGTAACCATACGTTTTTCAAAATCCAGCATCAGTCCCTGGCATTTGTATGGCCGGATAAAAAGAGGAGAATTGGAAGCCATACGGTTACTGTGACGCAGAGAAGTACGGATACGTGCCAGTAGTTCGGACGTACCGAAAGGTTTTGTAATGTAATCATCGGCACCGAGATCCAAAGCGGCAACTTTATCCTGTTCTCCGGCTCTTGCAGAGATTACGATGATCGGACAGCTTGTCCATTTCCGGACGGATGAAATGATGTCATTGCCATCCATATCCGGGAGACCAAGATCCAGAAGGATAAGATCCGGGCATTGGGAGTTGATGATAGAAAGTCCGGATTGTCCGGTTTCAGAGGTGATGGTTTTGTAACCATTGGATCTTAACGTTCTTGCCATAAAATCCAGTATGTTTTTTCATCTTCTATAATCAGAATGGAATAACTGTCAGTCATAATTAAATATCCCCTTCGGATAGTGTGAATAAAAATTCCGCACCATGTGCATGGTTATGAGCGGAAATCTGTCCGCCATGAGCCTGAATGATCGTATTACAGATGGAGAGGCCGATTCCCATACCACGGTGTGTATCCGATGTTTTGGGAACATGATATTCCCCCTTTTTAATATCAGAGGAATGGTCTGTTCATCAATTCCCTTTCCGTAATCAATGACATGGAATGTAATGGTATCAGATTCTTCTGATATTTGCAACTCAACCGGCCGGTTAGTTTCGGAATGGACAAAAGCATTTTCCATAAGGTTCATAAGCACCTGCTCAATCAGCAGAGGATCCATTGGAATGATCAGTATGTTATCGGGCGCAGTTACGCAGATCTCAATATCCGGAATCCGCCTTTTTATACGGGTGATCGCTTCAGCTACTACTTCTTCTACCAGTTCATCTTCTTTTCGGACTCTTCCGGTATCTCCCTGGATCCGGGTAATAGACAACAGATTTTCTACCATATTCAAAAGCCAGTGTGAATCCTCGTTAATGGAGGAGACGAGATCTAACTTTTCCTGATCGGAAAGGGCTGCATAATTCTCAGTAAAAGAATCAGAAGATCCGATGATGGATGTAAGGGGGGTACGCAGATCATGTGAAATAGCCCGCAGAAGATTGGCACGGATACGTTCTTTGTCGGCTTCATTGATTGCACGCTCTCGGTCAAGGATCATTTTATCCTGTTTTTTAATCGTGTAGTCAGGGTAGAGACGATCATGGAGATGGTAAGAAGAAATACAAATGTTACAGGATATCCGCTGATCGCAAAACTTACTTCAAAATAAGGGTAGGTAAAACACCAGTTGATAAATTATTACGCAAAAAAAGCAGAAATAATTCCGAAAAAATAGCCGGTAGTGATCCTTGCGATTATGATCAGTGCAAGAATATAGATCAATGCGATATTGGCAGGATACTTTGCGATATGAAAAAAGAAATGCCAAGATATGGATTGCAATGGCCAGTATGATTATAGTAGATACGATATTGTGCCATAATGTCCTGGACTCAAGTGTAGTTGTCGGTGCGGTATGTTTCAAAAGAACTCCTTTCTGCAAATGTCTGCGATATAAATATAAGATATAATATGTTCATTGTACCATAAAATACAAAAAGGAGACATCAGAAAGAATATAATAAGTGGAAAACGTTATTAGAACTATGCTATACTGAAATTGTAATCAGAAATGAATGTTTTATAATATTGTATGAAATTTAATGCGTAAACTTTAAAAGTTTGTGCGTTAATATGCTAAAAAATATGATATTATGTGACGGGAAGCGTATAGATAAAAGGAGTAAACGGATGAAGAGGTTAAAGCAGTATTCTTTTTGGGAGTATATGCGTGTGCTGCTCGTATTCATTGCCGGACTTGCTGTGAGCCTGTTGGTGTTTCCTTATAATGTGCAGGTGAGAACCGAACAGAATGTGGAAGAATTGCTGGACTACAATACAGATCATCAACAAAGCCAGTTGAAATTCATGCTGAACACGCAGTTTATATATTTGGGTAATATAGCAGATTATGTGGCAAAAGAAGACAGTCTGATGTGTGAGAAAAATCAGGAACTTCTGTCCTGCATGACGCAGGATACATTATTCCATGATATTTCTATTATTGACACAGATGGAAATGGAGTTACGAATGATGGAAAAGAACAGAAAGTTGCAGATAGAGATTACTTTAAAAGAACCATGAAAGGTGAAGAAGTGTTAAGTGATCCCTTATACAGTTCGCTGGATGGAAAACGAAGAGTCGTGTTATCAGTCCCAATCAAAAAGAATGGTGAGATTATTGGTGCTGTGGCAGGTTCTTTTGATATGGTAAAGTTAAGCCAGATATTGTTTGAAGATGTATACCAGGGAAAAGGCTATCCGATGATCACAACCTGGGAGGGCAAAATAATAGCAGTAGAATCCGATGAGACCAAACATTTGCAGGATGAGAATTTATTTGAGCTATATCAGGAAAAATCCGGCAAAAACAGAGAAAGACTGGAATCGGCAAGACAAGATTTCAAATTCCACAGAAAAAACTGTATAAAAATAAAATATAAGAAGCAGGCTTATTATATCGCATATGAATCATTAGGGTATAATCAGTGGATGTTGTGTTATATGATGCCTGCGTCAGTTGCGTCGGAGGAGTATTCTTTTATCACTGTTTATGAGTATAGACTACTCGGTGCTGTGATCGTTGGTGTGCTGATCATGCTGCTGGTTTTGTGGAAGCTGAATCAGAAGAAACAAACAGATCTGATAAATCGTGCACAGATGGACTCGATGACCAATATACTGAACAAAAGCAGTATCCAGTATCAGATCAATGACTGGCTGCAACATGGAGAAAAAGAAGGTATCCAGGCACTCCTCATGCTGGATCTGGATCAATTTAAAAATATTAATGATACATATGGTCATGCACTGGGGGATGAAGTTATTAAGGCTGCGGCAAAAGTACTGAAGGATACATTCAGATCCAGTGACATTGTAGGCCGTGCAGGCGGGGATGAATTTATGGTTCTGATGAAAAATGTCAGATGGGATAAAGTCATAGAACGTCAGTTGCAGGAATTATGCCACAAATTTGAAAATCTTAAAATAGGAAGTATTCCGTGTGGAGCAATCCATTGTAGTATAGGAGCAGCATATTATCCGGATCATGGAATGAATTTTGAAGAATTGTATCATTCTGCGGATGAGGCATTATATGAGGCGAAGAGACAGGGACGGAATACCTATGTAATCTATCATCAGGAAAAGAAACCTGAGTCATTAAAAAATAAAACAGGAAATTGACAGGAGGAATCAATCATGCAATGTACAAGAAATGTAACAGATCATATCATCTGGGTAGGAGCAAATGACAGAAGATTAAATTTATTCGAGAATTTATTTCCGATTCCGAGAGGGGTATCTTATAATGCTTATCTGATCAAAGACGAGAAGAATACTCTGATGGATACTGTAGATGCATCTGCATCCGGGCAGTTTATCGAAAATGTGGCTTATGCATTAAACGGAGAAAGCTTAGATTATCTGGTCGTACAGCACATGGAACCAGATCACTGTGCCAATATCCAGAGAATCCTGGAATTATATCCGGAAGCAAAAGTAGTCGGAAATGCGAAGACCATGCAGATGATCGGACAGTTTTTCGATGTGGATCTGGAAGACAGGAAGGTTGTAGTAAAAGAAGGAGATACACTGGAACTTGGAAGCCATACGCTTCATTTTGTAATGGCACCGATGGTACACTGGCCGGAGGTTATGGTCTCTTATGAAGATTCGGAGAAGATACTGTTTTCTGCGGATGCATTCGGAACATTCGGGGCTCTGAACGGTAACCTGTTCAATGATGACGTGGACTTTGAAAAAGACTGGATCGATGATGCGAGAAGATATTTTACCAATATCGTTGGAAAATACGGTATGCAGGTACAGGCACTTCTGAAGAAAGCAGCCGGGCTGGATATCCAGATGATCTGTTCGCTTCACGGACCGGTATGGAGAAGCAATCTGAATTACTTTATCGAGAAACATGACAAGTGGAGTAAGTATGAGCCGGAAGAGCAGGCAGTTGCCATTATCTATGGCTCGATTTACGGCAATACAGAGCAGGCAGCTGATGCGCTGGCAGTAAAGCTCGGTGCAAAAGGTGTGAAAAATATTGCAGTTTACGATGCATCAAAGACAGATGTGTCGGAAATGATCGCAGAAATCTTCCGGGTAAGCCATCTGGTAATCGCATGCCCGACATACAACGGAGGGATCTATCCACCGATTGAAAATCTACTTGCACATATGAAAGCACTGGCGGTGCAGAACAGAACGGTTGCGGTTATGGATAACGGAACCTGGGCTGCCACAGCAGGAAAGCAGATCGTAAAACAGTTAGAAGAGATGAAAAATATGACAGTACTCGATCAGAAGTTATCTATTAAATCGACATTAAAAGCAGATCAGGAAGAGATCCTGGATGCATTTGCACAGCAGATTATCGATGCAATGTAAGAAGTCATGACACATAAAAGATGTATATCGAGTGGAGGCCGGTAGAATGAATAATTATACAAGAGAAGATATATTAAGATGGTAGAAGAAGAGGATGTAGGATTTATCCGTCTGCAGTTTACAGACATTTTCGGAACTATGAAAAACATTGCAATTACCACAAGCCAGTTAGACAAAGCCCTGAATAATGAAATTATGTTTGACGGTTCGGCGATTGAAGGATTTGCGAGAGTGGAAGAATCGGATATGTATCTGCATCCGGATCTGAATACATTTGAGATATTTCCGTGGAGACCACAGCAGGGAAAGGTTGCAAGACTGATCTGTGATGTCTATAAACCGGATGGAACGCCATATGAAAGTGATCCGAGATATATTCTGAAAAAGGTTATGGCCGAAGCAAAAGAGATGGGGTATGAATTCAATGTAGGACCAGAGCTGGAGTTCTTTTTATTCCATACAGACGATGACGGGCTTCCGACTACGCTTTCTCATGAAAGTGCCGGATACTTTGATCTTGGGCCTTTGGACCTGGGTGAGAATGCAAGACGTGATATGGTTCTGACGCTGGAGGATATGGGATTCGAGATCGAATCTTCACATCACGAGGCGGCACCGGCACAGCATGAAATTGATTTCCGTTATGATGAGGCGCTGACAACGGCAGATAATATTATGACATTCAAGCTGGTTGTGAAGACAATTGCCAAGCGCCATGGATTACATGCGACATTTATGCCAAAGCCGAAGTTCGGTATCATAGGTTACCGGCATGCATTTGAATATGTCGGTCAGCAGGGATGGAATCAATGTATTCCAGGATGCGAAGGATGAGTATGGACTCAGTAAAGAAGCGTATTGTTTTATCGGCGGAATCATGAAACATATGAAAGCGCTGACGTTTATCACGAATCCAAGTATCAATTCTTACAAACGTCTGATCCCGGGATATGAGGCACCGGTATACATCGCATGGTCTGCAAAGAACCGTACACCGCTGATCCGGATTCCGGGAAGCCGCGGAGAGTATACAAGAGTAGAACTTCGTAATCCGGATCCTTCAGCGAATCCTTATCTGGCGTTGGCGGTATGTCTTGCGGCGGGTCTTGACGGGATCAAACAGGGCTTGATGCCTCCGAAAGCAGTTAACCGCAACGTATATGAGATGACGGATGAAGAACGTAAAATCTTCGGAATTGAGAAACTGCCGGGAAGTCTGAGAGAGGCAGCAATAGAATTCCAGAAGGATACCTTTATCCAGGAGATATTAGGGGAAGATCTTTCAAAAAAATACATCGAAGCAAAGAACGGCGAGTATTATGAGTATAGAATCCAGATCACAGACTGGGAACTTGAAAAATATCTGCACTTACTGTAATACGATTTTGCACTTAACAGAAATGCGCAAAAGAGTATCTGACAGGAGGTGGCAGAGTGACAGGGATTATTGTTGTATTCCCGAATAAAGATAATGCAACAAATATCAGAAATCTGCTTGCCAGGGGCGGTATGGATGTAATAGGCGTGTGTTCCACCGGTGCACAGGCTATGCACTATGCAGATACCGTGGATGATGGGATCGTGGTCTGCGGTTACCGCATGAAAGACATGATGTACACACAGCTGCGGGAATATTTACCGGATTCGTTTGAAATGCTCCTGATCGCATCGCAGGATAAGTGGAGCAGCGGAGATGTAGAAGGAGTTGTAGGGCTTTCTACCCCGATCAAGGTATACGACCTTATGAATACCATGAACATGATGCTTCAGTCCATGGACAGAAAACGAAAAAAACGGAAGAAAGAAGCAAAGAATACGTGATCCAAAGCAGCAAGAGACGATCCGCAGGGCAAAGGAACTCCTGATGGAACGTAATAATATGTCTGAAGGAGAAGCACACCGCTATCTTCAGAAGAACAGTATGGACAGTGGAACGAATATGGTAGAGACAGCAGAAATGGTACTGAGCATTATGGCAGAGTAAGGGATGAAAGAGTAAACATATATATAGAAACCGGACGTAGGAAAGGCAGGAAGAACAGATGAAATTTACAAAGATGCATGGACTGGGCAATGATTATGTCTACGTCAACTGTTTTGAAGAAAAGATTGACAATCCGCCGGCAGTGGCAAGATTCGTCAGTGACAGACATATCGGTATTGGTTCTGACGGACTGATTATGATCAATCCGTCCAAAACAGCCGATTTCGAGATGGAGATGTACAATGCAGATGGTTCCCGCGGCGAGATGTGCGGCAACGGAATCCGTTGTGTGGCGAAATATGTCTATGATTACGGGCTGACCGATAAGACACAGATTTCCGTGGAAACACTTGGAGGAATAAAATATCTGGATCTTACCGTAGAAGACGGGAAAGTGTCACTGGTAAAAGTAGAGATGGAAACCGAAACTTGAGGCTGATCTGATTCCAATCATATCAGAGCGGGAACAGGTGATCGACGAACCAATTGAGGTGGATGGGAAAGAGTACCATATGACAGGAGTATCTATGGGAAATCCGCATGCAGTTATCTATGTGGATGATGTAAAGGGACTGGATCTGGAAAAAATCGGACCAAAGTTCGAGAATCATGAAAGATTTCCGAAGCGTATCAATACAGAGTTTGTGCACTGTATCGACAGACAGACGGTAGAGATGCGTGTGTGGGAACGTGGCTCGGGTGAAACCCTTGCATGTGGAACCGGAGCATGTGCCGTAGCTGTCTCCAGTATATTAAATAACTTGACAGATACACAAGTTACGGTAAAATTATTAGGTGGAGACTTGCAGATCGAATGGGACAGAGAAAAGGATCGTGTATTTATGACAGGACCTGCAACAGTTGTATTCGACGGCGTGATAGACATTACAGAGATAAAGGAGTAAGAAGATGTTTAGAGTAAACCAGGATTATTTGAAGTTACCAGGAAGCTATCTGTTCTCAACAGTAGCAAGAAAACAGCGTGAATATCAGGCAGCACATCCGGAAGCCGAGATCATTAAGCTGAGTATCGGCGATGTAACACAGCCTCTGGCACCTGCAATTGTTGAGGCTCTTCACGGGGCAGTTGATGAGATGGCACATGCAGAGACATTTCATGGATATGCACCGGATCTTGGATATGAGTTCTTAAGAAGCGCAATGGCGAAGAATGATTATCAGGCAAAAGGATGCGACATCAAAGCGGATGAGATCTTCATTTCCGACGGGGCAAAAGAAGACTGCGGTAATATTCAGGAGATTTTCTCGAAAGACAGCAAGATCGCTGTGTGCGACCCAGTATATCCGGTTTATGTAGATACAAACGTTATGGCAGGACGTACAGGTACATATGATGCTGCAGCAGGAACATGGAGCAATGTCATCTATATGCCTTGTACAAAAGAGACGAACTTTGCACCGGAGCTTCCAAAAGAGACACCGGACATCATTTATCTGTGTTTCCCGAACAACCCAACAGGATCTACGGTAACAAAAGAACAGCTTCAGACATGGGTTGATTATGCAAATAAAACAGGCGCAGTGATCATCTATGATGCTGCTTACGAAGCATATATTTCAGAAAAAGAAGTGCCGCATTCTATCTATGAGTGCGAGGGCGCAAGAACATGTGCGATCGAGATCAGAAGTTTTTCTAAGAATGCTGGATTTACAGGAGTACGTCTGAGTGCAACAGTAATTCCAAAAGATATCAAGTCAGGAGATGTTATGTTACATTCTCTGTGGGCAAGACGTCACGGAACAAAGTTCAATGGAACTTCTTATATCATCCAGAAAGCAGGAGAGGCTGTATACTCTGATGCGGGAAAAGAACAGTTGAGTGCACAGGTTGCTTATTACATGAACAATGCCAAAGTAATCAAAGAAGGACTCAAAGATGCCGGATACAATGTATCAGGCGGTGTCAATGCACCATATATCTGGCTTGAGACACCAAAGGGAATGACATCATGGGATTTCTTCGATTATCTGCTTGATAAGGCTAATGTAGTAGGTACTCCTGGATCAGGATTCGGACCAAGTGGAGAAGGATATTTCCGCCTGACTGCATTTGGAACCTATGAGAGTACAGTTGCAGCGATTGAGAGAATTAAGAGGATGTAATAAAAAAACGGCCGGATTCCTATGCTGAAAAAGTACGGGATACCGGTTTTTTTTTTTAGCGTTATGTGTTCCGCAGATGGCGCCACAACAAATGCAGAGAGAGGCGGATCAGAATCTCGAATATATTCTTAGCTGAAGTTCTGTAATATGTTCGCGGATATCTGCTGATTGATGATTGTCTACCCAGATCAGTTCCAAAATAGGTCCATCAGGAACAAGACCATGACCATCTGCATAGTTGAGAAGTTCCGGAATATAAGTGGTGTTCTGACGGTAATCACCTGCATAGGTGAAGGTAAGATAAGTACCGCCGCGGAGACAATACTCTCCCGAATTATCAATGATAAATACTCCGGAATAATTTTCATACTGTCCTTTCTTTATTTCTTCTAACGGAAGAAAAGAATCCGATGTTATGGTTGCTGATAATATAAAGATTTTCTGTATTTTTATTCAACAACTGTTTTACCAGAAGATCCATTTCTTCGTCTGTGTGGTAGGGAATATGCAAGGTATGGCAATAACGGTCGGGAAACGTCTGCAGACGGATTTTAAGCAGTGCCTGGTCTTCCGCACCGGATAATGTCAGAAGCCGTTCTTCTACATTTTTCTGAAGACGGTTTAATTCCTGAATCTGCTGATGGATGACATCCAGTTCTTCTGTGAGCAGCTTACGCGTGTTCTCAACGCTTCGATTGTCCATGTATTTACGGATTTTTTCCATAGGAAATCCCAGACGTCTCAGATCACGTATGATATTCAGACGCCACAGATCATCAAGCGTATAGAGCCGGTAATTATTTTTCCCGCGTTTTGGAGCCAAAAGTCCCAGCTTCTCATAATAGCGGAGAGAATCCGGTCCGATGTTGTATAGTTTGGATATTTCGTTGATCTTAAAAAACTGTTTCATATATTCACCTGTTGAAAACAAAATTCTGTTGATACATAATACTTGACCTTAGTATTATACCAGGGTTTAGACTATAAATGAAAGAAAAACAGGTAAAAGAAATGAGGTTTTAATATGAAACTCGAAGGAAAGTCTTTGAAGAGTGATTTTTTGCGTTTTATCATCCCGTCAATTATCGCCCAGTGGGTATTCTCGCTTTATACCATGGTAGATGGTATCTTTGTGGCAAGAGGGGTATCGGAAGTGGCACTGACAGCGGTGAATATCTCCATGCCGTTTACAACAGGACTGTTTTCTGTCTCCATCCTGTTTGCAGTCGGAAATTCGACGATTGTGGCAATCTTTCTAGGACAGGGGGAAAAACAGAAGGCGAACGAAGTCTTTACGCAGAATGTGGTCTTATTATGTATCCTGTCGGTGTTGATTACAATACTGGTTATGATATTTCTGGATCCATTTGCAAGATTCCTTGGAGCAACGGATCATATTCTTCCATATGCGAGAACATATATTGGAACGATCGCACCATTTTCTGTAGTATATATCCTATCTTATTCATTTGAGACGCTGATCAAGACAGATGGCTATCCAAAGCTTGCGACAATCTATGTGACATCCGGGGCTGTGCTGAACTGTATACTGGATTATATTCTGGTCATGGTGCTGCATAAAGGCGTCTGGGGTGCGGCATTTGCTACCGGGATCTCGCAGGCAGCAGTGATCCTCTTGTATCTGTGGCATTTTCTGGGACCGAAAGGAACAATAAGATTCTCGAAGTTCCATCTGATGCCATCGGAAATCTGGAGGCAGATCCGTAACGGCATGTCTTCCGGGATAACAGAATTCTCAAGTGGGATTATCATCTTCTTTTTTAACCAGGCAATCCTGAAATATATAGGAGAATATGCATTGGTAAGTTATACGATCATCTCTTATGTGAATACAATCGTTGTCATGTCCATGGCAGGCATTGCGCAGGGAACCCAGCCGCTGATCAGTTACTACTATGGAAAAACGAATCGGAAAAATATAAGAAGCTTCTGAAGTATGGAATGGTGGCAACTGTGGCAGGTTCCGTGGCGGCTGTACTCATATGTTATGTTGGAGCAGAAAGTATTGTGGGATTGTTCTTAAAAGAGAGTGAAGCATCTCTGAGTATATATTCGGTGCGGGTGCTCCGCATCTTTATCCTGTCATTTCTGCTTGCGGGACTCAATGTGGTCCTGGGAGGATATTTTACCTCTGTGGAAAAGGCTGGATTCGCAACGATGATCTCACTTACCAGAAGTCTGATCGCACTGGTGATCAGTCTGGTATTTCTGACAGCTGTGTTTGGAGGAGAAGCTATCTGGTGGGCACCGCTGATCGCGGAGAGCTGCTGTCTGGTGTTATCAGCCGGGTTATATCAGTGGTACAGAAAAAAATAAAATTTTTAAAAATATCTATTGACTTTTCTCTGCAAACGAGTATAATTAATATTCGCTGGACAACTTAAGGACAGCAGAGAAAAGTCTCATTGATGCGGATTGGTGTAATGGCAGCACAGCAGACTCTGACTCTGTTAGTAGAGGTTCGAGTCCTCTATCCGTAGGTTATAAGATAAGAATTCTTATCTTATATCGGAGTGTGGCTCAGCTTGGTAGAGCGCTACGTTCGGGACGTAGAGGTCGCGTGTTCGAATCACGTCACTCCGATTTTTACCCCCCATTTTATGGGGGGTTTTTTCATTTTTTTAGGTGTTTGAAAAAGTTTGGTTGGCTTTGGTTGGGATTATCCAGTGTGTGCCAGATTCTTAAATTTGGCATTTCGCTCTTGGATAATTCTTTTTCTTTTCGGAAAGGTTTGAAGTGTCATAGGTATAATACTTCTCGTTGACCTCGGTAGTATGTCCTAACATACTTGCGACCACTGATTTTGGTGTGCCTTTAGCTTGTAAGTCGGAACTGGTTGTTTTCCGTAGCTTAGTGATACCACCACCGTTTAATTTGTTTTCCCGGCATAACCGTGTCATGCAGTCAGTTATGTTTCTTGCATGGGTATAACTTCCATTGCCATCCGTGAAAATCCATTCACATAAAATTCCATGTTCTTCTTGTACTCGCTTGATGCGTGCCAATAAGTGATTAATCTGTCCGTCAACCGGATAGGCTCTTGATTTCTTGGTTTTAGTCTTACCAACAGAAAATTCATTTTTTAACCGATTGTGTTTTGCAGATTTATTGATACTGATGCAGATATCATTGATATCAGACCATTTCAAGGTTGATAGCTCACTAACCCTCATACCCGTGTACATTGCTAATTCTATGGCATAAGGCGGCATATATAAAGGGTTCTCCCTATAATATCCATGCAAGGCTTTTAAGATAATAGCAAGTTCAGTATCGGTATAGTATTTATCGCAGTCAGATACTTCAATTTCTCCACAATGTTTTGTAAAGTCCTTAGGCTCAAGAAATTCCACTGGATTATCTGTGATAATTTTTTCAATTCTTGCGTATCTAATCACGTTTTTTATATAGCTGAAAAACTTACGTGTGGTTTCTTTGCACAATTCAAGTCGCTTGATGGTTTCCAACATAAAAACTTTTATTGTGTTCTCATTAATCTGATTAATAGGCATCTCAGCAAAGTCTGTACCAACAAAGAAACGTTTGCAGTCAGTATTAAACTTATAGATTGAGTTATCGTCTAATTCTAAATCCTTAATACTTCGCCACATGTAATAGACTTCTAGGAAAGTAGGGCAAGTCTTTTCCTGCTTTTTTCGGGATTCCTCAATGACATAATACTCTATGATTTTACTATTCAATTTTTCCTCGTTGACACTCTCAATCTGCTTTCCCTTTGGCGGTTCAACCCCCTCTTTTGGTAAATAGCTGTACCACTTACCATTTTTTCCTTGCCAGTAGTTATACATTTTTTTGTGTAAATCAAGAACTTGTTTTTTTATTCATATCAACCTGTTCTTGTATATCCGTTAGCGAAAGTATACCAGTTTTTAATTCTTGATACAATATCTTTATTGAATCTGCTCTCGACATAATGGCTTTCTCATATTGCAGGATTTCAAGGGCGTTCAGTTTAGCCAGTACAATCACGCCCCTTTTTTAAATTTTTCAGATATGTAACACTGCTGTCTTTAAGGGGTGAGCCGTTTTTTTAATGATAGATTTTGTATCATACACCTGTCTGGTATATTCTTTCTGAAAGACGACATTCTCTTGTGTTAAATCCTGTAGAATATCATCTGTAAGCATTAACTTTTGTTCAATTGGCATTTTAAGGTTTTGAGATTTGAAAAATGCTCTTTTGTGTTCCTTTAACTCTAGGTCTTTACCAAAATATTTGCTTAAATAACGTCCTCTGTTCTCCATGCTGTCTACATCAATGCGGTTTATTTTGATAAATCCATACGTCCATAAATCTTGTAGTTTTTCCTTTGCCACAAACGGAAAATCAAAGAAAATAACATGGTAGTGGATTGCTCCACGTTTCTGTTTCTCCCACGTTGCAATATATTTCAATGTCTGGACTTTGGTTTGATACAGATAGTAATTTAATCGTTGTATAAAATACTTAAATTCCTTGTTGGTTATAGTGATGTCTTGAATATTCTCTCGGAATGTCAGCGTTAAAAATTTGGTCTTGTTATCAAAATTGCAGTCAACAATACGGGCAATCTCCCAACGGGTTTGCTCATAGTGTTTTTGCTTGCGCTTTAAACTGTCATATTGCTTATGAGCCGACATTTCATCAAATACTTTACGTTTATGTGCTTGTGTATTACTTGTTTTTGAATCTGAATTTTGAATGGCTGTAAATTGGAGTTTCATAGAAATACACTTCTTTCGTAGTAGGAGTTTCAATGATTTTCGTATTGTATACAAAACATTGTTTTGCTTTGCCCACGAAATTCACCTCGTATCCTATTTTGTATGTGCTTGTTTCTACTCCGATTTTTCGGAAGATGTTGTTTTATATATCAAGTAAAGATAGAACGATATCTGTTTCCTTAAATGGTGCAGATAGTCAGCACCTTATGACGTTGTCCGGCACTGACTATCTGCCCCCTTTAGGGAACTATTTTGTTCCGGCTTTTCTGATATTGGCAGCTTCTGCTTTGACGGATAAGCGTCCATTATAAAGACTCGCCCATGTATGTAGTCCCTCAAATGAAACGGTCACTTGTCCTCTTTGCTCCAATTCTTCATTAGACACAAGCTGATTGGCATTTTTAACGCCAACTTTGATTTTCTCAAATTTCAGCTTTGGAAAAAGAACAGTGTAGTAGAAGCCTAGTTTCTCTTTGGTGTTGTAGTCAATCCATTCAGATACTTCGACTAATTGAAATTGTTCCTCCAGTTTGTCCGGGTTTAAAATGAAATCAGTTCCTCTAATCAATAAATATGACCTCCTTAAAATATTTGATTATCTGATATTCAGATATTTATTATAATACAGCACAGAATAAGCGATGTCAAGAGAAATATCTTAATATCCGATAAAAAGATTGACAGAGTGAAAACATTGAAATATAATGAGCATAAACAAGGAGGATTGCGATGAATAAAATAAAAGAATTGAGAAAAGAAAATAACATCACAGTTGCGGAATTGGCAAAAGAGTTGGGAATTTCACAAAGTATGCTGACTAACTATGAAAATGGGAATGGAACTCCAAGGGATGATTCTATATGGGATAGGTTATCACAACTGTTTGGCGTAAGCAAAAGTCATGTTATGGGATTGACTACAGATATTGATGTGGTTCACAGAAAGAAAAAATTTAAAGCGGTTGTGGATATGTCAGAACCCATATCAATACAAGTGGAAAATCAAACAGACATTGATATCTTGACTAAGTTGGACCTACTGGATGATGAAGATACAAACAAGGTATTAGACTTTATTAACAATCTTCTTACTATAAAGAAATATGAGGGAATTGAAGATAGTCCAATCGAATATGTGACGAAATAGCAGAAGTAATCTAAGGCGTCCACTTGCCCAGCCGACCCGCCGCCCTGTTAGGAACCGTCGCTCTGGGCATCCTTCGGAACGTTGGTTTTTGAAAGAACACGAACAAGAAAGAACTAGATGTGGAAAGTATACAGAGAATAGCAGACAGCACGATTGCGAAAGTGTTGTCTGTTATTCTTTTTCTTAGTCATATTCAAAAACAACGGTTTTAAAGGGTTTCTCTCCATAACGAATCAGCCATGCAGAATAATAGAGATTGATTTCAAGGGTAGTAGGAGTGCCGTTAATCTTGTTGTGTTCTGTTTCGATTTTACGAATAGTCTCATCAATTCCCCAATATTTGTAAACAATAACAGTTAGCTCCGTGTCTCGTGTGCCTTGATTACTGAATGACATGCTGTTACGGACATGGTAATCGGGCAGACTGATGTAATAGCAGATTCCGGCAATTAGACAGAACAATAAAAATGTAGTTATGACTTTTATTTTCATGTGTATGCACCTCTCTTTCTTAAATCCCTAAGGGGATAACTATATAGTACCTCGCTGTATAGTGAATTACTACATAAAGATTTATTAAATATACTTTGTGTAGGGGTGATGTATATGAATTATGGACATTTAGAGTTAAGGATAGAAGAACTGTTGAAAGAACGGGATATCAGTAAGAATACCATTTGCAAAGAGTTGGATATTCCGAGGTCAAATTTTAACAGATATTGCAGAAATGAATTTCAAAGGCTGGATGCAAATTTGATTTGTAAGTTATGTGATTATTTTGATTGTGAAGTTGGCGAATTGATTTGTTATGTAAAAGAATAACGAGCTGTTGCTGTTATTGGCATGGAATGGATAAAAGGGTATGCGGAGGTGTGAAAGTCTCTCATACCTTTTTACTTGTGTATTTTATAAAATCGAATTATACTGTGAGTAGTGAAAGTTAAGCAAATAGAATTTGTAAATCTGGACAAATCCGATTTATTATATGAAAGGAAATTATATTATGAAAATTGATGTATGTTCAAAGAAAGAACAGGATTATATTATTGAAAGACTGGTGGAATATAATCTATCTCAGGTTGAGGCTAAACAGAAAGAAAATTTCATAGATTTAAGCAAGAAAATCGGTAAGGATGATAAGATTGTTGCTGGTATTGTAGCAAGGATGTATTGTTGGAATGTAGTTTATGTTGATACATTGTGGGTCGATTCTAGTTATAGAGGGAAAAAACTTGGTAGCTTACTTTTAGAAGAAGTTGAAAATGATGCTAAATCAAAAGGTGCTAAACTTATTCATCTTGATACATTTGATTTTCAAGCCAAAGAAATTTTTATGAGAAGCAGGGTATATTGTATTTGGTATATTAGAAAATTGTCCAGAAAAGCATTATAGATATTATTTGAAAAAAGTCTTATAGTTCTTAAATCAAACTTTTGGTCAATATATAAAACTCGACAACTTCCAGTTTGTCAAAATTAAGTACATAATCTTGCTTGGCACAATGGCGGAAATTAGCCACAGGGAACACCTATGGCTAGTGTTTTTAGCTAATCTATTGAATTTAATAAACTTTTAGAACAAACGGATATACAAGTTTTCCTTTCTGACCGTTTAGGTCGCTTGTTTATATTTGTCATTGGTTGGCTTTTGGTTGGGATTCTTAAATACCCCTTACAAAGCCCGTAAATACGTTGTTCGTTGACCGTAGAGGTCGCGTGTTCGAATCACGTCACTCCGATTGAATGATACAGTATCTGATATGGGTACTGTATTTTTTATGTCAAAGAGTGTAATTCTTGGTATTTGTAAAAAACGTCAGCGATATATGGTTTATAGATGCTTTAATTGCTATAGCTTAAAGCTATAGCAACACACAAGTTATATGTATTATACAAATCCTCCAAATCATGCTACTCTATATCCAGACAAAAACAACAGGAAGAAAAGCACAGGAGGATATAGAAAATGAGCAAATACCAGACACCATACAGATATGATTTTGTGGGAAGTTTTTTTAAGACCACAGGAAGTAAAACAGGCAAAAGCAGATTACAGTGAAGGAAAGATCACAAAAGAAGAATGTGATGCTATTGTTGATAAGGCAGTCACAGAAGTAGTTGCAAAGCAGAAAGAGTTGGGATTCCACATCATTACAGATGGGGAATTCCGAAGAACTTACTGGCACCTGGACTTCATGTGGGGATTTGAAGGTGTTGGCCACGAACAGACAGGAGCTGGTGTACAGTTCAATGCGGAGATGGCAGCGCTGGAAGACACTTATCTGACCGGAAAAGTAAAGGCAAAGGCACATCCGTTTGTAGAAGGGTTCAAATTCCTGAAACAGTTCGAAGACGAGAATACGGTCGCAAAATATACAATTCCGGCACCGGCGCAGATGTTCCAGCAGATGATCGTTCCGGAAAATTTTGAAAATACAAGAAAATATTATGCAACAAATGAAGAACTGATCCGGGATATCGGGAAGGCTTATCAGGAAGTCATTAAGCAGTTTTACGAGGCAGGATGCCGCAATCTTCAGCTGGATGACTGTACATGGGGAGCAATTGTAGGTGATGCTGCAAAACAGAGATATAAGAATCTTGGACAGGATCTGGACGAAGTAAAAGGACAGCTGCTGGAAGTAAATAACCTTGCATTAGAAGGAAAACCGGCAGATATGGTGATCACTTCACATATCTGTAGAGGTAACTATCACTCAACATTCTTTACAAGTGGTCCATATGATTCCGTAGCAGACTATGTATTTGCAAAGGAAAATGTAGACGCATTATTCCTGGAATATGATGATGCAAGATCAGGAGGATTTGCACCGCTTGCAAAAGTTTCAGAGGATAAGAAAGTCGTTCTGGGACTGGTCACAACTAAGTCACCGGAACTTGAAGACAAAGAAACCGTGATCAAAAGAATCCATGAAGCAGAAAAGTATATTCCGCTTGAGAGATTGTATTTAAGCCCGCAGTGTGGATTTGCATCCTGCGAAATCGGTAATAAACTGACAGAAGAAGAGCAGTGGGCAAAATTAAAACTGGTAAAAGAGATCGCTGAAGAAGTGTGGAAGGACGCATAAGATAATACATAATAAAAATAAAGAATCAGAAAATGGTTTGTGAGAAAAAAGTCGTGATGAATGTCACGGCTTTTTTGCATACCAAAGTATGCAAGAGAAGTTGCCAGTGGCAAGTTCTCTGTATAAATCATACATTGTCAAAAATATGTCTGTAGGCACTATGCACAAAAAACATTAGTGATATACTGGAACCAATACAAAATACACAAAGAGGAGGAATATGGATGTTAGATGCATCATACTACGAAAAAGCGGATGAAATTATCGCACAGTACAGCTGTGAAGAGAGGTCTCTGATACCGATCGTTCAGGGAATTCAGGAAGAATACCGTTATCTTCCGCCGGAACTTTTGACATATGTTGCCGGAAAGCTGGGGATTTCGGAAGCAAAAGCGTACAGTGTAGCGAGCTTTTATGAGAATTTCTCATTTGAAGCAAAAGGAAAGTATGTCATTAAGGTATGTGACGGAACGGCCTGTCATGTAAGAAAATCCGTGCCGATCCTGGAAAGCCTGTACAAAGAACTTGGGCTTGGAAAGAAAAAGCACACGACAGATGATCAGTTATTTACCGTAGAGACGGTATCATGCCTGGGCGCATGCGGACTTGCGCCGGCAGTTATGGTAAATGACGAGGTCCATCCAAAGATGACACCGGAGAAGATGAGCGAACTGATCGGAAAGCTGCGAGGTGAAGAACAGGTATGAGAATAGAGAACAGATTACAGCTTCAGCTGTGGAGAGAAGAATGTAAGGAAAGCATCAGAAAGAAAAGTGCCGGATTCTGGTATGTGGTGGAACCGGATGTCTGGCAGGGGGATCGGATAAGATTTATGCACGTTTTAAAGAAATGTCGGAAGGTATGGATCATGTCACGGTTAAAATCGGAGAAGAGATTGCACATCCGGGAGTAAAGATGAGCGGGTGTCATGGATTCTGTGAGATGGGCCCATTAGTAAGAATTGAACCATACAATTACCTGTATCTGAAAGTAAAATTAGAAGACTGCGAGGAAATTTTTGAAAAGACGATCCTGCGCGGAGAACCGGTAGAACGGCTGATGTATCATGATGATCACAAAGTATATGAGACACAGGAAGAGATTCCGTTCTATGCCGAGCAGACACGACTGGTCCTGAAAAACTGTGGACATATCGATGCGGAACATATCGAGGAAGCAATTGCAGCCGGTGCATATGAATCATTTGAAAAAGCGGTGTTCGAGATGACGCCGGAGGCTGTTATAAAGAGCGTATTAGATTCCGGACTCCGGGGACGCGGGGGTGCAGGATTCCCGACCGGAAGAAAATGGTCACAGGTAGCTGGACAGAAAGAAAAAGTCAGATATGTTGTCTGTAACGGTGATGAAGGAGATCCGGGAGCGTTCATGGACAGAAGTGTGATGGAAGGTGACCCGCACCGTATGATCGAAGGCATGATGATTGCAGCCTATGCAGTACAGGCACATGAGGGATACATTTATGTAAGGGCAGAATACCCGCTGGCAGTCAGAAGACTGAAGATTGCGATTGAACAGGCAGAAGAGAAAGGACTGCTCGGAGATAATATACTGGGAACCGGATTCAGTTTCCATCTTCATATTAACAGAGGTGCGGGAGCATTTGTCTGTGGCGAAGGTTCGGCTCTTACGGCATCTATCGAAGGAAAGAGAGGAATGCCGAGAGTAAAACCGCCTAGAACTGTAGAACAGGGACTGTGGGCGAAACCGACTGTATTAAATAACGTAGAGACATATGCGAATGTCCCGATGATCATCAAAAACGGTGCAGACTGGTTTTGCAGGATCGGTACGAAAGAAGTCCGGGAACAAAAGCATTTGCCCTGACGGGAAATGTAAAGAACACAGGACTGATCGAAGTACCGATGGGAATTACGCTTCGGGAGATTATCTTTGATATCGGCGGCGGAATTAAGAATAATAAGAAATTCAAAGCCGTTCAGATCGGAGGCCCGTCCGGAGGCTGTCTGGTCGAGTCACAGCTTGACAGTAAGATGGATTTTGATTCACTGACAAAGATCGGTGCAATGATCGGCTCGGGCGGCCTGGTAGTTATGGATGAAGACACTTGTATGGTAGAGGTGGCCAGATTCTTCATGAATTTTACACAGAGAGAAAGCTGTGGAAAATGTGTGCCATGCCGGGAAGGAACCAAACGTATGCTGGAAATTCTGGAACGGATTGTAGAGGGCAATGGAAAGCTGAGTGATCTGGATGAACTGGAAGAACTGGCAGATATGATCGAAAGCACGGCACTGTGCGGACTTGGAAAGAGTGCACCAAAGCCGGTTATCAGTACGATCCATGCATTCAGAGAGGAATACGAAGAGCATATCTTAAAGAAACACTGCAAAGCAGGTGTCTGTTCAAATCTCCGTACATATAAGATTGATCTGGAAAAATGTAAAGGCTGCTCGAAATGTGCAAGAAACTGCCCGGTGAATGCGATCACAGGCAAGATCAAGACACCATTTGTGATAGACAATGAGAAATGTATCAAGTGCGGTACCTGTAAAGATAACTGTGCATTTGGTGCAATCTATACGGAATAGGAGGGGATATTATGGGAATCATGACAATCGATGGGCAGCGTGTGGAATTCACGGACGAACCGAATGTGCTGTCTGTGATCAGAAAGGCCGGAATTGATATTCCAACATTGTGCTATCACTCAGAATTATCGATTTACGGAGCCTGCCGTCTGTGTACGGTGGAAAATGAGAGAGGAAAGACATTTGCCTCCTGTTCGGAAAAACCAAGAGACGGAATGGTGATCTATACAAATACGCCTAGACTTATGCATTATAGAAAGCTGATCCTGGAGTTACTGCTTGCGGCACATTGCAGAGACTGTACAACTTGTATCAAAAGCGGGGAATGTCACCTTCAGGAACTGGCACATAGACTCGGTGTACACGAAGTGCGATTTGAAAATGTCAGGGAAATGCAGCCGATCGATACCAGTTCTCCGGCCATCATAAGAGATCCGAATAAATGTATCTTATGCGGAGACTGTGTACGTATGTGTGACAATATCCAGAATATCAATGCCATTGACTTTGCTTATCGTGGAACCGATGCACTGGTAACACCTGCATTTAATAAGAAGATAGCAGAGACAAACTGTGTAGGCTGCGGACAATGCAGAGTTGTCTGTCCGACAGGTGCGATCAGTATTCATACGAATATTGATCCGGTATGGGAAGCGCTGGCAGATAAGAATACGAAGGTGATCGCACAGATCGCACCGGCAGTACGTGTGGCAGTCGGCGATCAGTTTGGCTATGCAAAGGGTGAAAATGTCATGGGCAAACTGGTAGGTGTTCTGCACCGGCTGGGATTCGATGAAGTATATGATACATCTTACGGAGCAGACCTTACTGTAATAGAGGAGTCAAAAGAATTTATCGAAAGATTCACAGCAGGAGAAAAGCTGCCGTTATTTACATCCTGTTGTCCGGCATGGGTCAAACACTGCGAGACCAAATATCCGGAACTGGCAGAAAACTTATCGACCTGCAGATCTCCGCAGCAGATGTTCGGAGCTGTAGTGCGGGAGTACTATAAGGATCCGGAAAAGAATGAAGGAAAGAGACTGGTATCCGTATCGATCATGCCGTGTACGGCAAAGAAAGAAGAAATCCTGCGTCCGGAGTCTATGACAAATGGAAAACAGGACGTAGACTATGTACTGACAACCACAGAGATCATCCGAATGATCAAAAAATCCGGTATTGTATTCGATAAAGTAGAGATTGAAGCAGCGGATGTACCATTTGGAATTGGATCAGGAAGTGGTGTGATATTCGGTGTGACAGGCGGTGTGACAGAAGCAGTTCTTAGAAGATTACAGCAGGGGCATAACCGTGTGGACATGGAAGCAATTAAGACAAGCGGTGTCCGTGGTGATGAAGGTATCAAAGAACTGACGTATAATTATAACGGACGGGAAATCAAAGCTGCCGTTGTAAGTGGACTTGCCAATGCAGATAAAGTAATAGAGCGGATTAAAAATAACGAGGTACATTATGATTTTGTAGAAGTGATGGCATGCAGAAGAGGCTGCATCATGGGCGGCGGACAGCCGGTCAATGCAGGCCCTAGAACGAAGAGGGCCAGAATGAAGGGGCTGTATGATACAGATGTCAATACACAGATCAAGAAATCAAATGAAAATCCGATGATCCTGTCACTTTATGACTCCTTGCTGAAAGGAAAAGAACACGAATTACTTCACCGGAACTTTACGAAATAATTTATGGTATGTAAAAAGAAGGAATCCCGAAGATCACATTGATCCGGGGTTCCTCTTTTGTTCTTGTTATTCATTTAATCTACATAATACACATAATTTTCTTTACGAGGCTTTGCCTTCGGTACATCTCCGGCCGGATATCCGAGCACGCAGTGTCCGATGCCTTCATAATCACCTTCCACGCCCCATTTTTTCAAAAGAGCCTTACCTTCTTCCGATGCAAAGACTTCTTTCGCCCGGTGGATCCAGCAGCTTCCGATTCCAAGAGAAGCGGCAGCATTCATCAGATTGCCCATGACAAGGCTTCCGTCATATACACATGTCGGTCTGTTCTTATCGGCCAATACCACCAGAACAACCGGTGCTCCGTAGAACGGATCCGTATCGGTTCCCATAACGGCTGCATTCATTTTGGAAAGCTGGTCACGGGTATCTTTATCCCTAACAGCAACAATCACCGGTGACTGCATTCCCATGCCGGTTGCAGCATAAGTACCTGCTTCAAGAATCAGATCCAGATCTTCTTTCGGGATCATGTCCGATTTGTAACCGCGTACACTGCGGCGTTCGATCATGTTCTTAATGCTTTCGTTCATAAATCAAGACTCCTTTAAATATAAAGTGAAAAATAAAATCTCATAATATAAAAGAAAATAAAACGAAACGAATGAGTTGCATTCTTACACTTCTTTGTTCTCGTATACATGTCTCTTGATCGCTTCGAAACTTTCTGTACTGATCACATGCTCCATCTTACATGCATCGGCAGCAGCGACATCCGCAGGTACGCCGAGATGTATCAGCCAGGATGATAAAAGGGTGTGACGTTCGTAAATCATATTTGCAATCTCCAGACCGGATGGTGTCAAATGGATAAATCCCTGCTCATCTACTTTAATATGTTCTTTTTCACGAAGATTCTTCATAGCAACACTAACACTGGACTTTTTAAAACCAAGTTCGTTGGCAATATCTACGGAACGCACGACAGGCAGTTTCTGGCTTAAAATTAGAATTGTTTCAAGATAGTTCTCGGCAGATTCATTTAATACATTGCTCATAATAAGTCATTCCTTCCTTTATACGTTAACATTGAGTTTAGTATAACATAGTTAGTTACGACTGGCAAACGGAAGAAAAAACTTATTGAGAAAAAATAATCAATAAAATGAAATAAAGTGGTTGACAGCTAACAAACGTTAGCATATACTAACTATTGCAAGGGATAATGAAAACATTTATCATTATCAAAATCCTTGGGAAATTACATGGAAAGATGTAAAAAATACTACATAAAGAAAATGAGGTGTTATTATGCCACTTACAATGGCCGGTATCGGTGAAACAAACACAATCTCACGTATTGGTGGAAATGAAGAGACAAGACGTTTTCTGGCAAATCTTGGATTTGTTGCAGGAGCGGAAGTTGTTGTACTGTCGAAGATCGGAGGCAATGTGATCGTAAATGTCAAAGACTCCAGAGTGGCAGTAAATGAGGATATGGCGCGGCACATCATGGTTTAGTACCGGGGTGTCTGCTGTATTATAGATACTAACAATCTAAGGAAAGGAGAAACAGCAATGACTTTAGGTGATGCAAAAGTTGGAAGTACAGTTGTTGTAACGAAGATTGAAGGGGACAGCGCATACAAGCGCCGTATTATGGACATGGGAATCACAAAAGGCAGTGAACTGTATATCAGAAAAGTAGCTCCTCTCGGAGATCCTGTAGAGATTACAGTCAGAGGCTATGAACTTTCAGTAAGAAAAGACGATGCCCAGTGTGTTCAGGTAAAATAAGACTTACCGAAGGAACTGACAGATACATATTGTCGCATTAGAATTTACACGTTCAAGGAGGTAAATAGGAATGGGAATTAAGATCGCACTTGCGGGAAACCCAAACTGTGGTAAGACCACAATGTTTAATGCCTTAACGGGTGCCAACCAGTATGTTGGTAACTGGCCGGGGGTTACAGTAGAGAAAAAAGAAGGAAAATTAAAAGGAAAGAGAAAGAATGATAACATTGTTGTAACAGACCTTCCGGGTATCTATTCTCTTTCACCGTACACATTGGAAGAAGTAGTCAGCCGTGATTATATCTTAAATGATAATCCGGATGTTATTATTGATCTTGTAGATGCAACGAATATTGAACGTAACCTGTATCTTACAACACAGCTGATCGAGACAGGTGTTCCTGTAGTTATCGCATTGAACATGACAGACCTTTTGGAGAAGAGAGGAATCAAGATCGATACAAAGAGACTTTCTATGTTGTTAGATTGCCCGATCGTTGAGACTTCTGCCCTGAAACAGACAGGACTGGATGCGCTGGTTGAGACAGCAATCAAAGTGGCTAATAAAAAAGAAGTTGATCTTCCAAGAGAAATCTTCTCTAAAGAAATGGAAGCAGCAGTTGCAGATGTGAAAGGGGTTCTCCCGGATACAATCTCAGAAGGCAAGAAGAGATGGTATGCAGTGAAATTCCTTGAGAACGACAGCAAGGTTGTAGAAAGCATGAATCTTTCTGCAGCAGCAAAAGCAGCAGTTGATAAAGACAGAAAAGAACTTGAGACAAAACATGACGATGATATGGAAAGTATCGTAACAGATGAACGTTACAAATTCATCCAGAAGATCGTTGAGACAACAGTTAAAAAAGGAAAAGACAAATTAACAACATCCGATAAGATCGACCGGATCGTTACAAACCGTATTCTTGGTATTCCGATCTTCATCGCAGTTATGTTTGTTGTCTACTACATTTCTGTAACAACAATCGGTACAATCGTTACAGACTGGACAAATGATACATTCGTAGTTGCAATTCAGGATATCGCTTCGAAAGGACTGGAAGCAGCTGGCGTAAGCAGTGTGATCGAAGGACTGGTAGTTGACGGTATCATTGGTGGTATCGGAGCCGTACTTGGATTCGTTCCTCAGATGGCAATCCTGTTCCTCTTCCTTTCTATTCTAGAAGACTGCGGATACATGGTACGTATTGCATTCGTTATGGACCGTGTATTCAGACACTTCGGACTGTCCGGTAAGAGTTTCATCCCGCTTCTGATCTCATCAGGTTGTGGTATCCCTGGAATCATGGCTTCTAAGACCATTGAACAGGACAATGACAGACGTCTGACAATTATGACAGCAACATTTTATCCCTTGCGGAGCGAAATTACCGGTTATCGCACTGATGGGTGGTATTATGACAAGCTACGCAACAGGAAGTTATACAGCAGGTGGATTTATGGCACCGATCATGTACTTTGTCGGTATTGTAGCCGTATTAGTAGCAGCGATCATCCTGAAGAAGACAAAACCATTCTCAGGAAAACCGGCACCATTCGTTATGGAGCTTCCACAGTATCATATTCCACAGGCTAAGACAGTTCTTCTTCATGTATGGGAGAGACTGAAAGGCTTTATCATCAAAGCCGGAACCATCCTGTTCCTTGCTTGTGTAGTAATGTGGTTCCTTGGTGGATTCGGATTTACAAATGGCGGATTCGGACTTGTAGATGACAGCGCAGACAGCTTACTTGCAGTGATCGGTGGATTTATCGCACCAATCTTTGCACCACTTGGATTTGGAGAGTGGCAGCCGGTAGCGGCTTCTCTTTCCGGATTCACAGCAAAAGAAGCAATCGTTTCAACAATGGGAGTACTTGCGAACGTAGCAGAGAGCAAGTCAGAAGATACCGTAACAGTTGCACAGGCAATCCAGTCATGGTTCCCGAGTGCAGTAGCAGCATTCTCATTCCTGTTATTTAACCTGTTAGATTCTCCTTGCCTGGCAGCGATCGCAACATGGCACAGCAGATGCAGTCCAGAAATGGTTCTGTTTGCAATCCTGTTCCAGAATGTATTCGCTTATCTCGTGACACTTTGTGTATACCAGATTGGTACATTAGTAACTGGAGGTGGATTTGGAGTTGGTACAGCAGTAGCATTTGTGATCGTAGCGATCATGCTGTTCCTGTTATTCAGACCTGACCCATATAAGAATCAGAAAGTTTATTCAAAACGTTCTGTAAATGCATAATTAGAGCGGACCGGACGTAAACTTCTTACGTCCGGTTTTCCCTATTGAAGGAGGCAGATTCATGTTGGCAAATATCATTATTATGGCTTTGATAATCGGGTATTGTGCATATCTGATATATGACATGGTTAAAAAAATTAAAACCGGAGGAATCAGGGGCTGCGCAGGCGGTTGTGCAGGATGCAGTGGCTGTGGTGGTGGATGCTGCAGTTCTGATCCGGATGAAGTAAAAAAGATGATCGAAAAAATGTACAGTAAGTAAAGGAGCTGATCAAGATGGGAAATTCAACAGGCTCTATGTTCTATCTGTTTGCGATCGTGATTGTGGTTTATATTGTGGGAGCCTCTATATATCAGGTCTTTCTCTGGTTCAAAAAAAAGTGGCAGGAGAAAAAGAATGATGAAAAAGTTCAGCATGGATAATGGCGAGCACAAAGAATAGAGGAAGTAAGAAATGGCAGATATTATTGTTATATTAATTGTAATTGTTCTTCTTGGATTTGCGTTAAGAGGAGCAGCAAAGCATTTCAAAGGTGACAGCCCTTGCTGTGGCGGAGGAACTGGCATTATTAAAACCGATGATAAAGAACTGAAGAATCCGGTGATCGGAAAGAAGACAGTTCACATCGAAGGTATGAGCTGTGATCACTGTGTACAGTCAGTGAAGAAAGCACTGAATGAGATCGAAGGTGCTTCAGCGAGAGTAGATTTACGGAAAAAAGAAGCGGTTGTATCTTATGATCGTGAGATTGCCAATGATGCTTTGAAAAAGGCAGTAGAAAAGGCTGGATTCCAGGTCGCTTCTATTACGGAATAAAGATACGAAAGTCATACATAGAAAAATGAGACACAGATCAGTATGCGTCATGAATGATACGACAGGAGGTCAAACAGGTGGATAAGGCAAAAGAAGCAATTGTACAGAAACTAAAAGCCAGTGGATGCAGGATTACCAAGCAGAGACTGATGCTTCTGGACATTATTCTGGAAGAAAACTGTTCCTGCTGCAAGGAAATCTATTACCGTGCATCCAAGATTGATCCAAGTATTGGTACGGCAACGGTATATCGGATGATCAACAAGCTGGAAGAGATCGGTGCGATCAACCGCAGAAATATGTATAAAGTTGCATGTGATCCGAATTGTGAACTACAGAATGCATGTACGGTTGAACTGGACGATGATACGATCAAGCATCTGTCTGCAAAGAACTGGAATGCTGTGATACAGGCAGGACTGAAGGCATGTGGTTATGTAGAAGACCAGAAAGTACGGAATATAACAGTGCGGTCATAAAGACGCAGTTGATAAAATTTATCAACAGCATAAAAATATTTGAAAAGGACATTCTTTAGTGTTATAATATGCAGAAACAAAAATGACTGCCGGACACATTGAAAGGATGTCTTTTTGTTATAATATATGCAATGATAAATTAATAAATATACAATGGAGGGAATAATTATGTTAAATTTAAAAGACATTAATTGGAAAAAACCAGGACTTTTTGCAGCAGGAGTAGCTTTCGGAACAGCAGGAATCAAGATCCTGACAAGTGATGATGCGAAGAAATTATATACTAACTGTACAGCAGCCGTATTAAGAGCAAAATCTTGTGTTATGAAGACTGCAACAAGCGTTCAGGAGAATGCAGGAGATATCTTAGCTGAAGCAAAACAGATCAATGAAGACAGAGCAGCAGAGGCAGAAGCTGAAGTAGTAGATGATTTTTGTGAAGTTGACGAGACAGCAGAGGAAGCAGCAGATAAGACAGAAGAATAAAAAT
>ENA-OPZD01000113-OPZD01000113.1-human-gut-metagenome-genome-assembly--contig:-NODE-113-length-30167-cov-8.443542_pt1 | contig 30167 bp, 31 predicted proteins | sample MGYA00242479_ERZ504495 | MGnify/ENA primary metagenome ERZ504495 (study PRJEB26092, sample SAMD00036286) | human gut metagenome | host: Homo sapiens | study: EMG produced TPA metagenomics assembly of... | reverse complement strand
AAGAATATACTATATTATTATTTGATTTATATTTCATAAAGTATTATATAACTATTAAAATATAATACAATAAAAACAATGATATCGAATCATTGTTTTTTAGCGAGCTTATATCCCCATAAATAAAATTTAGGGGCTTTACGCTCGCATTTGGTAAGCGAAGTCGAATTTTTTTGAAAAATTGCACATAAAAAAGGAGTACAACAATTTGTACTCCTTTTGTTTTTATCTTTGTCAAAATTATTTAGACATAGCTTCTAATAATACTTTGTTTTCTTCTTGAGTCAAAGGATATTTAGAAATACCATTTTCTATAGGTTTTACATATGTGCAAGAATCTTGACGTCCAAAAATAGAAGAGAATATCACACCATTATTTTGATTATCAAGTAAAGCTACAGCATAACTCAAATCGCCACCCATATCAGCAAAAGCACAGAAACGATGTACTGCTACTTTTTGAATGGATTTTGTAAATAAAGATTTCATTTCTGCATAATCTGCATCAATTTTATTATTTTTTACTACAAGTTCATTCATCTGAGCAATATTATCAGCTATAATATCCTCTAAACTTTCACCTGTTGCACCATTTACCAATGAATTATAACGTTTTTTAGCTTTGCTTAATTTTACAAGCATCACTATTGATAAAATTATTAATAAAACTAATAAGACTACGATTACAGTTAAAATAATTGCTAAATTATCTTGAAATATCTGATTTAGCATTGAAAAATCCATAAATATTCCCTCCTAAATTCTGTTAAAAAAGAATTGATTATTCAATAAAGACTATCCTTTTTAACGTGCAACATTATAGCATTCATGTTTTTATTTGTAAAATCAAAACAGCATTTACTAAATGTTAAAATCCTTAATAATTCTCGATTTGTTCATCTGAGGACTTTCTTGTTTTTCCATCAATAATTCAACTAATCTAGCTAAATCATCATCATTATAAAATTCAATTTCTATGCGAGATTTCTTTTTACCTTGCTTTATATTTACATTCGTTCCCAATATTTGTTTTAAGCGCTCTTGCACATCATTTAAATACATCTTAGCTTCTTTTACTTGTTCAATCTGCTCGATGACATTATCACCTGCTAAGACTTTTTTGACTAATGCTTCAGCCTTTCTAGCAGATAATTCTCTTTCAATTATCAAATTAGCTAATTTTACTTGAAGTTTTTCATCTTCTATCGCTAAAAGCGGTTTTGCCTGCCCCATATTGAGTTTATTATCTTGTAATAAGCACTGTACTTCTTTTGCTAAATTCAATAAGCGTACAAAATTCGCTATATGCGAACGACTTTTTCCCACTTTTTGCGCTACTTCTTCTTGTTTTAGATTAAATTTATGTAATAACAACTGATATGCATTTGCTTCTTCAATAACATTTAAATTACTACGTTGGAGATTTTCAATTAAAGCTATTTGTGCTACCTTATCATCATCATAATCTTTTAAGATAATTGGCACTTTATCTAATCCTGCCATTTTAGCTGCACGAAGACGTCTTTCTCCTGCAATCAATTCAAATTCATCATTATCATTTATACGCACAATTAGAGGCTCAATTATGCCATATTCTTTTATCGATTTTGCTAGTTGAGCTAATTGCTCCATATCAAACTCCTTTCTCGGTTGAAATGGGTTTGGTAAAATTTCATCAATATTTAAAAATTCCATGTATTTCTCCTTTAAAATATTATAATAATTATTTTAACTTATTACTTTTATAAATTCATTATAATTTAAAACTATAATCAATCATAAAAAATTAATTTAACTAATAACAGTATAATTATACTAAAATTTATTGATAAAATTCTTTTCTAGATATAATTATAAACACAAAACATTAAGGGAGATTTTACCATGCCTAAATATAATGCTGCTTTAATGTCCATTGACCCTAGTGAAACTAGACGTTATGCTGGACTCAATAAAGCTCCTAATTTCAATAAAAAACTATTTTAGAAGCATGTCGTGAAGTCTTATATATTTCCGAACCTAAAGGAATTTGGGAAGTATATGACTATGACTCTAAAAATGGCATTGTACTTGCAGATAAGCCCTTTAAATTAGAAGGGAAAAAAGTAACTAAACATCTTTGTCGAGCTACAAAAGTTGCCATCATCGCTGTTACAATCGGCGAAACTGTTGAAGAAGAAATCTCCCGTCGTTTCAAAGATGGAGAATACACGCTAGCTGTTTTGATGGACGCTGCTGCAACTACAGCTGTTGAACATGTTGCTGATGGTATCGAACAAGCCATTGACCAAAAATTCAATATGCAAGGATTAGTTCGTCGTTGGCGATTTAGCCCAGGATATGGAGATTGGCCTATACAGGCACAACCTGAAATGCTCCGTTTAGCTAAAGCTCATGAAATAGGTATTAGCCTAACTTCATCATTAATGCTTACACCGCGAAAATCCATTACTGCAATTATTGGACTTATACCTAAAACACAAGATGTCGAACCTGAAAAACAATCTTGTAAATATTGTCCAAATCCTAATTGCAATTTCCGCATAAAACCATTTGACCCTGAATTATTAAATAAAAATTCATGATGATAAACAAATACATTTTATCTTTTTTGCTCAATAAAAATTTCTAGGAGGTATCTTCTATGATACATATATTTGATGGTGCTACTGGCACTATGTTACAAAAATCTGTATTAAAACCAGGAATGTGCCCTGAATTATTAAATATCGAAGCTCCAGAAGCTATCCAAAATGTTCATCGTGCTTATGTAGAAGCAGGCTCAAATATTGTTGAAACAAATACATTTGGTGCATCTCGTATCAAATTAAATGAATATAACTTAGGCGATAAAGTAGAAGCAATAAATATTGCTGCTGTAAAAAATGCCAAAATCGCCACTGCTGGCAAAGCAAAAGTAGCTGGTTCTATGGGCCCTACTGGTGCTTTTATTGAGCCTTTAGGCGAATTGACTTTCGATGAAGTTTATGAAAATTATTATGAACAAGCTAAAATTTTAGCTGACGCAGGTGTTGATTATATCCTCATCGAAACTTGTATCGAAATCCAAGAAATGCGTGCTGCCCTTCTCGCTGCTAAAGATGCTTGCAATTTACCCGTAATCTGTCAATTATCTTTCAGCGAAGATGGCAGAACTGTAACAGGCACAGACCCACAATCAGCTGCCATCATCTTAGAAGCTATGGGCGCAGATATCATCGGTGCCAACTGCTCTTTAGGCCCTGAACAATTAGTTCCTATCATAAAAGAACTAGCCGATAATTGTTCTTGTCCTATCAGTGTACAAGCAAATGCAGGTATGCCACATTTAGAAAATGGTCAAACAATCTTCCCACTCACTCCAGAAGATATGGCTAAATGGGCACCAAAACTTGTAGAAGCTGGTGCAACTTATATCGGTGGTTGCTGTGGAACAACTCCTGCTCATATCAAAGCTATCAAAGAAGCTTTAACTGACGTTTCCGAACCTATCCGCAAAGCACCAAATCCTAATCTTGCCCTTGCTAGCCGTTCTAAAACTGTATTTATTGGCAAAGATTTACCTACAAGATTAATCGGCGAGCGCATCAATCCTACTGGTCGTAAAAAATTAGCCGAAGAAATAAAAAATGGTTCATTTATCTCTGTAAAACGTGAAGCTATCGAACAAACTCAAGCTGGTGCTCAAATCCTTGATGTAAATATGGGTGTTGCTGGAATTGACCAAGCAAAAGCTATGCACAAAGCTATTACTGAAATTTCTCAACTTGTAAATACACCACTTGCCATTGATACAAGCGATGTCAAAGCATTAGAAGCAGGGTTAAAAGCATATCCTGGTAGAGCACTCATCAATTCTGTAAGTGCAGAGCCTGATAGATTAAAATATTTTATACCATTAGCTAAAAGATATGGTGCCGCAATCTTATGCTTGCCATTATCTGATGAAGGCATTCCTAAAACAGCTAAAGAACGTCTTGCACTAGCTCAAAAAATAATCGCTGAAGCTAAAGCTCATGGCTTAAAAGATAACGACTTTTTACTTGATGCGCTTGTAATGACTATAGCTGCCGATAAAAATGCTTGTAATGAAGTATTAAACACTTTAAAACTTTATCGCGAACATATTGGTGCTCCTTCCACTATGGGGCTTAGCAATATATCCTTTGGTCTTCCAAATCGTCCACTTATCAATAGCACATTCTTCACTATGTGTTTAGCAATGGGATTAGATGCTCCAATCATGAACCCTTATGATGATTCTATGCAAAATGCCTTGAGTGCTTCTAATGCTCTTTTAGCTAAAGACCCTAATGGTCGCGATTATAGTCTTAATCATTCCGGTCAAAATATCCCTGTAGCTAAAGCTAAAAATGCAGTATCTAGCGGTGATATCATTGAAGATATCAAATCTGCTATAATCAGTGGAGAAAAAGAATCCATTGCTCAAATGGTAGAACAAGCTTTAACTGAAGGACATAAACCAAATGAAATTACAGATAAAGCTTTAAGTGCCGCCATGAATGTCGTTGGCAAAGATTTCGGTGCGAAAAAAATCTTTTTACCACAAGTTATGTTATCCGCTGAAGCAATGCGTGAAGCTTTCATCAAAATCAAAGAACGTATTCCATCTGATAGCGTAAGTAATAAAGGTACTATCGTCATTGCCACTGTAAAAGGCGATATCCATGATTTAGGTAAAAATATCGTATCTGCACTTTTAGAAAATAACGGTTTTAAAGTTATCGATTTAGGTAAAGATATTGATAAAGAAGAAATCATTAAAGCAGCTATAGATAATAAAGCCGATATGATCGGTTTATGCTCCTTGATGACAACTACTATTACACAGATAGATGAAGTCATCGCTGAATTAAATAAAAGCAATTACTCCACAAAAGTCATGATCGGTGGTGCTGTAGTAACTCAAGAATATGCTGATAATGTCGGTGCGGATGCTTATGCTCCTGATGGCGTTGAAGCTGTAGAACTCGCTAAAAAACTTATTAATAAATAAAATTGAGGATAAATTTATGCAATATAAATATCATAATATTATTTTTGATTTAGACGGAACATTGATTAATTCTGGGCCTGGTATTATTCATGCTGTACAATATGCTTTAAAAAAATATGGCATAAATGAAACAAATATGACTGTTTTAAAAAGTTTCGTAGGTCCGCCATTAAATCAGCAGTTTATCAATTGCTATAATTTTAGTCATGAACAAAGTCTTGAAGCTGTAAAATATTTTCGAGAATATTATACAGATAAAGGTATTTTTGAAAATGAAGTATATGAGCAAATACCTGAATTATTAAAGACTTTAGCTGAAAATGGTTTAAAATTATTGATTGCTTCTTCGAAACCTGAAAAGTTTGTAAAAAATATTTTAAGTCAACATGATTTACTAAAATATTTTGCCTTTGCTGGCGGTAGTTTACTTGATGGTAGTCGTATAAATAAAGATGATGTATTAGCTTATGTTTTAAAACAAATGCAAATTACAGATTTAAATGACTGTATAATGGTAGGCGACCGTAAATACGATGTCATTGGCGCGAAAAAATTTAATTTAAAATGTGTTGGTGTAACGTATGGATATGGCAGTCTTGAAGAATTAAAAGATATTAATGCCGATTTTATTATTGATAAACCTTTAGAATTATTAAGTATTATCAAATAAAAATTGCAGAGCGTAAGCTCTGCAATTTTTTTATTTTTCTTGTACAAAAACAAAATTTTCTTTTATAAATTCCACAAATTTACGTGAAGCCAGTGACATTGTATCCCAATTTTGCCATGCCAAAGCTACATTGCGTTCAGGGTGTTCTTTTATTGGTCGAATAGCTAAGCCATTTTCAAATCCATTTAAAACTAAACTATACATGGCAGATATCCCTAAGCCTTGTTTTACCATAGCTAAAATCGAATAATCATCATAAACTTTATATTCAATCTGTGGCTCTAATTTATAATCAGCAAAAGCATGCATAATCACACTATGGCGACCTTCATCTAATAAAATAAAAGATTCTTTGGCTAATTGGTCTAAAGATATAATCGGTAAATTAGCTAATTTATGATGTTTAGGCAATACTGCCATCATTTCATCTCTATATAAAAATTCCATATTGATACCTGAAACTACATCACTATTTACAAAACCAAAATCAATCTCTCCATGCAAAATCCATTTTTTTATGCTTGTATATTCACCTTGTTTTAAAACAAAATTGACTGTAGGATATAATGATTTAAAACTCTTCATCAATTGCGGTAAAATATTTCTGCTTACACTAGTAAAAGTGCCAATACGTATAACGCTATGCTCTAAACCTTTCATTTCCTGTTGCTTTTGTTTCAATGAAAGTTCAGCATGAAAAATTGCCTGTATATACGGATAAAAAGATTTGCCATCATCTGTTAATGTTATGCCTTCTTTTTTCCTATCTATTAAGATGGTTCCTAATTCTTGTTCTAACGCCTTTATACTTTGACTAATCGCACTTTGCGAATAGCCCACTTCTTTTGCTACCTTTGTAAAATTTCCATTTTCTATGACTTTACAAAAAATCCCATAAACGCGAAACCATATGCATTCGCTCTCCCATTAGTTTTACTTATGTAGTTATTATAAATATTCGTTTTCCTAATGTAAATATAACTGCTATAATATTTATACAAATACATATTTAAAATAAATACAAAATGGAGGAAATCGCTATGAATGAATTAGATATTGCTGACGATGTTTATCCAGTAGACAATATCTCTGTAAAAAAACAAGCTTTTAAAGATGGTATACGTGATGGTTTTCCTATTGCTCTTGGTTATTTAGCAGTTTCCTTCTCTTTGGGAATCACTGCTAAAAATGCAGGACTAACAGCATTTCAAGGTTTTTTAACAAGCTTTCTTGTAAATGCTTCCGCTGGTGAATATGCTGGCTTTACTTCTATTGCTACAATGGCAACATATATAGAAGTATTTCTCGTTATCTTAATCGCTAATTCTCGTTATTTGATTATGAGTTGCGCTTTAAGTCAAAAATTATCGCCAGATATTCCATGGTATCAACGCATTTTAATCGGATTTGATATCACAGATGAATTATTTGCCATTTCTATCGCTAGACCTAATTATCTAAATCCTTTCTATTACTTTGGTGCTATGTTCATCACTATGCCATGTTGGGCTGGCGGTACAGCTCTTGGAATTGTTGTAGGTAATTTATTGCCAATTCAATTGATAAGTGCTTTTAGTGTAGCATTATACGGCATGTTTTTAGCCGTTATCATTCCACCTGCACGAAAAAATAAAGTAATCGGTGTATTTGTTATCATCAGCTTTATTGCTAGCTACTTATCCACTTACCTTCCTTATATATCTGAATTATCAAGTGCTACACGTATCATTATTTTAACTATAGTATTATCTTTGATTGCTAGCATCTTATATCCAGTAAAAACAAAGGATGGTGAAGAAAATGTCTGAGGTATATATATACATTTTAGTCATGGCTTTAACTAGTTTTGCTATTCGTGTTTTGCCACTGACTTTAATTCAAACAGAAATAAAAAATCCACTGATAAAATCTTTTCTTTACTATGTTCCTTATATCACATTAGCAGTTATGACTTTTCCTGCAATTATACAGGTAACACAAACACCACTTTCTGGAGCTATTGCTCTTGTCATTGGTATTGTACTTTCTTGGTTTGGTGCTAATTTATTCCAAGTAGCCTCTTCTTGTTGTTTATCTGTATTCGTTGTAGAACTTTTACTTTTATAAAAATCTTTACTATGAAAAGGCATCTTAATAAATTATTAAGATGTCCTTTTTTATTTTTGTAGTTATAATTTTTACAATATATGCTACTTCATCATCACTTATTTTTATATTATAATCTTGCTCTATATCTTTTAAAGCTATTATTATTTTATCAAATAAAAGTTTTTCTTTTTCTTTGTATAAATCTAAATTATTATATTTTATATCAATTTTACTTAAACATCTATCTAACATACATCCCATATGAATCATTAAGTCTAGTACATATTCTTCATTTTTCGGATTATATTCTATTTTTTCTATAAACTTCCTAATTTTAGTTATAGCATATTTAGGATTTATAAATTTAACATATTTTTCCAATAAATCTTTAGCTGTTTCAAAAATAGTATAATTTGCTTTATTTTCAGGTAACATAAATATACCATTAATATTTCCATCTAATAAATGAAAGAATACTTGTTGTATTTCAGATTGCATTAATTGATTTATTGGAAAAATGGGATTGGTAAAATAGGATCAATTGTTCCAACAACTGCTAAAATATAATACCTATCTTGCATTTTTTAAATACATCTTTTGCATTTTCTAAATCAACAGGAATAATTTTTATCTTATCAGCATAATATTTATCAATTAATTCTTCTAAGATATTTTTAGCAATTATACTACTACCTTTGCCTGTTGCACAAACTGATAAAATAGCTAATTCTTTCTTTTTAGCAACAACAATTTTATTACAATTATCCTCAACAAACTTTGCCTGTTCATATACATTATCTATATCTTCCATATCATATAAAACATGTCTTAACATTTCTAAAGCTATTGGTGTTGAGACATTTTTTACTACTTTAGTTTTTATACCTGTTTCAGATGTTAATTTCTTATCAAAATCTAATAAAGAGCCCATATCTGCCAATATTATAATACCTTTACCCTTATTTATAGCTAATGCCATTGATTTTAATTTTTTATATGTTTCATCAATACTTTGGGATAATGGCATATCTATTGCTTTCATCATATTAGTATTTAACAACATATTACAGGTATTAGCAATACTTGTAGCTGTTGAATCTCCATGACATATTATAATTATTCCTATTTTATTATTGTCCGATATCTCCACTCTACTATGAAATAATAATAATGCTAAAAATCCTTTTTCACTTTCTGGAACAATTATTCCAAATTTATTACTAATTTTTTTCACTAAATCATTTGCTACACTAAATTCTTCTGGATGTTCTTTTTTTATCTTAAATAAATGTTGATTACTACTTACATTATTCTCTTCTACTCTCTTTATTAATTCTTGAATATGTAATGATAAACTAAATAAAAAATGATTAGAAAAATTAACTTGTAATTTTTCTCTTGCGTATTCTATAAACTGCATTGTTGCTAATACAATATCTTTAGATACTAATTTATAAAGATTATTTAAATTAGAATTTGTATTATTAAAATGTTTACTTACACTACATAAATAATTATCAATATCAGTTTTTAATACATCTGTTATATTTTCTAGAGCTACTCCCTTTTGTTTTAAACTATCTAATTTTTTAGTTATAATTTCATATATATCATTTGTTTCTTCATATTCTATATTTTTACTATTAGGTCTAATAACTATATCTTCAGAAAACATATTTAAATAACTTGTAATTGATTTATCTAACTTTAAATAATTCAATAATACATCTCTAATTTCTTTATTTAACATTTGATATCCAACATATATTCGTTGATTATTTTGTAAATATTGTAAAAAAGCATTTGCACATAAAAGCTTTATTTCTGACCTTAATTGTCCAATATTACCTCCAATGAAATCAAATAATGCTAAAGCTTTTAAAACTTCTGGTGCTATTAATATTTCTTGTTGTAAATTTATTGCTTCAAAACGGAAAAATTGTTCTATAAGTTCTATTTTTTCCGCTATAGGTTTATCTTTATATCTTGGTAAAATTATATTTACTGGAACACGTCTAATAAATGTATTTAATAATGTAGTAGATGGATCTTCTGTAGTTGCTGCTATTATTAAAACATTACTTTTTCTTTTACTTCCATCTCCTAATCTATTATATTCACCTTTGTCCATAAGATAAAATAACATTTCTTGTCCATCTGGTGGTAATCTATGTACTTCATCTAAAAATAAAATTCCTCCATTAGCTTTTTCTACTAATCCTATTTTATCTGTATCAGCACCAGTAAATGCACCTTTCACATGTCCGAACAACTGCGATAATAATAACTGAGGATTATTAAAATAATCTGCACAATTAAAGGTTACAAAAGGATAATCTTTATTTTCTTTATTATTCATCAACAATCCATATGCATGCATAGCTTGAGCAAATGTTGTTTTCCCTACTCCACTTTCCCCTAATAATAGCGTATGTAATCCTTTAGGCGGATATACAATTGCTGCTTTTGCCTGTCTAACTTGTGATAGTAAACTACTATTATATCCTAATAACATTTCAAATGGATCATTTATAGATGTATTTAATATATATTCCCTTAGTTCATTAAAAGTATATATATTTTTTATTGGTATATTATATTTTTTATTCATTTCATTTAATATTTCTTTATCTATAAATGTAACTGGTCTACTATTAATTTTTACTAATTTACCATTCTTACACAATAGATTTAATATACTACTAGCATTATTACGTAAAATACCATATTCATTTTGTATCTCTAATGCTGTTATACCTAAATTTTTACCATCTTTTAAACCCTTTATAAAAACCTCAACCTTACAATTGCGTTTTATAAAATCTAAAATATCATTTGCTTGACTCATCTTATACTCCTTATTTATTAGAATTTTTATAAAAAGATAATATATACACTATTCATTTTATAATATATACACTAGCATAAAAATTATAATTTGTGTATATATTTTTTTATCTTTATATATTATTAATATACATTTTTAATATACATTAAGTTGGCACAGAAATTGCATTATAAATATTACAAAAATATATTTTAAGGAGGTGCTTGTTATGTCTACTTCTATGTTACATGAAGATTTAATATTTTTAAATTATAAAACTACTAACTTTAAAAATTTGATCGAAGAATTATCTCATATTTTATATAAAAAAGGTTATGTAAAAGAAAGTTATACTTCTGCTATTTTAGAAAGAGAAAAACAATTTCCTACTGGATTAAAAACACCTGGTATTAATATTGCTATGCCTCATACGTATCCAGAACATGTAATAAAACCTGCTATTTTAGTAGCTACTCTAGAAAATCCTATTGATTTTCATGAAATGGGTAATAGTTCTAATACTGTTCCAGCAAAATTAATTTTTATGTTAGCAGTTACAGATCCTAAAGGGCATTTAGAAATATTAAGTAAATTAATGTCTATATTTTCTCAAGAAGATAAACTTATTGACCTATATAATTCTACTCAAGCCAAAGAAATTATAGACAAATTAAATAAAGTTTTAAATTAAAAGGAGTTTGATTATCATGAAAAGAATTTTTGTAGCTTGCGGTTCTGGTGTTGCAACAAGTCAAACAGTTGCTTCTAAAATTCAATCTATGTGTGAAGATGAAGGATTAGATGTTTCTGTTGAAGCTGTAGATATTAAATCTTTAGAAAGTATTATTGATCAGTGTGACATTTATGTTTCAATTGTTTCTGACAATGCTGATGAATGGGATGTTCCAACTATTAAAGGTATTCCATTCTTAACAGGTGTAGGTATGGACGAAGAATTTGAAAAATTAAAAGAATTAATTGAAGCATAAAAAAAGCGGACTCTATGATATAAAACACATAGAGTCCAAAAAATATATATTGCACGACTATTATAACATAAAAATAATTCATTACAAAACTACAATCAAAGGAGGAAAACTGTATGTTTAATGATATATTAAATTATATTCTTGGCCTTGGAGCCGCTATATTTTTACCTATAATAATGATTATACTTGGTTTATGTGTAAAGATGAAATTAAAAAAAGCTATTATGGCAGGTCTTACATTAGGTATTGCTTTTACTGGTATGAATGTTGTTTTAGGCTTTATGTTTAGTAGTATTAGTCCTGCCGCTCAAGCGCTCGTAGAACGTACTGGATTAGAACTAACTGCTATTGATGTTGGTTTGTCTCCAATAGCTGCTATTGCTTGGGCATGGCCATTTGCTCTTTTTATGTTTCCTCTACAAATTGGTATTAACTTAGTTATGCTTGCTTTAAAATTAACAAATTGTTTAAATGTCGATTTATGGAATGTCTGGGGAAAAATATTAACTGCTACTTTAGTTGCTTATATTACTGGAAATATTGCCTTCGGTTTTATTGCTGGCGCAATTCAAATAATCTTAGAATTAATTAGTGGTGATTTAATTCAAAAAAGATGTTATGAGGCTACTAAAATTCCTGGTGTTACTTGTACTCATCCAATGTTTTTACAAGGTCCTATTTTATTTTTAATTAATCGCATTCTAGATTTTATTCCTGGTATCAATAAAGTTAACATTGATGCTAATGAATTAAAAAAACGTATTGGTATATTTGGTGAAAATAGTGTAATGGGATTCATTGTTGGTGGATTAATCGCATTTTTAGGTGGTTATGCTATTAAAGAAATTTTAATTACAGCAATGTCTGTTGCAACTGCAATGATTTTATTCCCAATGGTAGCAAAACTTTTCATGCAAGCACTTGCCCCTATTGCTGACGCTGCTGGTGCCTTTATGAAAAGTAAATTCAAAGGCCGTGATTTTTATGTTGGTTTAGATTGGCCATTTATGGCTGGCTGTTCTGAAGTCTGGGTTATTGCTATTGTATTGGTTCCTATTGAATTAATTCTTGCTGTTGTTTTAAGCCAATTAGGTTTAAATACATTAATTCCACTAGCTTCTATTATCAACGTTGTTTTAACACCACCAGCTATGATTATTGCTAGAAAAAATCTTGTTCGCATGTTTTTAATTTCTATTATTGCTACTCCATCTTATTTAATTGCTGCTACTCAGTTTGCACCACAAATTACAAAGATGGCTGCTGATACTAATACACTTCATGCCGAAGCAGGTCAATTCATATCTTGGATGCAAGTTGAAGCTCCTGAGTTTAGATGGTCTATCGTACATGCATTTAATGGCGATTTAACTGGTATTATTGGAATTATTATCTTTGCTATTTTATTTGCTTGGTATTTCCTAAGCATGAAAAAAAGCAATGCTCAAGATAGTGCTAAATAAATAAATTACTTAAAATATTAATTTTGAAAGGTTGTATAAATATGTTAGAAGAATTAAAAAACAAGTTGTAAAATATGCTCTTCAAGCTGATAGAAGTGGTTTATGTAAACATAGATCTGGTAATTTTAGCGTTCGTGATCCTAAAACAGGATATGTATGTATTACTCCTACTGGAATGGATAGAGAAGAAATGACCTATCATGATGTTGTTGTTATAGATCTAGATGCTAATGTTATTGAAGCAGAAACTGCTCAACGTAGACCGACTAGTGAAAGTTTAATGCATTTGGAAGTATATAAACAACATCCTGATATCAATGCCGTAGCTCATACTCATTCAAAATATGCTACTGCTTTTGCTGTTCTAAAAAACCTTTACCTGCCGTTGTTTATGAAATCTTAGGTCTTGGTTGTAAAGAAGGAATTGTTCCTGTTGCTGATTTCGGTAGACCAGGAACACCAGAACTAGCTATTAACACTGTAAAAGCTTTAGAAAAATCAGATGTTGCTTTAATGCAAGCACATGGTGTAATCGCTATTGATAAAGATTTAAAAGAAGCTCTCTTAAAAGCTAGTTATGTAGAAGAATTAGCTGAAATTTATTATCATACTCTTGTTATTAACAATGGTAATGAACCTCCTTATGTATCAGATAGTGAACTTCAAAAATGGGAATATCCTAAAGAAATTAAACTATTGGATTCATTAACTAGAACATCTTCAAAATAAAACTATAATAAGGAGGATATATTATGAAAAAATTAATTAATAAACCAGAAGACTTTGCTCGTGAAACAATAGAAGGAATTGTCTTAGCTCATCCAGAATCCTTAAAAATGGTAAATAATAGTTGGCACTGTTTAGTTCGTGCAGACGAAAAAAAAGAAGGAAAAGTAGCTATTGCTACTGGTGGTGGTTCTGGTCATCTCCCAGTATTTTTAGGATATGTTGGTTATGGTCTTGCTGACGGAGTAACTGTTGGTAATGTATTTGCTTCTCCAAGCGCAGAAGCTATGCATGAAGTTGATAAAGCTATTAATTCTGGTGCTGGTGTATTACATTTATATGGTCGCTATGGTGGCGATATTATGAATTTTGGTATGGCTTCTGATTTAGATGAAATGGAAGACATTCCTGTAAAAGAAGTATTAGTAACCGATGATATTGCTTCTGCACCTAAGGGTAGTGAAAATAAACGTCGTGGAGTTGCAGGTTTAGTATTTGCCTATAAATGTGCTGGTGCAGCTGCCGAAAAAATGTATAACTTAGACGAAGTTGCTCGTATAGCTCAAAAAACTGTTGATAATACAAGAACAATGGGCGTTGCTCTTACACCTTGTATTGTTCCAGAAGCTGGTAAAGCTACTTTCAGTATTGCTGAAGATGAAATGGAAATCGGTATGGGTATACATGGGGAACCAGGTATTCATCGTACTAAATTAATGAAAATTGATGATGTTGTTAGTAATATTATGGAAAAAATCCTTGAAGATCTACCATTTGAAGATGGTTGTGAAGTTGCTGTTTTAGTAAATGGTCTAGGTGGTACACCAAAAGAAGAATTATATCTTGCTTATCGTAAACTTTATCAAATCTTATCTGACAAAAATATTTCTATACATCGTAAATATATTGGTGAATATGCTACTTCTCTTGAAATGGCAGGAATGTCTATATCTTTATTAAAATTAGATGATGAATTAAAGGAAATGATTGATGCTCCTTGCTATTCTCCATTTTTTGAACAAAATCATTAATAAAGGAGGATTTTCTTATGGAAACTATTAATAAACTCAAATTAAAGGAAATTCTTGGTAATATTTTGGAATCTATGCAAGATGCTAAAGATGAATTAATTGCTCTTGATGGTGCTATGGGCGATGGAGATTTAGGTCTTACTATGTGCAAAGGATTTGAAGCAATTTATCAAGAAATTGATATACTAGAAGAAACTGATATGGGGAAATTAATGATGAAATTAGGAATGAAAATGAATTCTGTAGTTCCTTCCACAATGGGAACATTAATTTCTACTTGTTTCGTAAAATCTGCACCAAAAGCCAAAGGCAAATCTGAATTAAATCTAACAGATTTAGTAGAAATGGGCAAAGCTGCTGTTGATGGTGTTATGCAACGTGGTGGTAGTAAAATTGGTGATAAAACTATGCTAGATGCTTTAGCTCCAGCAATTAATGCCTTAGAACAATCATTATCTGAAAATAAAACATTAGCTGAAGCTCAACAAGCTGCATATCAAGCATCAATAGAAGGTGTAGAAAAAACAAAAACTTTAAAATCTGTTCATGGTAGAGCTGCTTATTATAATGAACAATCTATAGGCAAGCAAGATCCTGGAGCTACTGCTGTTATGTATATTTTCCGTGGTATTGCTAAATCATTTTAAAACCTTTTCTTCTAAAAAAAGTCTAGAAATAACTTATATAAGTTATTTCTAGACTTTCTTATTTTTCTTATTATAAAGAAATCACTTCTGCTAAATGTCTTAAATCTTCTGGGTATTCTTTTTTATTAGTGATTGCATCACGTAAATCAATGCAAACAATATTTCCACGTTGCATACCAAAAACAATATTATGAAGTCCAGAAATAGCTGCAAGTGTTGCTTGTTCACCTAATACACTTGCAAATACACGGTCATTAGCTGTTGGTGAACCACCACGTTGAACTAAACCTAAAACAGTCAAGCGTGTAGAAATTCCTGTTCTAGCTTCTAATTCTTTTACTAATTCTTGCATATTACCAGTACCTTCAGAAGCCAAAATTACTAAATAAGATTTACCACCATCATGTAATGTTTTTACTTTATTGATGATTTTTTCTTTATCAAATTCTTCTTCTGGTACTATAACCATATTTCCGCCACCAGCAACGGCTGAATATGTAGCAAGCCAACCGCATTTATTGCCCATTACTTCAATAATAAATGTACGACGATGTGCTTTTGCAGTATCACGAATTTCGTTGATTGCCTGTAAAATAGTATTTACAGCAGTATCTGTACCAATAGCATAATCTGTTCCCCAGATATCATTTTCAATAGTAGCTGGAATACCAATTACAGAAAATCCTGTTTCACGTTCAAATTCTTCTGCACCGCGTAAACTACCATCACCACCGATGACAATCAAAGCATCAATATTATGTTTTTTTAGATTTTCATAAGCTAATTGACGACCTTCTTTTGTACGGAAACGCTTACAAAAACTTGTACCCAAGAAAGTACCACCACGCTGAATAATATCGGCTACAGATATAGAAGTTAATTCTTCCATATTATCATCAACTAAGCCTCTATATCCATCATAAACGCCCCATATACGCACGTTATTATTAATCGCAGTTCTCACTACAGCTCTAATAGCCGCATTCATTCCTGGTGCATCTGTACCACTTGTCAATACAGCAATATTTTCTACTGACATAAAAAAACCTCCTCAAAATTTAAAAGCATTTATATATTTTATTCGCTAAATAATAACTAATATCCTTGTAAAAATCCCTAAAAAAACAAAATCTCCAAATATTATTACTTAGCTTGACAACTCATACTTTAAAATGATAAATTTTAGTTAACAATCTGTGTAACTGACGGAAGTGGAATTAACCACATGAAGCACAGATTTATATAGCCGACCGTCTGGGCAACAAAATCTAATAGTATTATATTTATTTTACAGGAGGAATATCGTAAATGAATTCTATGGAATTAAAATACGGATGTAACCCTAATCAAAAACCTGCTCGCGTTTTTATGAAAGATGGACAAGATTTACCATTCACAGTTTTAAATGGACGTCCAGGTTATATTAATCTTTTAGATGCCTTTAACAGTTGGCAATTGGTTCGTGAATTAAGAGAAGCTACAGGTCTTCCAGCTGCTGCATCTTTTAAACATGTAAGCCCTGCTGGTGCAGCTGTTGCTGTTCCTTTATCTGAAACATTGAAAAAAATGTATTTCGTTGAAGGTATTGAACTCACACCTATGGCTACAGCATATATTCGCGCTCGTGGTGCTGACCGCATGTCTTCTTATGGAGATTTTGCTGCACTTTCCGATGAATGTGATGCTGCTACAGCTCGTTTCTTAGCTCGTGAAGTATCCGATGGTATTATTGCTCCATCTTACAGTGCTGAAGCTTTAGAAATTTTAAAAACAAAACGTAAAGGTAACTATCTTGTAATTCAGATGAACCCTGATTACAAAGCACCTGAACTTGAAACAAAAGAAGTTTTTGGCGTTACTTTTGAACAAAAACGCAATGATATTAAAATCACTGAAGAATTATTCAATAACATTCCTACAAAAATAAAAATATCACAGATGAAGCAAAACGTGATTTACTTATCGCTTTAATCACATTGAAATACACTCAATCCAATTCCGTATGCTATGCTAAAGATGGACAAGCTATCGGTATCGGTGCTGGTCAGCAATCCCGTGTACATTGTACTCGTCTTGCTGGTAATAAAGCAGATATCTGGCATTTACGTCAAGCACCTCAAGTATTAAACTTACCATTCAAACCAGATGTTCGCCGTCCAGACCGCGATAATGCAATTGATGTATATATCTCTGATGAATATATGGATTTACTCGGTGGCGACGATTGGAAACGCGTATTCACTGAAAAGCCACCAGTATTCACTAAAGAAGAAAAAGATGCTTGGCTCGCTCAAGTAAAAGGCGTAGCTCTTGGCTCTGATGCATTCTTCCCATTCGGCGATAACATTGAACGTGCTCATAAATCCGGCGTAGAATTTGTCGCTCAAAGCGGTGGTTCTATCCGTGATGATAATGTTATTGAAACTTGTGATAAATACAATATGGCAATGGCATTCGTTGGAATTCGTTTATTCCATCATTAATTTCTATAAATAGAATTGTAATGAATATTAATCTTTTTATTCAATATGTATTTTAATTTTAATAAGTATTTTTGTATATTTTTTCTTAAATTATATAAAAAAACAAACTCATTAAAAATATATTTGATTTTACTTACACTTATTAGTCTAAATTTATATTATTCTAGTCATTCACCAATTACACCTTATCCAGATACATTACCAATAAAAGAAACTATTCACATGACTGATAAAGAAATTGTTTATACTATTGTTAAACAAGAACTATCTTATCATAAAAATAAAAGTCTTTTTGCTAATGGTAAAATCTTTGATTATAAAGATATCTCTGTATATAGTGTACCTAATGAACCAACTATATATTCCGTAGTATTTTCTATTCAGTCAGGTGATGACGATTTTTGGTTGCCTGGTAATGGGACTAAACAAGAAAATAATTGGATTATTAATAAATCAAATTATATGCAACTTATTAAAGAAAAAGATTATTATCGTCTTATTTCTATAGGGACAGGATTATAAAAATGGCACTAACTATGTTAGTGCCATTTTTTTTATTTATAATACTTATCTTTATATAAATCTACATTCATTTTATACATATCTGCACGATAAGATGCCAATGAATATTCAAACGGAATATCATTTTGATTATATGCAACCGTTGTTATATATAATAATGGAGCATTTTCCATAATACCCAATAAGTCAGATAAATAAGGATCAGCAACTGTTGCATGAATTTGACGATTAATATGGGCAATCTCTATATTATATTTTGTTTTTAAAGTATCGTATAAAGAATTTTGCTCTAAATCTTCATCAATTAAACCCTTACATAATTTCACAGGTATAAAAGTTTTAACATAAACTATAGGTTTATCATCGGCATAGCGCAAACGTTCAAGACAAATAACTTTATCTTTTTCTGTTAACTTCAATTTTTCCATAACTTCAGCAAAGACATCTATTTCTGATATAGATAAAAGCTTCGTTTTAGGCTTTAATCCATAATATTGCATCTCTTGATTATATGTTTGGATTTTTTGAATAAAATCTCCAGCAATTTTAGGACGAGTAACAAATGTCCCTTTTGATTTAATTCTGTTTAAATAACCTTCATGTACTAATTCTAAAAACGCTTGTCTAACTGTTGGTCTTGAAACATTTAAATATGCGCATAATTCTTCTTCTGGTGGAACTAATTCACCATCTTTTAAGCTATTATCTTCAATATGCTTTATCATAAAAGTTTTTATTTGATAATATAGTGGAATAGGAACTGTTCTATCTATTTTTAATTGTTCATATATCGAATTCATTTATAATCTCCTTTCAAAAAATTATAAAATATTAACTATCTTTTATCAATAAGTTATTATATATTGACTTAATTTTGTTATTTTGTTATTATGTAATTACATAACAACAAAGAAAAGAGCGATAACTATGAATAAATTTAGTAAATACTTTGATCACACATGTTTAAAACCTTATGCTACTAGAGAAGATATGGCTAAACTTTGCGAAGAAGCTAAAAAATATGATTTTATGATGGTAGCTATCAATTCTACACAAACAAAATTATGCAAAGAGCTTTTAAAAGGAACTGACATTCATGTAGGTGCTGCTATTAGTTTTCCTTTAGGGCAAACTACAATTGAAACTAAAGTCTTTGAAACTAAAGATGCTATTGCAAATGGTGCAGATGAAATTGATTATGTAATCAATATCACAGAATTAAAAGAAAAAAATTATGATTATATCAAAGAAGAAATGACTCAAATAGTAGATGTTTGCAAAAAACATAATGTAATTTCTAAAGTTATTTTTGAAAACTGCTATCTTACTGATGAAGAAAAAATTAAATTATGCGAAATAGCACTTGAAGTAAAACCAGACTTCATCAAAACTTCTACAGGCTTTGGTACAGGTGGCGCTACAGTTGAAGATGTAAAACTCATGAAAAGCATTGTAAAAGACAAAATAAAAGTAAAAGCCGCTGGCGGAATTCGCGATTTAGATACTTGTTTAAAAATGATTGAAGCTGGTGCTGAAAGAATTGGTACATCTTCTGCCATAAAAATCACAGAAGCATATAATAATAAATAATTAGGAGCATACCTATGGGTAAATACTTACTAGCTCACGACTTAGGAACATCTGGAAATAAAGCTACTTTATTTTCCACAGAAGGGCAACTCATCGCTAGTTGCACATATAATTATGATGTTTATTACTCTAATAATAACTGGGCAGAACAAAATCCTAACGATTGGTGGCAAGCTGTCATATCTACCACTAAAACATTAATAAAAAATATTAATCCTAAAGATATTTTAGCTGTATCCTTTAGTGGTCAAATGATGGGTTGTGTCTGTGTAGATAAAAAACAAGAACCGCTAAGAAATGCTATCATTTGGGCAGATATGCGTGCTACAAAACAAACTCAACAAATAGCTAAACAAATATCACCTCAAAGATTTTATGAAATAACAGGTCATCGTCTCTCTCCTAGCTATGGTGGTCAAAAACTTATGTGGATAAAAGATAATGAACCGCATATTTATGCTAAAACGTATAAAATGCTAAATGCAAAAGACTTCATCATTTTAAATAAAAAAACTGCACTTAAAGTGCAGTTTTTTTGATTTTAAAATTTCTTCAATCTCTATAAATTCATTATCTAAAAAATACACATATTTTCTTTAACTTAACTCATAAATTGACAATATTGTTAACACTAAGTATAATTATTAGCTATGTGTGTATTTATATAAGATATATGTACATAATAAATTAATCGAAAGGACTATTTTTATCTGTATGAACACTTCTTCTCAACACCAAAAATCAATGATTAATACTATAATTGATGGTATCGCTGGTATATTTTTACCCATTGTCAGTTTACTAAGTGCCGCTGGTATCTTAAAAGGTATTATTGCTGTATTAATCGCCACAGATGTACTAATTAAAGAAAGTGATAATTACCTTGTTTTAAATGCCATGGCTGACAGTCTATTTTACTTTTTACCCATGTTATTAGCCTATACATCAGCTAAAAAATTTGGGGCTAATCCCTTTACTGCTGTCGTTATTGCAGGTATTTTCCTTTATCCTTCACTAAATCATATCTTAGAATCTGGTCAAACTGTAGAATTTTTTCATATTCCTTTAAAAGGTGTTACATACCATTCTAGTGTTATCCCTATTATTTTAGCTTCAGCATTATTAACTTTTGTTGAAAAATTTTTAAATAAAATTTTCCCTGATATGGTAAAAGGGTTTTTGACACCTCTTTTGTGTATTATCTTTGTAGGATTTGTAACATTATTCTTATTTGGCCCTATCGGTATGGTTATAGGTGATTTTCTCGCTAATATCTATGAATATATCTATAATTTTTCCCCAATTATTTCAGGAGCGTTATTAGGCACAGTCATTCAACCAATGGTAATCTTTGGTTTCCACTGGAGTTTTATTTTAATCGGTATGAATAATATTGCCGTATTGGGTTCAGATACAGTCTTAGCCTTAATGGGACCTGCTGTATTTGCTCAAGCTGGTGCAGGATTTGCTGTATTCTTAAAAAGTAAAGATACGAAATTTAAATCCATTTGCGCATCTTCTATTTTATCAGCATTATTTGGTATCACTGAACCAATTATGTTTGGTGTAAATTTACCTCGCAAAAAGCCTATGATAGCCGTATGCATCGGTGGTGGTATTGGTGGTGCTATAGCTGGTTATTCAGGCGCTAAAGCTATCGCTTTTGCCTTTCCTAGTCTAGCTTCTCTTCCTGTATTTTATGGTGATGGCTTTCTATTGTATATTTTAAGTGATGTAATTGCTGCTATTATTGCTTTTATCATCGCTTATTGTTTAAAATTTAAAGTTGATTTAGCAAAATAAAAAGATAGTACAAATGTACTATCTTTTTTTATTTTCCAGTTTATCTATATTTTAAACAATTGGATTTCGCTCTGGCGTACCTGCTTTACGCGGATATACTTTAGGTGTTGCTTTTTCTTTTTTGATATAGACAACAGCTCTTTTATCTTCTAATTCAGGGAGTTTTACAGGCATAGATTTAACTAATTTCCCACCTAATACAGAAAATGCTTTTTGCGCTTCTTGTATTTCTTCTTCATATTGACGACCTTTTAAAGCGATAAAAGTACCACCTTGTTTTACAAAAGGCAAACAATATTCACAAATGATAGGTAATCTAGCTACTGCTCTTGCTGTTGCTAAGTCAAATTTTTCACGATATTTTTTATTTCTTGCTGCTTCTTCACTGCGTGCATGGATTACTTCTACATCTTTTAAGCCTAATTCATCAACTACAAGTTGTAAAAATTTCACACGCTTATTTAAAGAATCAAGCAATGTCAATTTTAATTCTGGATAAAATATCTTTAATGGAAGTCCTGGAAAGCCTGCTCCTGTCCCCACATCAATAAGACTTACCTGTCCTGTAAATAATTCTTTTTGATAGCAACTAAGTGAATCTACGATATGTTTTATAGCTACTTCTCTAGGCTCTGTAATCGCTGTTAAATTGATTTTTTCATTCCATTCGACAAGTAACTCATAATATCTATTAAAAGCGCTTATTTGGTCGCTAGTAAGCTCTAAACCATATTCTTTAGCTACTCCACTTAAGTCATTTACAAAGCTCATGCATTTTCCTCCTGTCGACGATATTGTTCTAGATAAACAAGTAATACAGAAATATCTGCTGGAGATACACCAGAAATACGACTTGCTTGACCTATGGAAATTGGTCTTATCGCATTTAATTTTTCTCTAGCTTCATCGCGAAGACTAGATACTTCATCATAATTTATATCTTCTGGCAGTAATTTTTCTTCAAGTTTTTCCATGCGTTCAACTTGTTCTAATTGTTTTTTGATATAACCTTCATACACTAAAGTAATTTCTACTTGTTTTTTTACATCTTCACTGATTTCAGGAAGCTCTATGATATGTTTTAAATCATCATAACTGATTTCTTTACGTTTTAATAAATCCGCTGCTGTAACAGTATTGTGAATAGAGCCTAATTCAAATTCCTGCATCTTTGCTAGCGTTTCTTTATTTGGATGAATGCGAATTTCACTCAATAATTCAATGGTGTTTTTAATGCTATCGCGACGTTTTACAAAGCGAGCATAACGTTCATCAGATACTAAGCCAACTTGACGACCTTTTTCTGTTAAACGCAAATCAGCATTATCTTGACGTAAAAGCAAACGATATTCTGCACGAGAAGTCATTACACGATATGGTTCATTAGTACCTTTAGTTACTAAATCATCAATTAAAACTCCAATATATCCATCAGAACGTTTTAAAATCAAAGGTTCTTTTCCTTGAATTTTCAATGCGGCATTGATACCAGCAATAAGACCTTGTGAAGCTGCTTCTTCATATCCAGATGTACCATTTGTCTGCCCAGCTGAGAAGAAACCGCTTATTTTCTTAAATTCCAAAGAAGGTTTTAATTGTAATGGATTAATGCAATCATATTCGATAGCATAACCAGGACGCATAATTCTCACATTTTCCAAGCCTGGAATAGTGCGTAAGAATTCCATTTGTACATCAATAGGCATACTTGTAGACATACCTTGTACATACATTTCTTCAGTATCTAAACCTTCTGGTTCAATAAATAATTGATGACGTTCTTTATCTGGGAAACGCACAATTTTTGTTTCAATAGATGGGCAATATCTAGGGCCTACACCAGTGATAATACCATTTGCCATCGGTGCACGTTCGATATTATCTCTGATGATTTTATGAGTCTGTTCATTTGTATAAGTGAGCCAACAAGGAACTTGTTCACGAGTTTTTACATCGCTCATGAAAGAAAAATTATGAACTTCATCATCACCAGGTTGAATTATCATTTTAGAAAAATCTAAAGAACGACGGTCTACACGAGCTGGTGTACCTGTTTTAAAACGCATGAGTTCAACACCAGCTTTTAATAAACATGAAGATAATTTTATAGCTGCTCTTTGACCATTAGGACCGCCATCATATGTATTTTCACCAATGATAATGCGTCCTTTTAAATATGTCCCAGAAGCAAGTACTACAGCCTTACAAGTATAAACTTCACCAGTTTCTACTACCACACCAGTTACTTTATTATCTTCAAACAAGATTTCATCTATCAATAATTGTTTTATATCGAGATTTTCTTGCAATTCACAAGTATGCTTCATTGTATTTTGATATAGTTTTTTATCTGCTTGTGCTCTCAAAGCCTGTACAGCAGGGCCTTTACCAGTATTAAGCATACGGTACTGAATACAAGTTTTATCAGCATTTACGCCCATTTCTCCGCCTAAAGCATCAATTTCACGGACTAAATGACCCTTAGCTGGGCCGCCTACAGATGGATTACATGGCATCATTGCTATATTATCCATATTCAAAGTTGTAAGTAAAGTATTACAACCCATACGAGCACTAGCAAGAGCTGCTTCTACGCCAGCATGACCTGCACCAATAATAATTACATCATAATTGCCTGCAATAAACAAAAAAATTCCTCCTATTTCAAACTATATCGTTTTATTTACCTATGCAAAATTGACTAAATATCTGGTCAATAATATCTTCATCTACTGTATCGCCTGTTATTTCTCCCAATTTTTCCCAAGCAGAGCGAATATCTATGACAATAAAATCTTCTGCCATATCCATTTCAATAGTATTTAAACAATCCTCTAAGTATTTTTGTGCTTCTTTTAACGCATTAGCCTGACGCACATTATTTACAAAAACGCCTTCAGCCTGTTTTACTGTACCACTATATACGCGATTTACAATCTCTTGCTCTAATTCTTTTATGCCATCATTGTTGAATGTAGATATCTGCATATATTTAAAATTGCCCTGCAAACGTTTTTGTAAATCTTCTATATCTAAAACACAAGATAAATCATTTTTAGTAAGTAAAACTATACCTTCTTTACCTTGTAATAAATTAATGATTTCCTCATCTTCTTTTGTTAAATCAGAAGATGTATCAAATAAAGCTAAAATCAAATCTGCCTTTTGTACATAAGACATAGATTTTTCTACACCAATTTGTTCTACTTTATCTTCTGTTTCACGAATACCAGCTGTATCTATAATCTTTAAAGGAACTCCACCGATATTTGCATATTCTTCTAAACTATCTCTTGTAGTCCCTGGAATATCTGTTACAATCGCTCTATCTTCACGCAAAAGCGTATTTAAAAGGCTGGATTTACCTACATTTGGCTTACCAATGATAGCTGTTACTAAACCATCACGCAAAATTCTACCAGTATTAAACGTAGATAACATTTCTTCTATGCGATTTTTTATACTTCTAACCTTTGCACTAGCTTCATCTTTTGCCACATCTTCGATATCATCTTCTGGAAAATCTATGGAAGCTTCTAAATGAGCTATGACTTCTAAAATATCATGACGCATAGCTTTGATTTCATCAGAAAATTTACCTTGAAGATGACCTGCTGCCATGCGAAGTGAAGCATCTGTTCTCGCTTTTATAATGTCCATTACAGATTGAGCTTGTGATAAATCCAATCTACCATTTAAAAAAGCACGTTTTGTAAATTCACCTGGCTCTGCCATTCTAGCGCCATTTTGCAATGCCAATTCTAAAATACGGCGAACAACTAATGCGCCACCATGACTTTGAATTTCCACTACATTTTCTTTTGTATAAGAATTAGGTGCCCACATTGCTATACATAAAGCTTCGTCAATGACATTACCTTTTTCATCTACAATCTTACCATATACAACTTTATGACTTTCAAAATTTTCTACAGTCAAATCTTTTTTGGCACATTTAAATAACTTACTAGCAACAATTCCAGAATTTTCACCACTGATGCGAATAATACCTATGCCACCTTCTCCAGGTGGTGTAGAAATTGCTACAATAGTATCATTTTCCCCAAAGTTTTTCATCAAAAATCCTCCAATTAGACACAAAAGGACTGCCCCAAATAATATAAACAATTGGTAACAGCCCTTTCACAGCTTTATTTTCACTATTAAATTACTAAATCTTCGTTTTATTATGTTTAATATCCACAACTATTTTACGATGAGGTTCAACACCATCACTGTAAGTTATGATATCAGCATAATCTTGAAGTGCCATATGAATAATTTTACGTTCATGGCGATTCATTGGCTCTAAAACTACTTTTGTGCGATATTTTCTAGCTTTATTAGCTAATCTTTCTGCTAATTGACAAAGTGTTTCTTCACGGCGTTTACGATAGTTTTCCACATCTAAAACAATGCGAACTCTTGCACCTGTAACATTTTTATTAGCAGCCATATTTGTTAGATACTGCAATGAATCAAGTGTCTGACCATGTTTACCAATCAATACACCTAAATCATCACCAATGAGATTGAATTTATAATTTATATCTTCTTCAATACATTCAATCTGTATATCTTTGTGCATGGATTTGAAAATCTTCTTTAAAAATTCTTGACCTTTTTCCAATGGTGTTAATTCCTTTTCAGTTGCTCTTATTTTAGCAACTCTAGCACCAATTAAACCAAAAAAGCCCTTTGAAGGTTCTTCTAATACTTCAAAAATAACACGTTCTTGAGGCAAATCCAATTGACTTAAAGCCAATTTTTTTGCTTCTTCAATGTCTTTACCAGTTACTTCGATAACTCTTGCCATATATTATGACCCCTTTTTTGCAGAAGTATCTTCATGTCTATACATCCACCACTGCTGCAATATCTGCATAATATTATTGACAATCCAATAAATAACTAAACCAGCTGCAAAATTACAACTAATCCAACCAATAAATAAAGGCATTACTACAGACATAATCTTCATCTGCATTTGCATCTGTGGAGAACTAGAAGCTGAAGATGTTTGTTTTTGTACTACATAAGTACTTATTGCTGATAAAACAGGCAAAATATAGTATGGGTCTGGATTAGATAAATTCATAATCCATAAAAATGTTGGATCTCCACCATAATCAATGCTTTGAAGAGCATAAAACATTGCCATCAAAATAGGCATCTGAGCTAAAAGTGGCAAGCAACCAGCTAAAGGATTTACCCCAGCATTTTTATAAAGCATACCCATTTCCTGTTGTAATCGTTTTGGGTCATTTTTAAACTTATCTTGAAGTTTTTTCATTTTTGGTTGCAATTCTTGCATTGCCTTCATAGATTTTACCTGTTTTACAGTCAACGGATAAAATGCCATTTTTATAATAATAGTCAATACTATAATTGCCACACCATAAGATTCCAAACCTACTGTGCTTAGAAAATCATGGAAAATACCCAAGATAAATTCTAATAACTGCACAATTGGATTAAAAATAGAAGAAATAAAATCCAAATCATCACATCCTATAAGTAAATTTCAAATTACCAACGAATAACCATAAATAAACATCTATTTTACAGGGTCGTATCCACCTTTATGAAAAGGATGACAACGCAATATGCGTTTTATTGCCATCCAGCCACCGTGAACGACACCATATTTTTCTACCGCAATTAAGGCATATTCTGAACAAGTCGGAATATAGCGACAGCAAGGCGGTTTCAATGGAGATATAAAATTTCGATAAAATAAAATCAAACCAATGAAAATCCGCTTCACTTTTTTTCAACCTCTTTTTTCAAAATGTTAGCACGCTTACATAGTGAATAAAATGATTTCTCTAAAGCTGTAGACTTTAAATCTACAGCTGCCGCTCTGCCTACAAGTAAAAGACAATAATCATCTTTTATTTCATGACGATGTAGTCTATATACTTCTCGAAGCAATCGCTTTACGCGATTTCTAGTAACAGCATTTCCAAGTTTCTTACCAGCAGCAAAAGCCACTTTGTGAGAAGGGTGAAATGCTTTGCAATAATACATAACCATGTTCTTATTTGCTAAAGAACGGCCATAACGATAAATTTTTTGAAAATCACTATTTTCTTTAACAATGAGTTTCTTTTGCAAACTATTTCATGTTACCCTCACTTGGGAAGTTAATCTGGCGTTTATGCTCATATATATTAAGCAAAATACAAAAAAACTAAATCATTCCCAGTTGTAGAGATAGTGAAGAGCACTATCTCTACTTATGACAAAAGGAAAAAGAGGCCACCGTAGTGACCTATTATTATGCGGATAACTTATGTCTTCCTCTAGTACGTCTTCTTTTTAAAACAAGGCGACCACCTTTAGTTTTCATACGTTGACGGAAACCATGAGTTTTCTTTTTCCAATGAGTATTTGGCTGAAATGTCTGTTTCAATTTTCACACCTCCTTAAAAAACACCATAATAGTTCAAATTATAGCTATTAGAATTATAGACTACTGCTGTTTTTGTGTCAACAGATTTCAAAATACTTGTTGATATATCATACTCATTTTGATAATATATTTATGCACTTATCCACAGGTTTTGACAAATTCTGTGGATAAGTTTTATAAAAAATTTTAAGAAAGGATTATCTCCATGACGGATATTCAATTACAGGCAACTTGGGAAGAAATATTAAAAAATCTTGAAAATTCACTATCCACGCGAGTTTGTAATAATTGGTTAAAGCCATTAAAACCGATAAAACTCACTACAGAAATGTTAGAACTAGGTGCACCTAATGTTTTTACTAAAAATTGGGTAGAAAAATATTATTTACCATTTTTAACAGATTCTTGCTATGAAATCACTAAAGCACATTTAGAAATTTCTATCACTAATCTTGAAAGTACAAAAGACGCAGAAACTATTTATCCAGATGAATTAAAACAACAACAATTAAAAAAACGCAATACTAGAGTTAGAACAAAGAAAAAAGCTACAAGTTTGGCACAATCAAATGATTTATTTCAGCCAACACTAACAGAAGCAATGCAACCACCTAGTGAAATGACAGAGACACCTCTTCCTATCAATCCTGGAGATAAATCTTCACTTAATCCTAAATATACTTTTGAAAGTTTTGTAATTGGTAATTCTAATAGTTTTGCTCATGCTGCAGCACTTGCTATTGCTGAAAATCCTGCAAAAGATTACAATCCATTTTTTATGTATGGTGGTGTAGGATTAGGAAAAACACATTTAATGCATGCAATAGGTCATAAAATTTTGCAAAAACATCCACAAAAAGAGTATTATACACAACTAGCGAAAAATTCACAAATGAATTAATCAATTCTATTAAAGATGGCACATCTGCTGCTTTCCGTCAAAAATATCGCAACATTGATGTATTACTTGTTGATGATGTTCAATTTTTGGCAAATAAAGAACGAATTCAAGAAGAATTTTTTCACACCTTTAATGCTCTAAAAGATGCTAATAAACAAATTATATTATCTAGCGATAGACCCCCTAAAGAAATAAAACCTTTAGAAGACCGTCTTTGTTCTAGATTTGAAGGTGGATTACTTGCAGATGTTCAAGCACCAGATTTAGAAACAAGAATTGCTATTTTAAAGAAAAAAACTTTAATGGATAATTTAGATGTACCTCTTGATGTCATGACATATATCGCTAGCCATATTGACAATAATGTTCGTGAATTAGAAGGAGCATTGACTAGAGTTGTAGCTTATGCGTCATTTAAACATTATCCTGTAACTAATGAATTAGCTGTTGATGTTTTAAAAAATACCATCACTAAGCAGGAAACGACAGTTAAACAAGTGGATAAAGTTATCAACATAGCATTAATTCAAGAAACAGTTGCTAAATATTTCAAATTAACATTAGCAGATTTAAATGGAAAAAAACGCAATCGCAATATTGCTTTTCCTCGCCAAATAGCGATGTATTTAGCTAGAGAAATGACTGATGCTTCTTTACCGAGAATAGGTGGCAACTTTGGTGGTAGAGACCACACAACTGTCATGCATGCCCATGATAAAATCAAAAACAGTATCAAGATAATCCAAAACAGCTAGCGTCATTGATGAAATACGTAAATTAATCTAATACTACATGTTTTAATTGGCTATCTGGATTTGCAGGCCAACCAGGAGCAGGTTCTCCACTTACAACGCGAATACCACAACGTTTTACCTAATTGAATATAAATATTTGCAATTTCTCTAGTCAATGCATCTACAGCACTTCTTGGGAATACAGATATTTCCACTGCATTTTCCTTAGTAACAACAGGACCGATATTTGCAGATAATTCT
>ENA-OPZD01000112-OPZD01000112.1-human-gut-metagenome-genome-assembly--contig:-NODE-112-length-30235-cov-2.632091_pt1 | contig 30235 bp, 35 predicted proteins | sample MGYA00242479_ERZ504495 | MGnify/ENA primary metagenome ERZ504495 (study PRJEB26092, sample SAMD00036286) | human gut metagenome | host: Homo sapiens | study: EMG produced TPA metagenomics assembly of... | reverse complement strand
GTGCAAGTAGCAGCTGCGTTCTTAGTCAGTTTGTAATCATGGTGCACTTTTGCAAGTTTCTCTTGATAAGAATCACCACACATGGTACAAGTATACTCCTTGTAACCGTCGTTCTGGCAGGTAGCTTCACTGTTTTAGTTAACTGATAATTATGATCAACTTTTGCGATGTCTACCTTTTTCGTCTCATTACACCTGCTACATTTGTAGAGATCGTATCCGGCAGTTTTGGCAAGTAGCATCTTTGTGTCTTTCTTATGGAAAATCATGCCCGAGCTTCTTAGTCGTTTATTTCTTTCTTGATATTTCCACACATGCTACAAGTATACTCTTTGTATCCATCAGCAGTGCATGTTGCATCGACTTTCTTTGTCAATTTATAGTCATGATCGATTTTTGCAATCGTAACTTTCTTCGTTTCATCGCATTTACTACACTTGTAGATATCATACCCTTCTGTCTGACAGGTGGCATTTTTGTGGTCTACTTTTTCAGTGAACTCATGTTTATGCTCATAATTCGGTACCCATGCACCTGATGGGTTCACATAGTCATCACCGATCCAGGTATCCGATGCCATCGCTCCGGATTCATACATGTAATAGCAGGAACCTCCGATCCAATGCCAGCCCTTTCCTAACATTGCACCGCTTGACTCCATATAATACCAGTCATTTCTTAATTTCTGCCAACCGGTCAGCATCCATCCTGCAGAGTCAAACAGATACCAGTTATCTCCGATAAGTTCCCAGCCGTTTCTGGTATAATTTCCGTCTGCATGGCGATACCACCAGCGGTCTCCGCTTTTTATCCACTTCGCCTGTTCCTTTGTCTTTCCCTGTACCCAGGCACCTGACGCATTTACATAATAATCACCGATCCAGGTGTTGGATGCCATCGCTCCGGATTCATACATGTAATAGCAAGAACCTCCGATCCAGTTCCAGCCGGTTACCATGTAACCATTTCCGTTAAACCAGTACCATTGCCCGTTCACCAGTTTCCATTGATTTCTCGGGTAAGAGCCATTGTTCTCCTGATACCACCAACCGACAGTGTCCTTCTGCCAGCCGGCTGCACTGACCGGCATCACTGCTATGCTGGTGCTTAGCACGGCCGCAAGAAGAATACTACATATTTTTCTTTTTCCTCATTTTGCACAACCTCCCTCTGTAGTATTCTTTTTATGCTTTCTTTTGTATGTACATTACAGATGGATTTACAGTAAATGCTAAGACCCATTAATGATGTTGAACTGAATTTTCTGAAACAATTGAATAAAAATATCAAAAACAACATTAATTTACTGATATTTTTGGAATTGTCTTAAATAACACTTCTTCAATAACAATATTTATGATAGAATAAATATAAGATTACGATGGGAGGCAAAGCTATGAGCAATAATGATGTACAAGCAGAGAATGTCCTGTTTTTCAATTTAAGTGTATTGGCAAAAGAATGCAAGATGAACAAGTATCAGGGAACATTAAAAAGGAACGGACAATGTGAATGCCAAGAGAAATAATAAAGTATTGAAGACGTGCAGACGTTATCTTACGCATGTACAGAGGTCTGTCTTTGAAGGGACGATTACGGAAGCAAGGTTGGCAGGTTGAAACGGGAGATACGACGTGTGATCGATACATCTGAGGACAGTGTGATGATCTACCGGTTTGAGACATTGAAATATTCGAGTAAAGAAGTCATAGGGACGTACGAGGTGTCAGATAATTTTTTGTGAATTTTTATTCCAAAAGTGTTATAATTCTATTGTTGAAATATTATCAGAAATGTGAAACGAGGAATGGAAATGGAATTATATCTGTACACACTGCCGATTGTGCTGGCCGGATTATTACAGGGAGGATATTTTGTCTACACATCGGCAATTTTGAATGCGGTAATGCTGATAGGAATCTTTGTCTGTGTTATGAAAATAAGAAGGTATATCTGGCATTCAATATGAATCTGCTGAGTATTTTTATCGTATGCCTGATGTATTTTCTCACGGCACTGTGGGGGGATTGACAGCGGGATGTCTCTGATGGGAGGAGTAAAGTTCCTTCCGTTATTGTTGTGGTTTCTTTTGATCGCGGGAAAGAAAGACAGAAAAAGAAAAGACTGATAGAGACTCTTCCTGTATTAGGAGCGTGTATGACGCTCTTTTCGTTTGTAATGATGCAGTTTTCTATATTTGAAAAAAGCGTGTCAGTTGCAGGAAGACTTGCAGGATTTTTCCAGTATCCGAATACATATGCGCTATTCATGCTGATCTGCCTGGTCATTGCGGTAGATAAGCTGAATTGGGATAAGATAGATTGGCTCTGGTGTGCATACGCGGGAATCGCTGTATTTGGAATAATTATGAGCGGAAGCAGAACGGTTCTTCTGCTTATGCTGGTTCTGGGCGCCTGGTATTGTGTAAAAAGGAAACTGCCGGGGAAGGTTCTTCTGATGGCGGCCGGAGGATGTGCGGTGTTGGTCGTTCTTCTATGGATCACAGGAGTGGGAAAGAGGTGCTGATCAGGGTGTTCAGCACGAATGGCAGTACATTCTGGGGACGATTACTGTATATGAAGGATGCAGCCGGAATGATTCTGACACATCCGTTCGGACTGGGATATTATGGATATCATTATCTGCAGACCTCCTGTCAGACAGGTGTATATTCGGTTGTAAGTGTACACAATGAATTGCTGCAATTGATGCTTGATGTAGGGATCCTTCCGGCGATTCTCTTTTATGGAATGCTGGTAAAATCCTGTATTTCCAAAAATGTGAGTGGGCGTAACCGGCTTTTGTTACTTATAGTGATATTACACAGTTTGTTTGATTATGACTTCCAGTTCCTGGTTATCGGAATGGTTGTGATTCTGCTTCTGGAAGATGAAAATGTGAAAGAGATCTCGATTTCCTGGTTTACAAGGATATGCAGTCTGTTTGCTGCAATCGGTGTGATGGCTGTCTCTTACGGGACGGGATTATCCGATTATTATTATATGAAGAATATGCCGCAAAAGGCATTGAAGACATATCAGGGGAACACAGAAGCAAGGATTGAATTGCTGAAAAAAGCGGATACGGTAAAAAAGATGAAAAGGATATCCGATAAAATCATTGAAGACAATTCGAAGGTTGCGGTTGCTTACAGTGCAAGAGCGCAGGTATACTTTGCCGAAGGTGATATGGAAGGATATATAAAGAATAAGCTGATCGCGATACAGCTTGCTCCGTATCAATATGAAGAATACGAGGATTATCTGGACACGTTAGCATATGCAGAAGGAGAATATCTAAAGGGCAAAGATACAAAAAGTGCACAGGAGTGTGTCAAACGTGCGAACACCATTCCGGGATTGTTAAACGATGTAAAAGAAAAGACGAGCAGCCTGGGATGGAAGATCAATGATACGCCGAAGGTGTTGCTGTCGCATGAGAAGCTGGAACTGATAAAAGAAATGGAAAAGAAGATCAATGAATAAAAAAAGAGCAGTGGGAATAGGAATTGTCGGATGTGTATGCGTGGGGATTGCAATCGCAGGGAGCAGGATGGAGAATAAGGAGAATTCTGTTATCATAGATAAAGAAGGGAAAGTGATTGCAGAATTATATTATCATGACGGGAAACTGCAATATCAGTGTGATGATAAATACGATGCCTATGTCGATATAACGTGTAAAGATCTACTGAAGATCGTAGAGAACAAAGAACATCTTTCTGAAAAAAAGCAGGGAAGAAAATAGTGGCGGATAAAATGAAGATTCATACGGCCCTGGAGGAAAAGACACTGGAGGCTATTCAGAAAGGACAGGAGAGTGTCGAAACTATCAGCGGAGATAATTTCGCAGCGTTGGTAAGTGACTACACAGGAAAGATAACCGCCTGCTACAGTGAGGGAGAGAACGGGATTGATTATGTGGATTATGCGACATACGCCGGATCGACGATAAAACCGTTGAGTGTATATGCACTGGGAATCGAACATGGACAGGTTACCTGGTCGTCTATGGGTGAAGACAGTCCATATACGAAGTAAAAGATTCGGATGGAAATATGACAGACTGGCCACAGAATACAAAACCTTATACGAATCAGCCGGTTACCGTGGAGCAGGCACTCAAAGAATCGAATAATGCAATCGCAGTAAAACACTGAAATTGTGTGGAGTAGAGGAGGCCTGCAGATTCCTGGACAGTGATCTGCAGATAGCTACCGGGAAAGAACAGAAAATTATGCAAAAAGAGGGAGAGGACAGTGTCCTTTCGAATATTGCACTGGGATATCTGAAAACGGGGTTACAATGCGTGAACTGCAGAGCGCGTATCTGATGTTCGGGAATGGCGGAAAAGATATGATCTGTATACGATCGAGAAGGTTCAGGTGAACGGGAGTGTGTACTATGAGTCTTGGGACAAGTCCGGGAAACAGGTGATAGTGGAGGAGACAGCGTACATTATGAATCGACTGCTGAAAGAAGTTGTATCCAAAGATGGAACAGGGAAAGCAGCAGCGCTCAAGAATGTGGAAGTCTGTGGAAAGACAGGGACGAGCCGGGATTATAAAGATAACTGGTTTGTAGGAATGACACCGGAATACTCCTGCACAGTGTGGTATGAAGAAAAAAGCCCGGAGGCTTACATAGAAAATGAATCTCCGGTTATTTTCCACAATATATTGAAGAATATGAAGATCGATACACAGAAGGAATTCCCGGATTGCAAAAATGTAGTAAAGATGAAGTATTGCAAGAAAACAGGGCTTATAGCGAATGAACATTGTGCAGAAACTGCGGACGGATACTATAATGTCAAGAATGTTCCGGATGTATGCACTTGTGAATAGAGTGTACTTTTGAAGGAGGTGATGGAAAGAAGAGCAGGTAATCAAGAAAAGAAAGGAGGAAAGAGGAATGATTACAAAAGCGGAAAGACGAATTGTGGCAATTGTGATGGCTGCAATGACTTGTACTGCGACGGTATCGACAACAGGATTAGCTGTCTATGCAGAGGATAATCCTGCTTCAGTCGAACGTGTTGAAAGTGGAAAGCAGTATGAGACAACGGTAGAGTCTGCGAAGAATATTCAGAAATACCGTTTCTCGCCGGAAGAGACGGGAACATATCGCTTCTACTCGACCGGAAATGAAGATACCTACGGTTATGTCTATGATGCAGATCAGAATATGATCGCTTCGGACAATGACAGCGGAGAAGGGTTAAACTTCAGTATTGATATGGAGCTGAAAGCCGGAGAAGAGTATTATCTGGCAGCAGGATATTTCCTGGATGATCAGACCGGAAAGATTTCATGGACGGTTGAGCAGGAAGATACAGAGAGTCGGCAAGTCGATAGCAAAAGAAGCGGATGATCAGAATGACAGCAAGGCTGCAACAGAAGATCAGACAGCAGTGCAGAGTAAAGCGGACGCAGAACAGATAGCAGTGCAGAATGGGACCGGTTCGGAACAGAGCTATGACTATGCAGTGTTGGGAGACGGAACGGTTGAGATTACAGGATACAAGGGAAATGATAAGAATCTTACAATCCCGGATACACTGGCGAATAAAAAGGTCAGTGCGATAGGAAAAGAAGCATTTTTCGAAAATAATACGATAGAAAGTGCTACCATTCCGAAGAGTGTAACCTCTCTGCAATACCAGTCATTTGCATCTTGTAAGAATCTGAAGAACATCACGTTTGATTCTGGAAGTGAATTGGGAAAGATTGAAGATGCCGTATTCTATGATGACAGCAAGCTGGAAAAAATTACATGTCCTCAGAAATTACAGAGCATCGGAGAAAATGCGTTTGGTGGCTGTGGAAGTCTTGCAGAAGTAGAACTGAATGATGGACTGAAAGAAATCGGCGTTCTGGCATTTTGCGGAAGTGGAATACGATCAATTGATATTAAGGATAGCGTGACGAATCTGGAACAATATGCTTTTTATTATTGTAAAGATCTACAGAATGTAAGACTCGGAAAAGGAATAAAAGAAATCAAAGACTACACGTTCAATTCTTGTTCCAAGTTAAAAACCATAAAGATTCCGGAGAATGTAACAAGCATTGGCCAATTTGCATTTGAAAGAAGTGGACTTACAACGATCGACATTCCTGATACGGTAACAAGTATAGGAGAGGTAGCATTTGGAGATTGTAAGAATTTACAAGATGTTACGATCGGTAATGGAATGGCATATGTGTCTGAATCAGCATTCCGGAATTCAGGTATTACAAATGTAAAAAATTGGTAACCATGTAAAATCTTTGCATAATTATGCTTTTGAGGAATGCAAAAATCTGAAACAGATCAGTATCCCGGAGAATGTCACGGAGATTCAGTATGCAGTATTCAGAGGATGTGAATCGTTAGAGAAAATTGACATTCCGGACACCATAGAAAAGATTGGCGGTAACAGTTTCAAATGGACGAAATGGTATGCCAATCAGAAAGACGGAGTAGTATATGCCGGAAAGGTTCTGTATAACTATAAAGGAACTATGCCAAAAGGCACTACGGTTACTGTAAAAGCAGGAACAAAGGGAATCTCAAGTTTTGCATTTGCGGACGAAGAGAATCTGAAAGCAATTATTATTCCGGATGGCGTGACGAATATCGGAGATTATGCATTTCACAACTGTCCGTCTATGACGACAATTTCTATTCCGGACAGTGTGAAGGAAATTGGAGAATTTGCCATTGGATATAAAGAGGTAGCAGACGAAACACAGGGTGAACACTATTCGTCAGACTATGCAACATTTGGATACCATACGGTTATTCCGGGATTTGTAATCTATGGAGAAGCCGGTTCGGAAGCAGAGCGATATGCAGCACAGCATAGCATTGAGTTTGAGAAGAACGTACATACGGTTATTTTCAAAGACGGAGATACGGTCATATCTACACAACAGGTGGTATCCGGAGAAGATGCAACAGCGCCGGATCTGCAGACAGAAGGATATACGTTAACCGGATGGTCCGGAGATTATACGAACGTAAAGGCAGACATTACAGTTACTGCACAGTGGGCTGCAAAGAACGGATGGACAAAGCAGGATGGTAAATGGTATTACTATCAGAATGGTAAAAAGCAGAAAAATACATGGATCCAGGATAATGGAAACTATTATTATGTAGATGAATCGGGAGCAATGCTGACAGATGCATGGATCGGTGATTATTATGTAGATGCTGACGGTGTGTGGGTCAAAAATTACAGACCGGCCAAATGGATGCAGACAAACGGACGCTGGTGGTACCGCAATGTTGATGGAAGTTATCCAAAGAATTGCTGGATGAAGATCTCTGATAATTGGTATAGATTTGACCAGAATGGCTATATGGTGACTGGCTGGTGTATCGTTGGAAACCAGTGGTATTATATGAATCCTTCGGGAGTGATGCAGACGAAATGGCAGATAATCGGAGGAACCTGGTATTACTTTAATGCCGGAGGAGCGATGATAACAGGCTGGCAGAATATCGATGATAACTGGTATTATATGGATAACTCAGGAGCGATGGCAGCCGGAAGATGGATTGGCAATTATTATGTAGAGGCCAACGGTGTGATGGCTACTAATAAATGGATCGGTAACTATTATGTGGACAATACCGGATGCTGGACAAAGACCAGAGTGACAGCACAGTGGATGGTCAGCGGAAATCGTTGGTGGTATCGCCATTCCGATGGAAGTTATGCATGCAACGGATGGGAGAACATCGGGGAAAATGATTACCTCTTTGATGCAAACGGCTGGATGCTGACAGGCTGGCAGATCGTTAACGGAAAATGGTATTACCTGGAAAGCTCCGGTGCGAAAGCAACGAATAAGTGGGTAAACGGTAATTATTATGTTGATGCCGACGGAGTTTGGAATCCTGACAAAAAATAAAGAAGTTACTGAAAAATGGTGCTGGGCATAAGACCCAACACCCATTTTTGTCTACAGTCTCTCGGAAGCGGAACTAACAAATCAATGCTTTTCTGCCGTTGCCACTCCATTTTCATCAAAATTATAAATCACACCATCAATCTTGTAGCGAGTACTTACCAGCATAAATCCATGTGACATATAATGCTGCTGACCATCAATCTCGATCCAGCCGGTATGATCCGGGTCCTGACGTCCCTGTTCGTCAAAGAAATAATCGGCAGTCTTCCCTGTTCTCTTATCTACTGATTGCTGGTATCCTGTCAACATGACACCGTTTTCGTCAAATCCATACAAATATCCATCAATCTTACGAAATGCGATGGATTCATATCTATCCGGATAACTTTTGGCAACATAGCCATAATCACCTGTCCAATAGGTTTTCCGTCTACTGTAAGCCATTTCTTATGTAACTTTCCATCCGGATCGAAATACAGAAAGTCAATACAGTCAGAATTATCATCGGCCCATTTGTTAATCTCTTTATACCAGCCGGTGTGCATACTTCCATCTGAATTGAAACAATATTCCTCATCATCAATGGTCCGGCGACCTGTAACCATATATCCATTCGATTCATCAAAATAATATATCGTATGATTCAATTCTTTCCAGCCTTTTGCAGGAGCTCCCGTATCAGGATCAAAATAATACCATAAGCCATGCGCTACCCAGCCGGTCTGCATCTTTCCGTCGGCAGCGAAACTGTAATAGGTACCGTTGATCTGGAACATTCCATCTAGACACATTGCCCCATATAGTTTTTCTCTGTTTCTCTGAAATAATACCAGGCTCCACCGATTTTTTTCCAACCGGTTACCATATAGCCTGATCCATCAAAGTAGTACCACCAATCCCTGTTTCCGGCATCAAGAAGCATCCACTCATTCGCAGGATAGCTTCCGTCTTTTCTGCGGTACCATCTTTTTCCATTCTTTTCTTCAATCCACTGCGCCGGACGATAATTCTGCTGCCATACTCCGTTGGAATCAACATAATAATCCTCAATCCAGGTATCGTGCTGCATTGCACCGCCGGAAGTAAAATAATACCAGTTTCCGCTGATCTGTGCCCATTGATTCTCCATCATACTTCCATCTGACCGCAGATAATACCATGTGCTTCCGATCTTCTGCCATCCGGTAGCCATTGCGCCGCTGTCGCCAAGGTAATACCAGGCTCCGCTGATCTTTTCCCAGCCGGTTGCCATCTCACCACCGGATTTTAAGTAGTACCAGATTCCGTTGAGTGTTAGCCAGCCGGTCGGAATGTAATCGTTGGAGTCAAGGTGATACCATTGTTCGTTGATCATCTTCCACTGTTTTTTCGGATAGCTTCCATCTGCATTTTGATACCACCAGCCAGTGCTATCCTTCTTCCACTGGCCCGTTGTCAGTGCCTGTATGGAGATTTGCTGACTGGTATCACTTCCCGGTATCTTTTCCGCTAGTATCGCCATCGTTGTCTGAATACACATTGTCGTACAAGTCAGAACTGCAAAACTTTTCTTTAAGTACTTCTTCATGTCATTTCCTCCATATAAATTGTATAGCTTTGTTTGCTATATTACACAAGGATTGCAAGCAGTTACCGGAAAGGTTTTTTAGTTTGAAAAATGAAAAAATAAAAATATTGTTAAAAGTAAGAAAAAGCAGTATTCTATGATAGAATAAAAAACGAAATTTACAGACGAGGTGAAAAGTATTCACAAAAAAGCTGTCAGAATCATGCTGCTTTTTGCATGGACACTATTCTTTCTACACATAGATACCTATGCAGCATCTGGCAATACAACAAGAATTCATTTTATATCACTGTACGGGGCATCGGATGCCATTTTGCTGGAGAGTAACGGTCATTTCGGAATGGTCGACTCCGGAGAAGACTGGGATTATCCGAGTGGTTCTACAGGAAGTAAATATCCATATCGATATGGAATTACCACGAATGAAGGATATGAGCAGCAGGTCGTCCACTATTTGAAACAACTTGGTGTGGAAAAGCTGGATTTTTACATTGCAACGCATGCGCACAGTGATCACATCGGATCTGGATCCGGTAGACGGAGATACGGAGAAGATTGCCGAACAGGTAAAGAGAGTAAAGATAGACTTGTTAAAATTGCCGCATCATGGGATGGGATTATAACAATCCATCGGATTTCCTGACTTCTCTAAATCTGAAAACAGCCGTTATGACAGGGCCGGCATCATGGTTTAATACGAGAATGAGAGCGTGTATTCCGAATACAAATGTGTATTCGACGATGTCTGATTCGGCGGCAGTGGTGGCGGATTTTTCTTTTTATGGAATTGCTACGGAATATGTAAAGACAGAAAGTGAATGGGTCCTGCTGAACGGAACCTATTATTATTTTGACTCGAACGGGCGTGTGACAACAGGATGGGGCTATATTGGTAATGCATGGTATTATTTCGATGAAAAAGGAGAGATGCAGTGTGGCTGGCAGAAGATTGATGGTAGCTGGTATTTCTTCGAGGTGAGCGGTGCAATGGATCACAATATGTGGATTCAAGGTGTATACTATCTGAAGTCAAGCGGTGCGATGGCTGTCTCGGAATGGGTAGATTATAATCGATATTATGTAGACGAACGGGGGATCTGGGTTCCTTAGGGCGAAAAAAGGACAGAGACGGGAAACAGCAGTTGTATGGCTGTAATCCCGGTCTCTGTTCTTTTTATATTTTATTCGTTTTTCATTTCCTGCAAATATTTTTTTGCATCTTTCAGAAAACTGAGTGCTATCATTACGATGACGGCACCAATCGGAAAGGCTGCGACGATGCTGACCGATTGCAGATTGCTCATAGAACTTTCAGCAAATAACAGTGCGATCGGAAGTAAGATAAGCAGGATACACCACATAAGCTGAATTCCTTTGTTTGGCTGTTCCCCGTCTTCCAGAGTGTGATAGCTATAGCAGGAAGCGGTTAATGCGATAGAATCAAAGGAGGTGGCGTAGAAAGCGATCATTGTGAGCAATACGACGACCATGATAACCGGAGCGCAAGGCAAGGTCTTGATGATACTTACGATCATGCCATACAGATCACCGTTATCGAGATACTGCTTAATATGAAATCTGCTTTTTCAGTTACCTGCATTCCCATAGAATAATTTCCAAGGACGATAAAGCTTGTTAATGTAGAACCTACACCGAATACGTATCCGCCAAGAATAGTCTGACGTACGGTTCTTCCGCGTGAGATACTTCCGATAAAGAATGGGGCTGCAACACACCATACCATCCAGTAAGCCCAGTAATAGATCGTCCAGTTCTGCGGAAAATTAGAAGTACGCAACGGGTCTGTGAAGGTGGACAGATCGATAAAGTTCTGCATCATCCGGCCGAGAGAAGAGAATCCTGTCTCGATAATGTAGCGGGTCTCACCACCGAATAATAATACGAATGCGATCAGACCAAAGAACATATAGATGCAGATATTGGCTAATTTGCTGATTCCCTTGAATCCGTGCAGTAAGGAATAAGTATATACGGTGCATGTAATCAGAAGAATGATAATGTTGATAACGGTTCTGCTGACTGCAATATGAAAGAGCTCGCCGATGATGGTTGCCATCAATGGAGTGGCTACGCTGAATGTAGTTGCGGTACCGGCAAGCAGTGCGAATACTGCCAACAGATCGATGATACGTCCGGCTAAGCCATCGGTGTGTTTCCCGAGGAGCGGACGGCAGGCTTCGGAGTATTTCTGGCGATTTCTTTTTCTGACATGAAGCATGAAACCGAAAGCGACTGCCAGCACCAGATAGAATCCCCAAGGGATAAAGCTCCAGTGGAAGAGAGGATATACACCGGCCCAGTCCTGGATACTTCCCATTTCTTTAATATGCGGATCGGTAGCATAGAGTACCCATTCGGAGAATGAGTAGAATAAGATGTCAGCTGCAAGTCCACAGGTGAACATCATAGATCCCCATGCAAAGAAAGAAAACTTTGGCTTTTCGTCGGGTTCGCCGAGAACGATGTTACCATATCTGGAACCGGCTATGTACAGGGACAGGATAAAGATTCCAAGACCGATGACCAGATAGTAAGTGCCGAAAGTGTCGCCGAAGAAGAACCGGATCTGGCTTAATACTGCATTGGATTGTTTCGGCAGGAAGAAGAAGAGGATGCAAAGTGCGATGACGATGCCTAGCGGAAGCAGTGTGATCATCCAGTCTATTTTTCCTTGTGATTTTTTTGTGTTCATATTATTGCGCCTCCATATATTGTTGGTAGCTGGAATCCAGAGCGGCCAGCTCGCTTAGATTGTCAATTTCTATAATATCGTCTTTCTTCATCGGATAGATTCCCAGATGGTATTCTCCCGGATAACAGAACATGGCGATATCATCCCAGTAGATCTGACGGTTTTTGTTTTGCTCAAATTCGATTTCCAGATGTTGTCTTAGTTTTCTGCCGTCTTCGACGGACCAGCGTGAGATGCTGTAGAGCTGCCAGCCACCTGTTCCGCCGGTCCGGCTGCAGGAGGTTACGACTCCGTCTTTGACAGTCATGAGCCACTCATCGGTCTGCGAATCGGTCCAGACGCAGTTATAACCGGAACGCTCGAAGGAAGGATCCAGAATCTTGTCATGGTAGATTATCTGATCTCCGTCGAGAATCATTACATCTTCCAGATGCTCGCGTGCAACATAAAGAGAAGAGATGTTATTACAGGTGTCATAATAAGGGTTCTCGATGATCTTCACACCGGGATACTGTGTTTCCAATGCATAGAACTGTTCTTTCAGATATCCTGCAACGATGTAGATTTCCTGAATACCATTGTGATGTAATCCCTGAATTACCGTATCGATCATACGCATCCCGTTTACTTTGACGAGAGGTTTTGGGGTTGTTAATGTGACAGGCTGCATTCTGGAACCGAATCCGGCAGCCATGATAATTGCTCTTTTTACAGTGTGCATGATTTGATGCTCCTTAGCTTGAATGTTTTATTTGGTAATGTTGTTTAATTCATTTTGTACAATGCGGTAATATTCTTTGGCGTATCGGTACTGACGCAGAGAATATTCGCCGAAATCGACACCGAGATGTCTTTTATACTCGCACCAGTTGCTCCAGAGAAGTCCGGCAGAGGCAATGTAACAATAGATCTTGATACGGATAGCGTCTGGACATCCTTCTGTAAAATACAGAGAGATCAGCTGATCCACCTGCTCCTTGTTATAAAGTGAATAGATACAGAACATGGCGATGTCCAGATGGGGATCCTGCATTCCGGCATATTCCCAGTCGATCAGGCGGATATCTTCGTTACCGTCGGTATCAGTCGTAAATAAGAAATTATCAGGAACGGCATCTATATGGGTGAGAACATCTTCTGATTTGTATCGCTCTATATAAGATTGCAGTGAAAATACATTCTCTTTTGTTTTCTGATAATCCCGATATGCGGAACTGCGCCCGTTCCATAGTTTTTCATAAAAATCGATCTGGCCAAACAGATCAAAACGGTGATCCACCTTTAATTTCATCTCATGAAACTGTCTCAGACGATGCATACATTTTTGAATATCGTCTAAGTTGTGTGGATCACATACACGGGCGTGATTCAGAAAACGAGTAATTTTGTATCCGTTTTCCGGATTGATGTATTCGATGTGATCACATAAGTGCTTATCGCGGATGATCTGGTATACCTGTGCTTCTTCGCGGCGATTGATGAGCTGATCGGTTCCCTCGCCGGGAATACGCATGATATGCTTGCAACCATTGCAGTCGAACAGGAAAGAACGGTTGGTCATGCCTTTTTTCAGAACCGTGATGTTTTGATATGTCTTCCGGATGTGTGTGGAGTGCTTCGGCAGCAATTTCAAGAACATCAGACTGCAAATGATTGGAATTGCTGTCCAGTTCCCGGAGCTGTTCGAATGTATTAATCTCTACGATATTAGCGGCATGCACGACTTTTTGCAGGAATGATTCATTTTACCTTTTTCGTACAGTGTTTCCTCCCAAAATTTATCAGCATATGCCGGATCTTTGTCATATCTTTCCAGCCGTTCCTGAATGATCTTGGCATCTTTACTGAGAAGATAACTGATGCCGACCATCGAGTTGCCCCCGGAAGAAGCAGAGATCGTAGTCAGTTCCAGCTTACGGTTTACACGGACCGAACTGTCGTTATCTACCAGATCACTGACCATGTACCAGGAATAAAGTTCGTGCCTGCGGAATGGACTTTGATCACACCAGATATCGCATGGAATCACATATGCATTTGACAAATGTTCTCTCGCAAGATACAGAGAGTGGAGATTATTCTTTTCCGCATAGTCCGGATTCACGATCAGCTCTACACTGTAATCATCCATGAGATATTCGTATTGTTCTTTCATGAAGCCGACGACGATGTAGATTTCGTGAATGCCGGCAGCATGTAGCTGCCGGATCTGACGCTCGATCAATGGTTCGCCGTGTACCTCAAGAAGCCCCTTTGGTGCTTCTGTATTAATCGGAACCATCCGCATCCCGAAGCCGGCAGCGAGAATAATGGCTCTTTTTGGGGAAGCCTCTGTGAGTTCCCGGAGGGCTTTCGGCGTTGGCTGGATGGATTCGTCCAGATAACCTTCGGCAATCAATGTCTTGATAGAACGATTGACAATTCCAAGGGAATGGCCGGAGTCCTCTGCCAGTGTTCTTTGATTTGTATATGTATTGGATAATATTAAGTTCAAAATATCACACTCTTGTGTGTTCATGTACTGCACCACCTTATAATTTTGTGAACATATGGGTATTATACAGTTTGGAAAGGCATGTGTCAATAAGAAATGTAACTCTAAATGGTTTTGCCAGGTTTGGTGTTCGCTCTGGTAAAGAAATACAAGATATGATATAATCAATCGGTATGAGTAATGAGTAGGAGAGTAATGAATGCAGACCGAGAGGAATATAGGAATAGATTTGTTGAAGATTGTATCTATGCTGATGATTGTAACATTACATATGCTAGGTCATGGAGGTGTATTGGATGATATGCCGCCCATGTCTCGATGCTATCAGGTAGCATGGTTAATTGAAATCGCATGTTATGGAGCAGTGAATTGTTTGTTATGCATTGGCAAGTGGCTTTCTGACTGCACGGTGTAACATTCGTAAGCTCATGGAATTGTGGTTACAAGTTATGTTTTATAGTTTAATGATTACGATTGTTATGGACTGTACAGTGTTACATGGAACGATTTCAAGAGAAGAGTGGATTTATTCATTTTTTCCTGTTACATCAGGAAAAAACTGGTATGTTACAGCTTATTTTGGAATGATGTGTCTGATACCGATGATACGGTTGGCGATGGACTATATTGACCAGAGAATATATAGCGCATGCTGATTGGAATATTTGCAATATATATTGACTCTACCGACTACTGGTCAGTTATTTGTTGCAGGGTTCATACTATCCGGATCCTTTAATGTGAATCGAGATATTCATCCTTGTGGTTATGTATCATGTACCTGTTTGGGCATATATACGTAAATATTTCAATTACCATGCAGTTTAAGAAAGATTGTCTTTGTCAGTTTTTGGATGCATGGTGCTTCTTACATTTTGAGTAAGATTATAATGGAAAAGTTGGCAATACAGAGAATGCAAATGTGTTGGTTGATTATACATCTCCGACAATTGTTCTTGGAAGTATTGCGCTGTTGATATTTTTTGTAAATATCAGAGTTGACAGTATAAAGCTTAAACAGGTGATCACGATTTTATCAGGTGTGACATTAGGAGTGTATCTGATTCATGATAATGGTTTGATCCGGAATGAAGTAGTAGCGCATTTGTTTGAAGATGAACTGAAAAAGTGGTGTGTATAAATGGGCATTAGTTAAATTAATTATAGTAGTGCCAGCTGTATATGTGATTTGCAGTTTGATGGATTTGATCCGAAATAAGTTGTTTGACTGTGTGAAACGAGTTGCCGCAAGATTTTGTGTGGAATAAAATAATGGAGAAGAAAGAATGCAATCGATAAAAAATCAACCGACAGAAAAGGAAATATATATATGGAACATTACGGGAAGTATGGCAAATGCGTTACTTTCTGTTGTTGCATTAATGCTGGTAACCAGAATGCTTAACAAAGAAGATACGGATATCTTCAGTATCGCATGGTCGATCAGTCAGCTGATGGTTACAATTGGAACATTTCAGATCAGAGTATATCAGGCAACGGACGTAAAGCAAACGTTTCAGTTCAAACAATATTGCGTATTCAGGTTCCTGACAGTTGTGGCAATGTTGATAAGTAGTGCTGTTTATATAAGAATGTGTGGGTACGTAGATTATAAAGCGCAGATAGTAATGATTGTCTGTGCATATAGAGCTGTGGATTCAATTGCTGACGTGTATGAAGGTTGGTTTCAGCAAAAAGAGAGACTGGACCTGGCGGGGAAGGCGCTTACATACCGAATTGTCTTTTCAAGTATTGTATTTGGTGTGATATTGGTTAATACACACAATCTTCTGTATGCTTGCTGGAGTCTCGTAATCATATATGTAATATGTTTCTTTGCGTTTGATGTGAGCTATCAGAAACGTGTTGCGGCTCTGAAATCAAGTGGCAATTTAGGAAAGAATGTGAAATGGATCGTTGCCCTTTTTCGAGAAGGTCTTCCATTGTTTGTAAATGCATTTATTATCATGTCTATATGAATACGCCTAAGATGGTGATTGATACGGCAATACAGGATGGAAGGATTGAACAGGGGGCACAAACGGTATTTAATATTCTTTTTATGCCGGCATCTGTATTGTCATTGGCGTATATCGTGTTCAGACCGTTGATTACACAGATGGCGATTGTATGGGGAGATAAAAAGTATCGTGAGTTCATTAAAATATTAGGAAGAATCTTGCTGTGCCTGTTCGGAATGGCAATTGTGCTGATCATCGGAAGTGCGATTTTGGGAATTCCGGTGCTTTCTGTTATTTATGGAATGAACCTTGATAAATATAAGAGTCAGTTGCTGCTGATTATTGTCGGCGGATGCTGCTATACATTTGCGGCGGTTCTGGATAATGCATTGGTCGTTATCCGCAAGCAATATCTTCTGATCGTTTCTTATATTGTGTCATGGATATACATAAAGGTTGTGGCAGAACCATTTGTGAATAAATGGAAAATGTTTGGGGCGTCCATGGGATATACCACGGCGATGCTTATATTTTTGGTAGTAACGGCAATGATATTTGTGATTTGTTTCTATATGGAAACACACAAAGAGAGAGGAAAAAAGAGTGAAAAAATACAGTAGGTCAAAACAATACGATGAAACAGTTCTGAAAAAGTTGCATGGTGTTCAGGTGGAAATGCTACATGACTTTGCGCAAGTATGTGAGAAATACGAACTACCATATTTTGCGGTATATGGCACAGCCATCGGTGCAGTCAGACATGCCGGATTTATTCCGTGGGATGATGATATAGATGTCGGAATGCTAAGAGTGGATTATGATAAATTCATGGAAATTTTCTCAAAGGAGATGTCTGATAAATATAATCTGCTGACACCGCAGATAGATGGACGATATAGCTGTACCGTAACACATATCCAAAGAAAAAATACGAAATTTGTGTCAGAAGTAACACAGGATTTAAAATGTGAACAGTGTATTTTCATGGATATCTTTCCATTTGACTATGTGCCGCGGGACAGAAAAAAACAGGTCGCACAGAGCAGAAAAGCAAATATACTTGGAAAGTTGTTGTTTCTATCCGGCAATCCGAATCCTATTATTGACTACGATGGAATAAAAGGAGAGATTATGAGTCTGGGATGTCGGTTGGCTTATGTTGCATTGAAACTTTTGAGGATAAAACCTTCTTGGATTTATAAGAAATATGTAGACAATGCTACAAAGTATAATAAAAGTGATGAGAAAGGAAGATATGTAACATCTTATGAATATGTGGGAAGTTTGAAAGATAAGATTGTTGCGAAGGATATCTTTCCGTTGAAGAAAGTTCCGTTTGAAAATACAGAGATAAATATTCCGAATAATAATGATAAATTCTTGAAAAAAGTATATGGTGATTATATGAAGATTCCGCCGGAAAATGAACGGGTCAATCATATGCCATTAATCATTCAGTTTGAAGGAGAGGAGCCGATATATGCAGAAAAGTAAGACATATTGCATATTTGCAGCACAATATTTTCCGCATTTGGGAGGTGTGGAAAGATATACATACAATCTTGCCAAGCAGTTGATACAGGATGGGAATAAGGTAATCATTGTAACATCTAATGTATATCATCTGAAAAATCACGAGTTGGTAAATGGAATACCGGTATATAGAATACCGTGTTATAATCTGCTGGAAGGACGATATCCGGTAATCAAATTCAATAAGGAATTCTGGCGGATTCACAGAAAATTGAAAAGTAAGAAAATAGACATGGTAATTGTGAATACGAGGTTTTATCTACATTCATTATATGGAATGCTTTTTGCCAGACAGAAAAAGGCGAAATGTATTACTTTGGATCATGGGACAAGCCATTTGTCGGTGCATAATAGATTCTGGGATACGGTCGGTGAAATATTTGAACATGCATTTACTAAGATTGACTATTTGTTCTGCAAGGAGTATTATGGGGTGTCGAAAGCTTGCAACCGATGGCTGGGACATTTTCATATCAAAGCCAAGGGTGTATTATACAATTCTATTGATCTGGAAGAGGTAGAAGAGATAAAGGACAAGGTAACAACTTCTTATAAAAAAGAGTATAATATTCCGGAAGATACTGTAGTTATAACCTTTACGGGAAGACTGCTGAAAGAAAAAGGGTTACCTAGTCTTCTCAATGTAATGGACAGATTAAATGAAGATGGAATAAAAGTGTGCCTTTTTATCGCGGGAGACGGAGATATGCAGCAGGAAATCGAGGAAAGAAAGACGGATTATATTATTCCGGTGGGAAGACTTGATTTTGAACATATTGTAGCTCTGCTGAAGGAAAGTGATATATTCTGCCTTCCATCTTTCTCGGAAGGTTTTTCAACATCTATACTGGAAGCTTCGGCGTGTGGATGTTACATTATTACAACTGCCAGGGGTGGTGCGAAAGAGTTGTTGATCAATGAAGACTATGGATGTATTATACCTAACAATCAGGAAGACATCCTTTATAAGGCGTTGAGGGAAGTGATTGCAGATCCTGACAGGAGAGAAAAAGGCATAGAATTAACGTATGAGATGATTCAAAATCATTTTACTTGGAAAATTGTTGCAAAACAGGTAGAACGTATTTGTGAGGAGAAATAAAGTGAAGAAGTTGATTATTATACCCGCATACAATGAGTCGGCGAATATAGAAAAGACGGTAGCTTCGATTAAGAAGGATGCGAAGGGGTTTGACTATGTAATAATAAATGACTGCTCAGTTGATAATACCAGAAAAATCTGTGAAGATAATGGATTTAATATTGTGAATCTTCCGATTAATCTGGGAATCGGAGGAGCTGTGCAGACGGGATACAGATATGCGTATGAGCATGGTTATGATGTGGCAGTTCAGGTAGATGGGGACGGACAGCATGATCCGGAATTCCTTGATACGATGGCTGTATATCTGGTCGATCATAATCTGGATATGGTGATCGGATCAAGATTTATTGAAAAGAAAGGATTTCAGTCTTCTTATACCAGAAGAATGGGAATCAAATTTTTCACCGGTCTGATTAAATTGATGACCGGGAAGACGATAACAGATCCGACATCCGGGTTGCGTATGATCGGAAGAAATGCAATGGGACTGTTTGCGTATGATTATCCGAGGGATTATCCCGAACCGGAAAGTGTAGTTGCGATTCTGAGAAGAAATATGAAGGTGGAAGAGATCCCGGTAGTCATGAAGGCGAGAGAAGGAGGAGTTTCTTCGATTTCTCTGAAAAAGTCGGTCTACTATATGATAAAAGTTCCTTTGGCGATTTTGATTGAAAGAATTAGAAAGTATTAGGAGAAGAAAAATGAATATCAGATTACAGATTATAGTAGCAATTATTTTGATTATTGCGTTATGTGTCATTGTGAATATGATTCGCAAGAAACGATTGGAATTGCGTTATGCGCTGGCATGGCTGATCGTTGGCGTGGGAACACTGGTACTGGATTGTTTTCCTATATTAACTACGGAATTGGCAGAATTGATCGGTGTGGCGAGCCCGATTAATATGCTGTTCTTTTTGGGATTCTGTTTTTCTTTGCTGATCATATTTGTACTTACAGTTGCAATTTCAAGAGTATCGATCAGAATGAAACAGTTGACACAGGAACTGGCATTGTATGAGAAGAAGGTCAATGATGAATTAAAAAATAGATAATCGTTTGGGGAAATGTAAATGAAAGAGTATTGGAAGAAAAAAGGTAAGTTGTTGATTATCGCGTGTATAGCGGTGATAGCCGGATTTATCGTAATGGGAGCATATGCGGGAATACATTATACAAAAGCAGGCGATAATAAAGGTAAGACAGAAATCGGCAATGAAAATGTATTGATTAAGGGAGATATAAAAAGACGTAACGGGAAGTATTATATCGGGAAAAAAGGTGGAGAGATGTTAATAAAACTCCACAAAGAATACGTAAATAAATTATCGTATGAATATACTTCAGAATACTTTTCAAAAGCACATCTAAGAATACGCAAACAGAATATATATGGTGCTTATAAAGATATGCATATAGAAGATGAATATATGAAAGATATGCCACGTTCTGTTGTGAATATAGGTGGAAAAGTAGCAGAGATTGAAATAAAGTTTGAAAAATCGAAAAATGAAGTTGCAATTAATCATTTCGAAGTAAATAACGCATTGAAGCTGAACCCGATTTTAGGCGTGTTTACGGCCGCGTGTGTGTTTGTTTTTCTGTTTATACTTTCTTTTAGAAAGGAAAATAAAAGACATCCGGCAATTACATTCTTTGTATGCAGTTTTGTAGCAGGCATCTGTCTGATGTTGCTGGAGCCGATATATGTAACAGGATTTGATGAACAGATACATTATTTGAACGCACATTGGATTGGGTGTACGAAATATGAAGAACCGTCTACACAGGTTGAAGATTATTATTACGGATATCCATGGGAAATCAATACGACGACCATTAGTGCAAACGAGTCGATTGAAGAGCGAATGGATTTCTTTAGAGTCATGAATGATAAGACAAGATATACGGGAGTGATGACTGATAAGTATGAATTCAAACTTAGTAGTGTAGGATACCTGAATCAGGCATTTATGCTAAAAATCGGACAAATCTTGCATTTGCCATTTTACTTCCAATGGCTGTTAGGGAAGCTTGGAAATCTATTGCTTTATACAGTGGTTGTGAGCTTTGCGATAGAGATTCTTCCAATTGGAAAACGTCTGCTGATGGTAATCGGTATGATGCCGGAACTGATCTTCCAGGGAACGGTATATACATATGATATATGGGTGGTTGCATTCCTGGTATTGGGAAGTAGCATATTGATCAGGGAACATGTTAATAAGACGGAAAAATTTGAGTATAAGTGGAGAATATTAATGATAGCCTGCTTTGTTCTGGGATGTCTTCCGAAAGCAGTGTATGCGCCATTGATATTGAGTGGGCTTTTCCTTGGAAAAGACAAGTTCTATTCAAAGAGAGATGAATATGTTTTTTAAAAGGCAGTATTATAATTTGCGTTTTTTAGCATTGATGGCTTCGTTTGTATTACCGGCGTTGAATCCATCCAATGATATGTCAGATTCCAGGGGAAGCAAAACGGATAGTGGACAACAGATGAAATATATTTTGGGCCAGCCAATTGCATATGCAATTGTGTGGCTGAAGAATGTATTAAAAACTTTCCAGGAATATATCATGGGAGGTTCGGCTTTTACAAGTTTTGGCTATTTAGGCGGAGGTAGTCTGTCGACGTGTTGTGCAGCACTTGTGGTGGGAACAACATTGACAGACACTTATGGAAATGGAAAAAGCAAAGAAAGAGTACTGGACATTAAGACGAAGTGCATATTTGCAATAGAGATGATACTGGTAATAGGTCTGGTATGGACTGCGTTATATATATCATTTACGGAGGCAGGTATTGAAGAAATATTAGGAACGCAGGCAAGATATTATTATCCGTTTATATTTATGTTTTATCTTTGTTTCCAGACTGATAAAATAAAAAATACAATAGAACTGGGAAAATATCAGATGATAATTATGCTTGCAAAGCAATTTTCATCATATTCCAGCAAATGTGGGAAGTCTTACTGGTAAGAAAATGTTTTGTAGTGATTTTATAAAAAATAAGAGGAGCTGAATATGAAAACAATATATCCAGAATTTTTAAGAAAATTCCAGCCACTATTGGAAGAGCTGGTTGCAAAGAGATATAAAAATTAAATATCGTAGATCTGTATTGGGAGTGTTATGGACACTCCTGAATCCATATTGATGATGATCGTATTATCTGTTGTTTTCTCGAATCTGTTTAAATTCGATGTTGAAAATTTTCCGCTGTTTATTTTAAGTGGTCAGGTAATATTTAACTTTTTCTCTGAATCAACAACGAATGCAATGGGAGCAATCCTTGGAAATGCATCTTTGATCAGAAAGATTTATGTACCGAAATACCTGTTTGTTATTTCAAGAATTTTTTCCAGCTTTATTAACCTGATGGCCTCTTTTACGGCACTGCTTTTAGTTATGGTTGTGACAAGAGCAGAGTTACACTGGACTGTAATATTAGTTCCGATTCCATTGGTGCTACTGGTAGCATTTTCGATGGGAATTGGTCTGATCCTTTCGGCAATTGCTGTTAAATTCAGAGATATTATGCATTTATACTCTGTATTTATCACGGCGCTAATGTATCTGACTCCTGTTATTTATCCAATGTCAATTTTACCGAATTGGCTGACTCCGATCGTAGAGCTGAATCCGATTACGAATATTATGCTGATGTTCAGAGATGTAATGCTGTATAATACGATCTTTGGATGGAAATCAATTATTATTGCGATTGTGGAAGCGGGACTTGCTCTGGTGATCGGTCTCAGAGTATTCTATAAAGCACAGGACGAATTTATTTTGAACATATAGGAGCGGTGAAAATATGGAAAAACAGGCAATTATAAAAGTTGAAGATGTCTCGATGAAGTTCAATCTTTCATCTGAAAAATTTGACAGCTTTAAGGAATATGTGATTAAGAGACTGAAAAAGCAGGTTAAGTTTGATGAATTCTGGGCATTGAAGAATGTCTCTTTTGAAGTGTACAAGGGAGAGTCGCTTGGTCTGATTGGTCTGAACGGAAGCGGAAAGAGTACGATGCTGAAAACTATTGCAGGTGTGCTGAAGCCGACAACAGGAAAGGTAGAGGTCTGCGGAACGGTTGCACCTCTGATCGAGCTTGGAGCAGGTTTTGACATGGATCTTACGGCAAGAGAAAATGTATTCCTTAACGGAGCCCTTCTGGGATATGGGCGTGAAGAGATGGAAAAACATTATGATAATATAGTGGATTTTTCGGAACTTGAGAACTTTATGGATGTCCCGGTTAAGAACTTTTCATCTGGTATGGTATCCCGTCTGGCATTTGCAATTGCGACGATAGGAACACCGGATATATTGATCGTCGACGAAGTGCTTTCGGTTGGAGACTTCCGGTTCCAGCAGAAATGTGAGGAGCGTATCAGGAAAATGATGGAACACGGTACGACAATCTTATTTGTGTCACACAGTATTGCACAGGTAGAAAGTCTGTGTGAGAAGATCGTATGGCTGGAGCATGGACATGTGAAGAGATTCGGAGATGCAGAAGAAATTTGTAAAGAATATAGTCAGTCTTATTAAATGAGGTAGGAACATGAAGAAAAAGATTCAGATAATAATTGCGGGTATCATTATTGTTGCAGGTTCGTTCTTATATGCTCATATAGCAAAGAATAATTATATCTATGACAGAGATGTTGATACCAGTGAATATATAACAACAGGATCGTTCCTGAATGAAACAGTACAGGAACAGTTCAAAAGTAATGAAGATACATTGGATGGTGTTAGAGTAAAATGCAGGATTACAGGGACACCGTCTGATACGGTTATCAAATATAGTCTTACAGATGCAGAGACACAGAAGGTAGTCGCAAGTGGCGAAACGAATGCGACGGAGCTGGAAAATGGAAAATTCTATAATTTTAAATTTGATACCGTGAAAAACTGTAAAGATAAAGAATACATTTTTGCTATCGGCACAGAAGGAGAAATTCCGGATAATGCAGTATTGTTCTGCTTTGAAAGAAATACAGAACAAGGAACAAAGTTTTGGATCAATGATGAAGAGACAGATGGAACGTTGATCATGAAAGCGGTTACGAACCGGTTTGATGCAGAGACATTTTGTGTATTATTGTTATTTATCATTTACGTAATAGCTTTTATGAAATTCTTATATAAATTATTCAAATAGTGGAGTGCAAAAGTGAAAATTAAGAAAGTAATAAAGATGTTGATAAAGCAGGGACCATTTGCAGTCTTTAGAGCAGTAAGAGATCATTGCAGAAAAAAAAGAGAAGAAGAGGAATTCAGAAACCGTGTGCGCTCAATTCATCTGATTTCGGATGATGAGCGGAAATCAAAAAAACAGAAAATTTCTAGCACCGGTATCATTCAGTATTATTACACCACTGTATAATACACCAGAGAATTATCTGAGAGAATTATTGGAGTCGCTGCAAAAACAGACCTATTCAAACTGGCAGTTATGCCTGGCAGACGGAAGTGACACTGAGCATGAATACGTAGGTGAAATATGCAGAGAATATGCTTCAAAAGATTCAAGAATCTGCTATGAGGATTGGAAGAAAACAAAGGAATATCAGAAAATACTAATGAATGTCTGAAATTTGCAACAGGGGACTACATAGGTCTTTTGGATCATGATGATATCTTACATGAGTCGGCATTATATGAAATGATGAAAGTAATTGAAGAGGAGAAAGCAGATTTCTTATATTCGGATGAAGTAAAGTTTTCTGGAAAAATCGAGGATGCATCAGATTTAACTTCAAACCTGGATTTGGAAAAGATGAACTTAGAGCTCATAATTATATTTGTCATTTTACAGTATTCAAAAATCACTTTTAGATCAGATCGGACAGGCATACAGACCGGAATTTGACGGGAGCCAGGATCATGATATGGTTTTAAGACTGACGGAAAAGGCAGAAAAAATTGTACACATTCCAAAGGTTCTGTATTACTGGAGAGTTCATCCACAGTCAGTTTCGATGAATCTGGACTCAAAAAGTTTATGCGGTTGATGCTGCAATACATGCGGTCAGCGAACAGTTAGAAAAGAACGAAAAGAGCCGGGGAGAGTTGAAAGTAATCTTCCGTATCGGACTATTTACCGTGTACATTACGAAATTCCGGACAATGCAGGTGTGCTGTTTATTTTGCATGGAGCAGAAAAGAACACAGAATATGACAGGGCAAAAGAAAAGATTTTGGAAAAAACCACATATAAAAATATTCGTGTCGTATATGCAAATAAAGAGAACGGTACATTTGCTGATAATGTAAATAAGCAGATAGACAGTATGAAAGAAGAATACGCAGTTATGATAAATGTTCATTGTCTGCCAATGAATCCGGACTGGGTAGAAGAAATGCTGATGTTTGCACAGAGGCAAGATGTATGTGCCGTATCCCCGAAAGTATATTTTGAAAATAATCTGATTGCATACGCAGGTATTGCTTTGGATGTCAGAGATAATGCGAAAGTGAAATTCTTGTGCCAGGGGATTAACGGCGCAGAACAGGGATATGAAGCAATGTTGCGGCATGTCCGTAATACTACGGCAGCATGGAAAGATTGCTGTATGATATCAAAGAATGCGTGGAGAAATCTTGGAGGATTGAAAGAAGATGTTCCGGGATATGAAATAATTGATTATTGTCTGAATGGAGAAAAACAGGGACTTTGGACTGTATGGACATGTTTTGCAGAATTTTCTTATTCCAAAGCATTGACAATTGAGGTTGATGATACAGAGATTCAGAAGTTTATTTCAAAATGGGAAAGCAGAATCAGTAAAAAAGATAATTTTTACAATCAAAATCTGGCAGAACTGGGTATTTTATAATTATTAGGAGGAAACGATGGCAGATATACGAGAGTTAACGGCGAAAACACTTCATACATTGAAAGAAGAAGGAATTATCAGTGTCGGAAGAAAAGCAAAGAGTTACGTTCATACGGCAAGAACGGTAGGAAGAGATGCAAAAGACAGAGTCTATAAAGATGTATTATTCATCAATGGTTGTGACGAAAGTGTACCTCATCCGGCGAGATACCGTGTGACACATCAGAGAGAACAGCTGGCAGCGAATAATATTTCTACAGGCGAAGTATATTATGTAAATCTGCAGTTGGATCAGGTCAGATATTATCGTACATTTGTCTTTTTCAGATGTCCATACACAGATATGATCGGTGAATTTATAAAATTAGCCAAGAAGCTGAATAAAAGAGTACTATTTGATATTGATGATCTTGTGGTTGATACAAAGTACACAGATACGATCAAATATCTGGATTCTATGTCGAAAGAAGAACGAGCTTTATACGATGATGGTGTCATGCGCATGGGTAGAACATTAAAATTATGTGATGCCGCAATTACAACAACAGAAAGACTTGCTGAAGAGTTGGGACATTATGTACCGGAAGTATTTATTAACAGAAATACGGCTTCAGAAGAAATGTGTGCGTTATCAAAAGAAGCGTTAAAAAATAAAACCCGTAAAGACGATCATGTGGGAATCGGATATTTTAGCGGAAGCCTGACACACAACGATGATTTTGAACTGGTGTTACCGGCACTGACTAAAGTGATGGAAAAATATCCACAGGTTCAGCTGCATGTGGTCGGAGAACTGGATCTTCCGGAAGCGTTACAGCAGTATAAAGCACGTGTGGTATCTCATCCGTTTGTTGACTGGAAGAAGTTACCGTCGCTGATTGCGGAAGTGGATATTAATCTGGCACCGTTAGAGCAGAGCATCTTTAATGAAGCAAAATCCGAAAATAAATGGGTGGAAGCAGCACTGGTGAAAGTTCCAACGGTAGCAAGTAATGTGGGGGCATTTCAGAGAATGATCGTATCAGGAGAGACAGGAATTCTCTGTGATACAGAAGATGAATGGGTAGAACAGTTAAGCAGACTGGTAGAAGATAAGAAAGAAAGGGAACGGATTGCAGAAAACGCACACAGATATTGTAACAAAAAATGTGTAACTGTATATACAGGGTTCCCACTGGTTAAATTTATAAAAAAATATACAACACCAAATATTGCATTTATACTGCCTTCTCTGAATATCAGTGGCGGAATTATGGTGGCACTGTGGCATGCTGTTATGCTTCAGGATGCGGGAATGGATGTCACACTTTTCAATGTAGATAATTCAATTCAATGGTGTACATTTAAAGAACATCAGATACCGGTAATGAGTCAGGATCTCAGACTGGTAGAAGGAAGAATTGACAAAGCTGTTGCGACTATGTGGACGACGGTTGCATTTCTTGAAAATTATCAGAATATCGAAAAGAGATATTATTTGGTACAGAATTTTGAAACGGATTTCTATGAGCCGGGAATTCCGCTCAGAGTATTTGCAAATCAGAGTTATATCCCGAAGGTACCAATCCAGTATCTTACCATTTCAAAGTGGTGTGAAGACTGGTTAAGAGACGATTATGAACAGATTGCCAGATATGCACCAAATGGAATTGAAAAAGAAAACTTTCCACATCATAAACGTGAGATGAACGGAAAGATCCGTATTCTGATCGAGGGAGATTGCGGAGTAGAGTACAAAAATGTTGATGAAAGTTTCAAAATCACAAATAAACTCGATAAAGAAAAGTATGAGATATGGTATATGTCTTATAACGCAGAACCAAAAGACTGGTATCGTGTAGATAAATTCCTTCATAAGGTACCGTTTGATCAGGTGGCTGATGTATATAATCAGTGTGATATTCTGTTAAAGACAAGTTATCTGGAAAGTTTTTCATATCCGCCGTTAGAGATGATGGCAACAGGTGGATATGCAGTGGTGTTCCGAATGATGGAAACAAAGAATATCTGCTAGATGGTGAAAACTGCCTGCTTTATCCACTTGGCAAGATTGAAGAAGGAATTGCCGCAATTGAAAGAATCTGTACAGACAAAGGATTACAGGAGCATCTGTATGAAGGTGGTATCAAAACTGCACAGTCAAGAGACTGGGAGAGTATCCGTAAAGAAATCGTAGCTTTATACGAAGATTAATAAAAGCAAAGGAACGATTATAAATGAGTAAGATTGACATCTTAAAAAGGTATTATCACTATTATGGAATGAAAATGTTATTATTAAAGCTTTTCAGAAATAATTCTGCAGAAAATTTCGATTATGATTCATGGCTGAAAAAAAATGCGATTACTGAAGCAGAACTGGAAAAGCAAAAAAAATATGAATTCGCTTATAATCCTAAAATAAGTATAATCGTTCGACTTATGAAACACCGGAAATGTTTTTAAGAGAGATGATTGAGTCGGTACAGCAGCAAACATATTCAAACTGGGAGTTATGTATTGCGGATGGAAGTGTATCTGATCAGGTAATGCAGGTGATACAGGCATATACACAGGCAGATAAAAGGATAATTGTAAAGAAGTTAACGAAAAATAAAGGAATTGCGGATAATACCAATGCTGCAATCGCAATAGCATCAGGAGAATATATTGCATTGCTGGATCATGATGATCTTCTGGCACCAGATGCACTGTTTGAAGTAGTGCGGTGTGTAAATGATAATGAAAAAGGGCAGATGTTATTTACAGTGATGAAGATAAAATTACTGCCGACAGTGCAAGAAGATTTGAACCTCATTTTAAAACGGATTTTAATATTGAATTGTTAAGATCCAATAATTATATTTGCCATCTGTTTGTTGTAAAAAGATTGATTGTAGAAGAGATAGGTGGATTCCGGAATGATTTTGATGGAGCACAGGATTATGACTTGATTTTGCGGTGCATAGAAAAGGCAGAGGAGATATATCATATTCCTAAGATATTGTATCATTGGCGAGTACATCAAAGTTCAACAGCAGAGAATCCGGAAAGTAAATTGTATGCATATGATGCGGGAAAAGCGTGCGATAGAAGAACATCTTAAACGTGTTGACCGAGCTGGAAAAGTACGGGAACTGTATTATCGTGGCTTTTTATCATGTGACATATAAAAGTGAAAAGAGAAAGCAGGAGTCACTGTCTGCTTTGTAGGTAACAATAAAACAGATGTGAAAAAATGCATGAAATCAATAAAAAAAGACAGCCGGAAAAGTGAAATGCCAGTTCATAGCAGTAAAATCTATAAAAGAAGTAAAAGAAGAACAAATCAGATATGAATATGTTTTATTTGTAGATTCTTCTATCAGAATGATCAGCAAAAACTGGATGCGAGAAATGATCGGTATCTGTCAGTTCCCGGAAAATGGAGTGGTTGGAATCCAATTGATAAATAAAAAGAATCAGACAATATACCATAATGGGTTCTTAAAAGGACAAAAAGGGTATGCATTTCAGGGACAGCCTGTAGAAGCAGTTGGTTATTTCCATAGAGATGAATTGACACAATGTGTAGATGGTGTTACTGATAAGTTTATGATGATGAGAACGGATTTAGCGAAAGAGGTAAATTGTGACGAAAATACAGATGAAAGAGAAATATGTTATACATTAAGAAAGAAAGCCAAACAAAATGTTGTTGTTCCACTAATAAAAGCGTATGTTTAGAAAAAATGTTTCTTTATAAATTTTTTGTAGGAGATTTTGAGGGATATGTTAGCATTAAAACAGTTAATTGATAAGAATAATATAATAAGTTTTGATATATTTGACACATTGATATTAAGGAATATCTTTCAACCGACAGATATATTTAGAATATTGGCTAAATTTTGCGAAAGATGAATTTGATATAGATGATTTTTTTCAAAAAAGAGTAGAAGGTGAAAAAAAGCAAGAGATAAAGTGAAAAATTTCAGAAGCAGATTTTCAAGAAATTTATGATGAAGTAGAAAAACTGTGTGGATGCAATATTGAGAAAATCAAACAAATGGAATTACAATTGGAGATGGAATTTTCTGTAATTAACCCTTATATGATGGAAATTTGGAAATATGCGTCGGAACAGA
>ENA-OPZD01000111-OPZD01000111.1-human-gut-metagenome-genome-assembly--contig:-NODE-111-length-30257-cov-8.197511_pt1 | contig 30257 bp, 29 predicted proteins | sample MGYA00242479_ERZ504495 | MGnify/ENA primary metagenome ERZ504495 (study PRJEB26092, sample SAMD00036286) | human gut metagenome | host: Homo sapiens | study: EMG produced TPA metagenomics assembly of... | reverse complement strand
TATTAATCAACTCCTTTAATCGTTCATCAACACCATTGTTCAACACTTTTCTACGATATTTAGGACAAAATACTACATGATATTTACAAGAATATACTATATTATTATTTGATTTATATTTCATAAAGTATTATATAACTATTAAAATATAATACAATAAAAACAATGATATCGAATCATTGTTTTTTAGCGAGCTTATATCCCCATAAATAAATTTAGGGGCTTTACGCTCGCATTTGGTAAAAAGCCTTTAAAGTGCAGTTTTTTTATCTTAATACAATCTTAATATAGTAGCTATATTTCATAACACTATTTTTATTTTTCCTATAGTAAGATATAAAAATGCAAGGAGGAATAAAAATGGAAATTTGGATTTGGATAAGTGGCGTAGTCGCTATATTGTTGCTTATCTATTATTTTTACATACTTATGAAGGGAGATGAACAATAATGAATGCAGATATCATCATACAATATCTTGTATTTTTAATTGTACTTGTTATTTTTTCTATTCCATTAGGTACTTATATGGCAAAAGTAATGAATGGAGAACATGTATTTTTGTCTAAAATATTATCACCGATTGAAAATCTTATTTATAAAATTATAGGTGTAAAAAAAGATGAAGAAATGACTTGGAAAACATATTTATCATCTGTAATATGGTTTTTCTTTATTGGTTTAGGTTTTTTATATATTTTTCAATGTTTTCAGGATAAATTGCCATTTAATCCACAGAATATTGATGCTATGAGTTGGCACTTATCTTTTAATACAGCAGCAAGTTTCGCTACAAATACAAACTGGCAAGCATATAGTGGTGAAGCACAAATGAGTTATTTTTCTCAATTTATGGGACTTACTACGCAAAACTTTGTTTCAGCAGCAACTGGTATAGCAGTTTTATTCGCTTTAATTCGTGCATTTGTTAGAGCAAAATCACAAACTATTGGTAATTTTTGGGTGGATTTAACACGTTCTATAATTTATATTTTATTACCATTAAGTGTAGTAGTTACTATGGCTTTAGCTTCTCAAGGTGTAGTACAGAATTTATCTCCAGGGCAAGAAGTACAATTAGTTGAACCTATTGCTGTGGATAGTGAGGGGAATATTATTGAAAATGCAACGATTGATAGAAATAATAATGTAGTATTTGTTGATGGCGAAAAAGTAAAAGATGCGACAATTGTTACAAAACAATTTGTGCCAATGGGACCTGGTGCAAGCCAGATCGCTATTAAACAATTAGGTACAAATGGTGGAGGTTTCTTCGGTGTAAATTCTGCGCATCCATTAGAAAATCCTAACTCACTTACAAATATGATAGAATGCACTGCTTTACTATTAATTCCAGCAGGATTATGTTTTACATTTGGTCGTAATATAAGAGATAAAAAACAAGGCATTGCTATTTTTACAGCTATGTATATTATGTTGATAGCATTTTTATCAGTAATAGCGATAAATGAACAGAACGGTACACCACAGCTTGCTCAAAATGGTGCTGTAGATATTGTTAGTACGGATTATCAAGCTGGAGGAAATATGGAAGGTAAAGAAGCTCGTTTTGGTATAGTTCAATCTTCTACTTGGGCAGCTTATACAACAGCTGCATCAAATGGTTCAGTAAATTCTATGCATGATAGCTATACACCTCTTGGCGGTTTAGTTACAATGCTTCAAATGCAATTAGGAGAAGTTATTTTTGGCGGTGTTGGTTGTGGTTTATATGGTATGTTAGCGTTTGCCATATTAACAGTATTCATTGCTGGACTAATGGTTGGTCGTACACCAGAATATCTCTGTAAAAAAATAGAACCATTTGAAATGAAATGGGCTGTACTTGTATGTTTGGCAACACCAATTGGTATTTTAGTAGCAAGTGGCATTGCAGCTATAGTGCCTAGTGTAGCAGACAGTTTAAATAATGTAGGAGCTCATGGTTTTTCTGAAATGTTATATGCTTATTCTTCTGCTGGTGGCAATAATGGTTCTGCATTTGCTGGCTTTAATGCGAATACACCATTTTTAAATACTAGTATTGGTTTAACTATGATTTTTGCACGTTTATTACCTATTGTTGGTATTTTAGCTATAGCAGGTAGTTTAGTACAGAAGAAAAAAGTGGCAGTTACCGCAGGTACTTTATCTACAAGTAATGCAATGTTTGTGTTCTTGTTGATATTTATTGTAATTTTAGTAGGTGCGCTAAACTTTTTCCCAGCGTTATCTTTGGGACCTATTGCTGAATATTTCAGCATGATTTCATAAGGGGAGTGCTAAAAATAATGATAAAAACTAAATCAGCTCTCAGTGATAATCAAATGGTTGTAAGAGCTATTAAAGATTCATTTATAAAATTAAGTCCAAAAGTGCAAGCTGAAAACCCTGTAATGTTATTAGTATATATTTCAGCAATTTTGACTTCTTTACTTTGGGTAGCATCACTTAGTGGTGTACAAGATGTTTCATCTGGTTATACTTTAGCAATTGCTATAATTTTATGGTTAACTTGTATTTTTGCTAATTTTGCTGAAGCTATTGCTGAAGGCAGGGGCAAGGCACAGGCTGATGCACTTCGTGCAGCTAAAAAAGATGTAGAAGCGTATAAACTTCATGATGCAAATAATAAAGAAAATTATGAGGTAGTAGTATCTTCTTCATTAAAAAAAGGAGACATTGTTATTGTTAAAGCAGGTCAACAAATTCCTGCTGATGGTGAAGTAATTGAAGGGGCAGCATCTGTTGATGAATCAGCAATAACAGGTGAATCTGCTCCAGTTATTAGAGAAAGTGGTGGCGACCGTAGTGCTGTAACAGGTGGTACAACTGTTACTTCTGATTGGCTTGTAGTTCGTGTTACTTGTGATAGTGGCGAATCTTTCTTGGACAAAATGATTTCTATGGTTGAAGGCGCTGCGAGAAAGAAAACTCCAAATGAAATGGCTTTGCAGATTTTTTTAATAGCTCTTTCTATTATTTTCATTTTAGTAACAATGTCTTTATATACTTACTCTGATTTTTCTGCTAAACAAGCAGGTATGAAAAATCCTTCTTCAATAACAACTTTAGTCGCTTTACTTGTGTGTTTAGCTCCTACGACAATTGGTGCTTTGCTTTCAGCTATTGGTATAGCTGGTATGAGTAGATTAAATCAAGCTAATGTATTAGCAATGAGCGGTCGTGCTATTGAAGCTGCTGGTGATGTTGATATTTTAATGCTTGATAAAACAGGCACAATAACACTTGGAAATCGTCAAGCTTCTGAATTTATTCCTGTAGATGGAATTGATGAAAAAACTTTGGCAAATGCAGCTCAATTATCTTCTTTAGCAGATGAAACACCTGAAGGTCGTAGTATTGTAATTTTGGCTAAAGAAAAATTTGGCATTCGTGGTAGAAATATTGAGGAAAATCATATGGAATTTATACCGTTCACTGCTAAAACTAGAATGAGTGGTGTAAATTATGATGGACATGAAATTAGAAAAGGTGCTGCTGATGCAGTAAAATCTTATGTAATAGAAAATGGTGGTATTTATTCTGCACAGTGTGAGGAAGCTGTGAAACGTGTAGCTCAAATAGGTGGTACACCATTGGTTGTAGCTCAAGATTATAAAATATTAGGTGTTATTAATTTAAAAGATATTGTAAAAGATGGTGTAGCAGAAAAATTTGCTGACCTTCGTAAAATGGGTATTAAAACTATTATGATTACAGGTGATAACCCATTAACAGCAGCAGCTATAGCCGCTGAAGCAGGTGTAGATGACTTTCTAGCAGAAGCTACACCAGAAGGTAAATTAGCCATGATACGTGATTTTCAAGCTAAAGGTCATTTAGTAGCAATGACTGGTGATGGTACAAATGATGCTCCAGCACTTGCTCAAGCAGATGTAGCAGTAGCAATGAATACAGGTACTCAGGCTGCTAAAGAAGCTGGTAACATGGTAGATTTAGACTCTTCACCTACAAAATTAATTGAAGTAGTTCGCATTGGTAAACAATTGTTAATGACTCGTGGTAGTTTAACTACATTTAGTATTGCTAATGATTTAGCAAAATATTTTGCGATAATACCATCATTATTTTTATCTTTATATCCTGGATTATCGGCATTAAATATCATGAATTTACACAGTCCTCAATCTGCAGTTTTATCAGCAATAATTTATAATGCACTTATCATTGTGGCATTAATTCCTTTGGCTTTAAAAGGTGTAAAATATCGTGAAGTACCCGCAGGGGAATTGTTAAAAAGAAATCTTTTGATTTATGGTTTAGGCGGTATTATAGTGCCATTTATATGTATAAAAATTATTGATGTTATATTAGTTGGTCTAGGTCTAGTTTAAGAAAGGTGAGTTTGTAATGGATAATTTCAAAAAAGCATTGCTATCAGTAATTACTTTCACTGTTTTTTGTGGATTTATTTATACAATGGTAATGACAGGTATTTGTCAGGTATTATTTCCAAACTCTGCAAACGGCAAAATTATCGAAGTAAATGGTGTAAAATATGGTAGTGAATTATTAGGTCAACAATATACAAGTGATAGATATATGTGGGGTCGTATAACAAAATTGATGTTAGTACTTATAAAGATGATGAGGGAAATCAGTTAGCATATGCAGCTCCATCAAATTTAAGTCCTGCAAGTGAAGATTATGAAAAATTAATAGCACAGCGTGTAGAAAAAATCAGAAAAGCTAATCCAGAAAAAGGTAATGAGCCTATTCCTGTAGATTTGGTTACTAATTCTGGTAGCGGTTTAGATCCAGATATATCTGTAGCTGCAGCAAAATACCAAGTAGAAAGATTAGCTCGTGAAAATAATATGACTAAAGAAGAAGTAAATGCTATTATCGATAAATGTACTAATCATAAAGTATTAGGCTTCTTTGGTGAAGAAACAGTAAATGTTTTAAAAGTTAATTTAATGTTAGATAAGATAATTTAATATTTTAAATGGATAACCTCCACGTCAAATATATATCAAATATATTTTGATGTGGAGGTATATTGGTTTATAACATATATGTAATTGGGAGGGGCTTATATGCCAATTATACGAAAATCGCCAGAGAAAATTTTGGAACAAATTCATAGAGAAGAGCATGAATCAAAACGAGGAAAATTAAAAATATTTTTTGGCTATGCAGCAGGTGTTGGCAAAACTTATGCTATGTTAGAAGCTGCACATGAAGCCAAAAAGCAAGGAATTGATGTAGTAGCAGGCTATATAGAACCTCATGCAAGACCAGCAACTGCAGCTTTAGTTAATGGTTTAGAAGTAATTTCACCATTAGTGATTAATCATAAAGATATAGCTTTAAATGAATTTAATTTAGATGCAGCTATAAAAAGAAATCCACAACTAATTTTAGTTGATGAATTAGCACATACAAATGCAGGTGGTTGTCGTCATATCAAACGTTATCAAGATATTGAAGAATTATTGAAAGCAGGCATTGATGTATATACAACAATTAATGTACAACATATAGAAAGCTTAAATGATATTGTGGCTTCAATTACCAAAATAATTGTGAGAGAACGTATACCAGATAGAATTTTTGATGAAGCTGAGCAAGTGGAATTAGTAGATATAGAACCATCGGATTTAGTAACACGTTTATCAGAAGGAAAAATTTACCAAAAAGAACAAGCTGATAGGGCATTGGGTAATTTTTTTACTGTTGAAAATTTAACAGCGCTTAGAGAAATTGCACTTCGTCGCATGGCTGATAGAGTAAATAAAATATCTTTAAAGGTTAAAAATGAAAATAATAAAGATTATTATACGAATGAACATATTTTAGTATGTTTATCATCATCGCCATCAAATTCTAAGATTATTCGTACAGCGGCAAGAATGGCAAATGCTTTTAAAGCTCAATTTACAGCTTTATTTGTGCAGACATCAAGTTTTGAAAAAACTTCATTAGAAAATAAAAAAAGATTGAAGGAAAATATTCATTTAGCAGAGCAATTAGGCGCTAAGATTGAAATGGTAGTAGGAGAAGATATACCGTTTCAAATAGCAGAATTTGCAAGACTTGCTGGTGTATCAAAATTAGTCATAGGAAGAAGTACTGCTAGAAATGGATTTATGCGTTTAATGCGTAAATCTTTTACCGATAAATTAATTGAACAATTACCGAATTTAGATATACATGTAATTCCAGATAATAAAGCTTTATTTTATAAAAATTTTTGGAAGAAATCAGTAAATGAAAGAGAGATATGTAATACATCAGATATTATAACTATATTAGTTATTTTAATAATAACTAGTATGATTGGTATGTTATTTTATTCGATGAATTTAGGCGAAGCTAATATCATGACAGTATATATCTTAGGTGTATTAATTGCTGCCTTAAAAACATCTAAGAGATTATATAGTGTAGTATTATCCGTTTTGAATGTATTAGCATTTGATTTTTTATTTATTGAACCTAGATATACTTTTACGGCATATGACCCAGTATATATTATTACGTTCTCTGTAATGTTTGTATCAGCTTTTGTTACAGGAGGTCTTACTAATAAAATAAAAAAACAAGCTATACAGTCTGCTAAATTAGCTTATCGAACTAAAATATTATTAGAGACAAATCAATTATTGCAACAAGCAGGCAGTGATGCAGCTATAGCAACAGTTACATCTCATCAACTTTTAAAATTGTTAAACAAAACAATAGTGTATTATAGTGCGGATAAAAAAGGCTTATTGCCACCTGTTGTTTATAATGTAAAAAATGATGTTCATACAGAACAATTGATAAATAGTAATGAAAGAGCTGTAGCACAATGGGTTTATAAAAATAATAAACGAGCAGGTGTAAAAACAGGTACATTAAATAATGCTAAATGTCAGTATTTGGCAATTCGTTCTAAAGATAATGTATATGGTGTTGTAGGTATAGCTATTAATAATGAGGATTTAGATGTATTTGAAAATAATTTGGTCTTATCTATTTTAGGTGAATGTGCATTAGCTTTAGAAAAAGAAATCTACAGTAAAAAGCGTCAAGAAATTTATTTACAGGCAAAAAATGAACAGCTTAGGTCAAATTTGTTGCGTTCAATTTCACATGATTTAAGAACACCACTTACAAGTATTTCTGGTAATGCTGACTTTTTATTGAGTAATAGCGCTAAAATAGATGATGTTAAACGACAGGAATTATATAATAATATTTATGATGATTCAATGTGGTTGATTAATTTAGTAGAGAATATTTTATTTATTACGCGTATAGAAAATAAGACGATGAAGATTAATTTACAAACTGAGTTATTAGACGATATTATAAATGAAGCTTTAAAGCATTTATATCGTCGAGGAAAAAATCATCATATAGTTTTTAAAGAAATAAAAGATATAATGATGGTGAAAGTTGACGCACGTTTATTAGTACAAGTATTTATAAATATAATAGATAATGCCATAAAATATACTCCAAAAGGTTCAACTATTATTATTAGTGCAAAAATAAAAAGTGATAAAATTGAAGTTTCTATCGCAGATAATGGTCAAGGCATTAGTGATGAAGCAAAAGATAAGCTTTTTGAAATGTTTTATACAGTAAATTCTACTGTAGCTGATAGTAGAAGAGGAATTGGTATAGGTCTTAGTTTGTGTAAATCTATTATTATAGCACATGGTGGAGAGATAAAAGTAAGAGATAATAAACCACAAGGAACAGTTTTTATATTTACGTTACCAAAAGAGGAGATAAATTTTAATGAATAAGCCAATGATATTAATTGTTGAAGATGATGCAGCAGTTAGAAATTTAATATCTACTACATTAAAAATGAAAAATTATAAATTTCACGTAGCAACTACAGGCTCACAGGCTTTATTAGAAGCAGTATCAAATCAACCAGATATTATGCTATTGGATTTGGGGCTTCCTGATATGGATGGGGTAGAAATTATAACAAAAGTTCGTTCGTGGTCAAATATGCCAATTATTGTAATTAGTGCTAGATGTGAAGATAGAGATAAAATTGAGCTTTAGATGCTGGGGCAGATGATTATATAACAAAGCCTTTTTCTGTAGAAGAATTTTTAGCTAGACTTAGAGTTACTATTCGCAGGATAAATTATGTACAAACTCCGCATAAGGAAAATAGTATATTTGTTAATGGAGAGTTAAAGATAGATTATGTATCTGGTTGTGCATATTGTAGAGGTAAAGAATTACATTTAACACCGATTGAATATAAATTATTATGTTTATTGGCTAAAAATATAGGCAAAGTATTAACGCATACTTATATAACACGAGAAGTATGGGGTAATGCTTGGGATAATAATGTGGCTTCTTTGCGTGTATTTATGGCTACATTGCGTAAGAAAATAGAAATAGATACAGCTAATCCAGAATATATTCAAACACATATAGGGATTGGCTATCGTATGTTAAAGATTGATTGATAATATAATTATTGATAGTAGTTGTATAAAAAATATTTAATATTATAAATTTAAAATTATATAGAAAAACCTCTAGAATTTTAGATAAATATTCTAGAGGTTTTTATTTTGTTGTTAATTTTTATTAGAATATTTTATTAAATTACTGTATAAAAAATTTCTAATTTATGAAATACAATATAAAAAAACAATATTTTATATAAAAATTAATATAAAAGTGATAAAAATAACAAAAATACAAATATTGAAAAAACTAATATGAATTACAATAAATATATAGTTATACATAGACAAATGAGGAGGTCTAATTATGAAACATTTATTATTAAAGTACGGGTTTACACCAGCTACATTTTTCCAATTAATTCTTATAACGATAAATGCTCAATTATTATATGCATTTTGGGATATAAGAAATTCGGTTCCAGGGGGATTTCCAGCAGCATTAGGCGTAACAGATCAAGAAGCAGGATATTTATATTCTATGCAGGGCTTAGTTATTTTAGTTGGTACAATTGCTCTAGGCTGGGTTGGAGACAGATTTTCTATACGTAATATAATGTTATTATCATCATTAGGAGTAGGATGTATTTCATTATTTATTACTTTGTTTTCACCAGGACTTAGTATGCCAGTATTACTAGCTTGTTTCTTTTCAATGTTGTTTTTTTCAGAAGTTTTATTTAAACCAGCAAATTTTAAAGCTTTACGTTCGTCAACAAGTGAAGATCATCAGGGATTAGTATTTGGACTATTTGAATTTGGTCGTGGGGTATTAGCTTTTCTTATTTCATTACTTTGGGCAGGTATGTTGTATTATCAAGTTGCTCCAAAAACTATGATGCTTGCATCATGTGTTATTGTACTTTTGACAGGTCTTGCAGTTTATTTTGTTGTTCCTAAAGATGTAAAAGTTGGTGATGAGGACACTCATGTAGAAAGTAGTATGGAAGCAATAAAAGGTATTGGATATGTTGCAAAATTGCCAGTAGTATGGATTGCAGGTTTAAATGTTTTTTGTATATATGGAACATTTGTAGCATCTGGCACTTATTTTGCAAGATTTTTACAAGCTGGTTATGGAACATCAGCTGTAGCTGCTGCTGTATTTGCTAGTATTGTAATTGGTTTAAGAATGTTACCATTAGTATCATCTATTCTTGTTGAAAAAGTTTTTGAATCTACAGCTCATTTTATGAGAACTTTACAAATTATTTTAGTAATTTTACTTTCAGCTATTGCATTTATATTCTTTACTAATCATCCAGATATCGCTTTATATAGCCAAGGATATCTTCCAGATCAAGCTCCAGAAGGATTAATTTCATCAGGAATGTTTACATTATTAATGGTTTTAATGTTATGTGCATCAGCTTGTTGTTTTATGATTCGTGGTGTATATTATGCTCCAATTGGTGAATTAGGAGTTGCAAAAAACATTCATCCGCAGCAATGTCATTTGCAATTACATTAGGATATTTACCAGCATTACTTGCTCCAATAATCCTGGGAGGTTTAGTACAGTCACCTGAAAAAGATGCAGCTGGACATATTATTCGTTCTTATTTGACAGATACACATGTATTAGCTATGGCTTTTGTTGGATTAGCTGTTTTAGCTTTAGTTGCTGTATGTATGTCTCATATGCTTGTTAAACTTAGAGCAAAATTAATTAAAGAAAATAAAATTGAAGGATAATATGCATTGAATTGAGGAATAATTATGAAAAAATATAATTTATCAAATTGGATGAGTATGATTTCTGATGATACATCTATTTGTGATTTATTAATACCAGGTACCCATGATACTATGACTGCGACTTGTGATCAAAGATATTATAAAACACAGAATCTTTCATTAGATGAACAATTACAATGTGGTGTTCGATTTTTGATATGCGAATTAGACGTGAAATGATTGCAGCACATCGTGAATGGCATAGTAATATTACAATGAATGAGATTATGAGTACGTTAAAAGATTTTTTAGAAAAATATCCTTCAGAAGTAATTATTATGCGAGTTCAAAATGCAAATGAATTAAAAGATGACTATCCAGAATATGGAATAGCATTAAAAAATGAGCTTGTAAAATTTATGCCATTATTTTATAAATGGGATAGTAGAGCAACAATATTTCCTAATTTAGGATTAGTGCGTGGTAAAATTATTGCATTAGAATGTAGTCCTATTGAATATAAATTTTATGAATTTGATAATAAGATTTGGGCTCAAACTTGGCATGACAATAAATTTATAGATTTACAAGATTTATGGGATGGACCGAGTATTGAGGATAAGAAACAAGCAATAAAAAATAATTTTACAGCTAAAATATCAAATAAATTATTTTTAAATCATATTAGTGCTACTAATGGTGATTTAGGATATCCAGATAGTTATGCTAATATATTAAATTCTTATTTTTTATCTCTATGTAATGAAACTGAATATAAAAATGGTGTACAAATAATGGATTTTATAGATGAAAAATTATCTAAACAATGCGTAGATAGTAATTTTCAGTTATAATAAGTTTATTAATATTAATAAAAATTTTGTATAAGAGGTTTTATTATGAATATAGTAGCAGATTTGCATACTCATACCTTAGCTTGTGGGCATGCTTATAGTACACTTACAGAAGTAATACAAGAAGCAAGTGATAAGGGATTAAAAGCTGTTGGTCTAACAGAGCATGGTCCTGGATATCCTGGAAGTGTAAAATGGGCATATTTCAATACTTATAGAGATATACCAAGAACATTTAAAGATACAAAGATTTTATGTGGAGCAGAAGTTAATATTATGGATACTTCTGGAACAATAGATTTCACATTAGATCAATTAAAGAAGTTAGATATAGTAATAGTATCTTGCCATAAAGAATGTATTGTTCCTGGTGCTGATTTAAATGAAATGATGAATGTGTGGGAAAAAATAATGCAGATACCAACAGTAGATATAATTGGACATCCGGATAATCCAATTTATCCAGTAAATGCAGATTTATTAGCACAAATGGCAGCTTATTATAATAAAGCTATAGAAATTAATAATTCATCTCCTTTAGCACGTCCTGGAAGTGAAGATTTATGTAAACAAATAATTATGGCAGCTAAGAAACATAACACATATATTAGTATTGGATCAGATGCTCATTATCATAAAAAAATTGGTCAATTTGATTATGCACAAGATTTAATATCTAAGTATGATATTCCAGAAGATTTAATAATTAATACATCTTTATTTAAAATTGAAGAATTTTTAAATTCACATCGTTAAACCCCTTTAATAATTTATTTTATAACAAATATAGAAAAGACCAATTACGATATTAATATAATCGAATTGGTTTTTTCTATATATATAATTGAAAATTAATATCATTACCAATTTTTTCGATATTGTCCTGGAGTAATACCAATAGCTTTTTTGAAAGTAGTTTGAAAATAATTAGAGTTATTAAATCCACAACGAAAAGAGATTTCTGTAATTGTTAATTTTGTGGATATTAGAAGCATTTGTGCTTCGGAAATTCTTCGTTTATTAATATATTGCATAGGAGAAATTCCCATATAGTTTTTAAAACAATGAGATAAATAAAATTTGTTTAAATGTAGATTTTTAGCTATGATTTCTAGATTAATGTCTTCAAGGTAATGGGCGTCTAAATAATATTTTATACGTTCTGAAACAGTATTTTCATTTTTTTCTGATTTATTGGCATTTTTGCATAAATTATGAATTATTGTGATTAAAGAAGTTAAAAGAGTTGTTTGGGGGTTGTTTATTAGATAGTCTTTATTGTGAATCATTGCTAAATTTCGGCATAATAAAAAATAAGGTTGAAGATCTTTAAATGGTGAGTTTATAGAAATTATGGGGGATACGGTTAGGGAATTAAATAATTTGGTGCTAGCCCTTGAATTTGTAAATTATTAATTCCTAATACAATTGCTGATAAAGTTTTAGATGATTCTGATATGCGATGTATTTGTTGTGGATTAATGACAAGTGTATCTCCAGGAGTTAATCGGTAATGTTTTTGATTTATTTCGTAAATGACGCATCCTTTAATTATATGAATAATTTCCAAAAATTGGCTATGTGAATGTTTTATAGATAAATTTTGGTGATATTCATTTATATCTTGAACATAAGCTAGACGAGGTACAATATTATTTTTAAATAGATTTTGTGAATGTTGACTTGTTGAAAATTTATATTCTAGCATCACAATACTCCTAATAGCAATATTTATTATGAATTATCATTATTTTATCATAGAATGAACAAGATATCTAATATAGTAATCGTTAATTTTGTGTGATTTATTAGTTAGATAAGGTTGAGTTATAATCTAATTTATATATAATAAAGCAAAAATTTATAGTATAATGTAATTATCACTAATTGAAGAAGAACATAGGAGTTTGCCATGGGAAAAATTATAATTGAACCATATTTATTAGCACTACAAGAAAATAGCGTAGTCATCGCTTGGGAAGTGAATCAAAATTCTAATTATAGCTTAAAATATAAAGAAATAGGGGCGAAAACATATAAAACTGCAAAATTACAACAATTATGTATAGATAATGGAAATAGCAATATATTATACTTTGCCCAATTAATAAAATTAGAAATAAATAATATGTATCAATATAATATTTATGAAGGAAAAACAATAATTCATAAAAATATATTTTCTACAGCAAAAAATAGTGAAAAATTAAAAATTCTTACTGTAGGCGATACACATTCTTTTGAATTACATGAAGATATACAAAAAAGTATAGAAAAACATCAACCTAATTTTATTCTTCATAGTGGAGATATATCTTTTGCGACAGGCGATCAGCGTGAACAATATGAAAAAAATTGGTTCAAATTAATATCCCAATCATTACAGCAATTTCCTGTTTATTACACACCAGGAAATCATGATAATGGCAAATATTTTGATTATTATTTTATTAAACCAATTCAAAATTATGTAAATCATGCTAGACGAGGCAACTCTTATTCAATAAATTTTAATAATACACATTTTGTATTCGTAGATAGTAATCCTTGGGGTTTATATGAAATGAATGCAATTAATTCAGATGCACAAGTTGATGATACAATACAAGAATTTATTGATACGACTATGGAATGGTTGGAAGTAGATTTGCAATCAGAAATAGCACAGAATAGTAAATGGAAAATATTGATATTACATCATCCTTATACTGATGTATTAAATAACAAATATATTTCTAGTATAGTTGATAAATATGGCATTGACTTAATTATATCTGGACATATACATTATTATACAAAAGCAATAACATCAAATAAAAATAACCAACAATCGATATATGTATCTCAAGGAACTTTACAGAAATATTATGCGGAAATTGAGCATATAACAGATAAACGACTTTTGGAAGAATTTCCAGAAGTAGTTTCTATTGGCAAAAATAATTTTGGATTATTATATATAGATAAGGATATAATTCAATATGATATTTATGGATATAATGAATTAGGAGAGGAAAAATTAATAGATACAATAAAAATATCTCATGATTTAAAAGAACTTGAAATTAGTAATGTTTTAGTAGAACATGTAGATAATATTGGCACATTAAAAATATCTGGAGAAATTTATAATCCTAATTTATCAGTAGCTAAAGCTCAATTTGATTTATATGATAATGGTGAAAAGAAAAATATTGCATTATTTGGTTTATATTCATTACGTCATAATATATTACTTGATCCACATGCTAGAAGTAGTTTTATTGCATATTATATTGCAAGTAAGGCAGGAGAACATTTAATTGAAATTGCTAACAAAGAGTTTAATTGTATAGTTTTTGAACATGCTCAAGTAGAATATATGAATTTTAGATGTAAAAAATTAGTTATGCAACAAGGTGTATATATACATGCATCTATTGATATAAAGAATAATATAGATAGAGAAATATATACTAATATACCATTATTTGTTAATCAACATATGATAGAAACAAAAAATATATTTCTTAATCCATATCAACAGTATAATATAGAATTTATATATAAAGTAAAAGAAACTGGAAAATATCATATAAGTATTGGTTCTACAAATTCTAAAGTAGTAAAAATATATGGTAGTATAAAATTAATACCACATGTTAAGGATATGTCTGGAAATCGTCATTATGGATTAATACATGGATGTCCACGTTTAGAAAAATATAAAAATAATTATCAACTTTGCTTAGATAATGATACAGATTATATTGAAATTCCTGCTGCTAAAGATTTAATAGCTAACAAAGGCTTTACAACTATAGTTTCAGCAAATATACAACGATTAGCTAATGAAAATGAAATGGGACATAATCCGTTGATGGTTCGAGGAAAATCTGTAGGTTGGGGAGCAACTTATTTGTTTAGAATGGTTGTAGAACGAAGCGGTATTCTAAGATGGGGAATTTGTCATGATATTACTGAAAAAAATTGGCGAGGCGGAAAAATAAAATTGCATAAAATGGCTAGATATGCACTGTCTTTTGATAAAGAGCATGGTGGAGCCTCTTATGTAGATGGAATTCCAGTAGCGTATGTAGAAGGTATTCCAAAGGAATCAATATTGCGTCAGTGGGATGATCAACCTATATTTATAGGTTATTCTTATATTGGTCATATTATACCAGAATTAGGTAGACCAAAATATTATACTCATTTGAATGCTAAGATATCAGAAGTTAAATTTTATTTAGATTCATTAACAGAAATGGAATTAAAATCTAAATCAGAAAAGAAAGATATATCTACAAAACGTCTTGCTATTGACTATGATTTTTCTGAAATATTAACGATTGGTAGTCATACAACTGAATGGAAGTATTTGGAAGGTAAATGTAATAATTTGAAATGTAATAAGAAAACATTGCAATTTCAACAATTAATGGTAAACGCAAATATTCCATTTAATGCTTCTATTGTATTAACAATTGAAGTTTCAGATAATATGGTACATTTAATAGATAAGAAAAAGGTGATTTTAAAAGATGGTGTAAATTATATTGATTTATCAGATATAATTCCAGCAAAACATATTAGATTAAATTCTAAATTTGCTGGTATTATAAATGAGCAAGGAACTTTTGCACCAGAAATTTTTGAATATAATGTTTCTGTAACAGATGGAACGTATTTTAGTTATTTTATTGGGGAACTTATGCAGATTGGGCAAGAGGCAAATTTACGGGAGCTGTTCATATACCACCAGAAGATAGGTTAGCACAATATCCAGAGTATACAGATATTATTCATGGATAATTTATGTGTTTACGATAAGTAATAGAAGAATCCTTTAGAAATATATTTATATAATTCTAAAGGATTTTTTATTTTTATCGGCAAAATAAAATTGAAAAATAATTGATATTTTTAGTTAATAACTTGCTGATAAAGGCAAAAAGTTTAGAATGAAATTGTTTTTAGTATAAAATATGTAAAGAAGTAAAGGATATGGCATAAAGTCATATCCTTTTTTTATTAATTTTTTAGTTAAATAAATAGAGTATAATAAAATAATATATTGATATATTTGAGAAAAGTTTATTTTATGTTGAATAAGACTATAATATAAAAATAAAAAAGAAGGTTTTGCATTAGCTTTAAATGAAACTCTAAAAGAGGTTATAAAAAATAAAGTTTTGTAGATAATATAAGAGATGTTTTAAAGTATAGAACAATAGAGTATTATAGAAGATATAATATAAATAGTGATAAATATATTAATATATGATGGATTGTATAATGAAGTGCGACATCTAGAAAAATAAAAAACTCATTATGAATTTTCGTGTAAAATAAAGTTACCACACAAAACCTACACGAAAGGAAAATTCATAATGAGCTATCATCATATTACCATATCTGAACGTATTCGTATAGAGGTTCTTTCTATTTTAGGTTATTCTACTCGTTTTATTGCTAAATTTTTGCATCGCCATCATTCTACTATTGCTCGAGAATTATCTCGTAATAAAATTAAAAATGAATATGTCTCTACATCTGCTCATAATAAATATCTTAAACGTCGTAAAAATTCTTCTCACTCTAGTAAATATAATGAATTTCTTTCTAATCTTATTTCTGAAAAATTACATGAAAATTGGTCTCCAGAACAGATTTCTAATGCACTTTTAAATGGTAAACTTTCCTTTAAAACCATTTATAATTGGATTTATATTGGTAAATTAAAAGGTATTTCACTTAAGAATTTACGACATAAAGGAAAACGTAGAAAAAAGGAAACACGTGGTAAATTCTTAATAGGAAACAGTATCACAACTAGACCAAAAGATGTAAAAAGTAGAAAAACTTTTGGACATTGGGAGTTAGATACCATAGTATCTAGTAGAGGAAAATCTAAAGCTTGTTTAGCAACATTTGTAGAAAGAAAAACAAGATTTTATGTGGCAATAAAAATAAAAGATAGAACAGCTCCATCAATGCTAAAAGCAATAAAAAAATTAGTGAAAGTACTACCAAAAAAGGCATTAAAAACATTTACAACAGATAGAGGAAAAGAATTTGCATGTTATAAAGAAGTAGAAAAATTAAATATAAAAGTATATTTTGCAGATGCCTATGCAGCATGGCAAAGAGGTAGTAACGAAAATTCAAATGGGTTATTAAGAGAATATTATCCAAAGAAAACAGATTTAGGGAAAATATCTAATGATGATTTAATAGAAAAATTAATATTATTAAATAGTAGACCAAGAAAATGTTTAAATTGGGATAATCCATTTAATTTATTTTTAAAAGAAATGTCGCACTTGGATTGACAATTCATCATATAATAAAATTTTATAGTTTAAATTAATAATAAGAGGTATGAATATGGATAGAATAATACAAGGATTTTTAAAAGATTTTTTAAAATCGCAGCAAATTAATGAAAAAGATGAAAGTAAACAATTTGAAATGTTTGCATCATATTGTACGATTTATCAACATTATCAAGATAGTTTTAATTTATCAGATGTTTTATGTGGTTCTGGTGGAGACTGTGGAATAGATGCATTGGCTATTATTGCTAATGGGAAAATGATAACATCAAAAGAAGAAGTTGAAGATTTAATAGAATATAATGGTTCGTTAACAGATATATATATAATATTTGTTCAAGCAAAAACATCTACTAAATTTTCAAATAGTGAAATTGGTGTTTTTGGAACAGGAGTGGCAGATTTCTTATCAGAAAGACCACAATTTGTGCAAAATGAGGTTATAAAAGAAAAGTGTAAAATATTAAATTATATTCTTAGAAATGCATCTAAAATGAAAAAACTTCCAGTAGGTTTGTTATATTATGTTTCTTTAGGAAAATGGAATGAAGATAGAAATTGTAAAGCGAATATTAGTAAGATAAAGAAAAAAATAGAAGATTTAAATTTATTTAGTAATATCAGTTTTATTCCGGTAGATGTAGTACAACTTCAAAAATATTATCGTGAGACATTAAATGTATTAGAAACAGAAATAGATTTTAGTAATAATGTAGTTTTACCAGATATACCTAATATAGTACAGGCATATTTAGGATATATTGATTATAGTGAATATAAGAAATTAATAACAACAGATTCAGGAGAGATTAATAAGGCTGTATTTTATGATAATGTAAGAGATTATCAAGGTGATAATCCAGTAAATAAAGCTATTGCAGAAAGTATAGAAAATTCATCTAATAATTTTATATTGTTAAATAATGGAGTAACAATAATATGTAGAGATTTAACAATTGTCAGAACGAAATTTACATTGAAAGATTATCAAATAGTAAATGGTTGTCAGACTAGTCATGAATTATATAAAATGGAAAGGAAAAAGATAATTTACAAATACCAATAAAAATTATTCAAACTACAAATGAAGATACTATTAGCAAAATTATTATTGCAACAAATACACAGACTGAAGTAACAAATGAGCAATTAATGTCTTTAAAGGAATTTCATAGAAGGTTAGAAGATTTTTATGCTACATTTGGAAAAAGTAATCGTAGATTATATTATGAAAGACGATCTAAACAATATGATAGTGAAAGTATAGAAAAAGTTCGTATTGTATCAATAAGTACACAAATAAAATCTGTTGCAGCTATGTTTTTTGATAAACCGCACTTAGCAAGTAGATTTTATGGTAAGTTATTGGAAGGAACAAAGGAAATTTTTGATAGTAGTCATTTATTTATGCCTTATTATTGTAGTGCATATGCATTATATAGATTAGAATATATGTTTAGAAATAAACTTCTTCCGAATGAATATAGAAAATTAGATATCATTTATTAATGTTATTAAAATATGATATATCAAATGGAAAAATTCCAGAAATGAATGAGAAAAAAATGGAGGTTTTTTGCAATAAAATAATAAGTTGTGTAGATAATAATGAAAAACTAATTGATGAAGTAAAAAAATTGATGAAAAAATAGAGCTTGTATATAAAGATTTATCGGATTCCGAATTAACAAAATCTGCTAGTTTAGTTACTAAGTTAAAAGAAAATTTATAAGGAGATGAAGTATTTTGATAAAACTAATGTTTGTATGTCATGGTAATATCTGTCGTTCAACTATGGCTGAATTTGTGATGAAAGATTTAGTGCGAAAAGCGGGTTTAGCTGATAAATTTATAATTAATTCTTCAGCTACAAGTCGTGAAGAAATCGGCTGTGATACTCACTATGGCACAAAAGCAAAACTTCGTGAGATGAATATTCCATTTAGCAAGCGAAAAGCTGTGCAGATAACAAAGCAAGATTATGATATGTATGATTATATTATCGTGATGGATAATAATAATTTACGCAATCTAAGCTATATTATCGGTGAAGATACAGAGCATAAAGTATATAAGATGATGTCTTTTGTCGGTGAAAATCGTGATGTAAAAGACCCATGGTATACAGAGAATTTTGATGAAACGTATGCAGATGTAGATAAAGCTTGTAGAGCGTTACTTGCTAAATTAATAAAAGAATATAATTTGGCATAAAAATAGGAATGATATTTTGTATCATTCCTATTTTTAAGTTAAAGCTTATTTTTTAGCGATTACTTCTATTTCAATCAAGGCACCTTTTGGTAATTTACTTACTTCTACACAGGAGCGAGCAGGATATGGTTGTGTAAAGTAAGTGGCATAGATTTCATTTACTTTAGCAAAATCATCAATATTTGTGATGAATACAGTTGTTTTGATTACATTTTCCCATTTTGCGCCAGAAGCGTTGATTACTGCTTGAGCATTTTTTAAAGCTTGATGAGCTTGAGCTTCGATACCTTCAGCCATTTCGCCAGTAGCAGGGTCTAAAGCGATTTGACCAGAAGCGAAAACAAGGTTGTCGATTTCGATAGCTTGGGAATAAGGTCCTACAGCACCAGGTGCATTAGTTGTTTTAATTACTTTCATAAAACTCACCTCAATAGATTTTAGTAAATGTAAATATGTATACTTAGATACAATTAATATTTTATCATTAAATGGATTGTTTGCCTATGAAATAATTTTTTAGATAATTCAAGGTTAGAAATATATCTTTATAGTAAAATTTGATATAATTAGAGTTATGTTTAAGGAAAGTGAGGTATTTTATCGTAGGTCTTTAGGCTAAGAAGATTATGGATAAAAATAGTGGACAAAATAAAAAGATAGTAAAAAAAGTAAATAAAGTGCAAATGCATATAATTTATTTATTCATAGGATTGCTCGTTTTTATTATTGGCGTCATGGCTAGATATGCTTGGGTGCAAATAGTTCGTGGAGATGAAATGTTATCTCGCTTAGAATCGCAAGTCCAAGAGTCATCTGTTCTTCATGTGCCTCGTGGTACTATCTATGATGCGGAAATGAAAGAGTTGGCGATAAGTACAATGGTTAGCTCTTTATATATTGACCCTAATCATGTGGAAGATCCAGAACAGACGGCAAGAGATGTAGCTCCTTTGATTGGGCTTACCGAAAAGGATATTTTAGATGATATCGCTCAAGGTGGTGGTTTCGTCTGGGTAAAAAGACAGATGGAACCGGAAGAAACGAAGGCTTTGAAAAATTTAATGAAGGAAAAGCCTGAATATAGGGCTTGTCTTGGTTTTATTCAAGAAAGTAAAAGATATTATCCAAATGATATGTTAGCTGCCAATGTAATCGGCTTTGTGGGTACAGATGATAAAGGTTTAGATGGTATTGAGCAACAATTTGATGGCATGATAAAAGGTGAAGAACAAACTTCTTCTATTTTTACAGATGCTTTGGCTAGACCAATTATGGACTCTGTATTTTTGAAGAATTCACCTGTAGATGCTAATTGTAAAAATATCCAGATGACTATCAATGCACAGTATCAATTTATCATTGAGAAAGCTTTGGATAAGGCGATGATGGATCATGGTGCTGAATCAGTAACAGCTATAGTAATGAACCCGAAAAATGGCGATATCTTGGCTATGGCATCTCGACCATCATATGACCCAAATAATTTCCATAAATACGATCCTAATGTTTGGAAAAATAGAGCTGTATCAGATATCTATGAACCAGGCTCTACGTTTAAATCTATCGTAGCGGCTGCTGGTTTTCAGGAAAAATTAGTATCACCTACAGATATTTTTGTTGACCCAGGAACTATTGAAGTTTCAGGTAGAACTATTCAAAACTGGAGTGGCGATAGCTTTGGTACAGTTACATTCCTTGATGTTGTAAAAAATTCTATCAATACAGGTTTTGCTCAATTAGGTTTGGAATTAGGTGGCGAGCGCTTAATGAATTATGCTCGTAAATTTGGTTTTGGCGAACGTACAGGTATTGAGCTTCCAGGTGAAGAATCTGGGATTTTATTCAATCCGAAAGATATGGTTGCTTCTGACGTAGCGACTTCTTCTATTGGGCAAAGTATCGCGGTAACACCACTTCAGATGATCACTGCTATGTCTGCTATAGCAAATGATGGTGTATTGTTAAAACCTCATATTGTGAAGGCTATTTATAATGCTGATGGCACAGTATATCAGCAAATGGAACGCGAAGAAGTTCGCCGTTGTATTGATTCTGATGTGGATAAGACTTTGAAATCTGTATTAGAACAAGTAGTTTCTACAGGTGGTGGTTCTAAAGCAAGTATTGAAGGTTATCATATTGCTGGTAAAACAGGTACAGCACAGAAAATCGATATGGTAAATGGCGGATATTTGCCAGGACATTATATCGCTTCATTTTGTGGTTTTGGACCAGTGGAAGACCCTCAATTCACAGTGCTTGTAATCATCAATGACCCAGCTGGTGGCGAGTACTATGGTGGTCAAGTAGCAGCACCAATAGCACATGATATATTTTTACAATTATTTAGATATGCTAATGTAAAACCAATAAATGGCAATCAAAGTTTATTAGATGATATCAAGGGAACAGAAGCTAAAAACTAATAAATATTGATGGATTTTGAAATATATATCCATAGAAAATGAAATAATTATGTGGTAAACTTTTAATTTAATGGATTATGTTGTAAAATTAAGATTACTACATATTTAGTTACAAAAAAGGTAGGTTAAAATAATGCTCGATATAAAATTTGTCAGAGATAACCCTGAATTAGTATTACAGAATTTAAAAAACAGAAATAATCCAATGAATCTTGACCGTTTCATGGAACTTGAAAAACAACGTCGTGAAATCATTGCTGAAACAGAAAATTTAAAAAGCCAGAAAAATGCTGTTTCTAAAAAAATCAGCGAAATGAAAAAGAATAAAGAAAATGCTGATGCTGTGATTTTAGAAATGCGTCAAGTTGGTGAAAAAATTAGCCAATTAGATAAACAGCTCCGTGAAGTTCAAGATGAATTACATGATATTTTACTTCGCATTCCAAATATGTGCCATGAATCTGTACCAGTAGGTAAAGATGATAGCGATAATCCAGAAGTTCGCCGTTGGGGTACTCCTCGTGAATTCGATTTTGAACCAAAAGCTCATTGGGATATCGGTGCAGACCTTGATATTTTAGATCCTGAAAGAGCTGCAAAAGTTACAGGTACACGTTTTACTTTCTATAAAGGTTTAGGCGCAAGACTTGAACGTGCTTTGATTAACTTCATGATGGATTTACATGTAGATAAACAAGGCTATACAGAAATGCTTGCACCATTTATCGCTAATAAAGACAGCATGACTGGTACAGGTCAGTTACCTAAGTTCTCTGAAGATATGTTCAAACTTGAAGGCTTAGATTATTATCTCGTACCAACAGGTGAAGTTCCAGCTACTAACTTCCATAGAGATGAAATCTTAGATGGCGATAAATTACCAGAATACTACAGCGTTTACACTGCTTGCTTTAGAGCAGAAGCAGGTAGTGCTGGTCGCGATACTCGTGGTCTTATTCGTCAACATCAGTTCAACAAAGTTGAAATGATTAAATTCGTTAAACCTGAAACATCTTATGATGAATTAGAAAAAATGGTTAATAATGCAGAAGAAGTTTTACAGCTCTTAGAAATCCCTTATCATGTAGTAAAACTTTGCACAGGTGATATTGGTTTCACAGCTGCTATGACTTACGATATCGAAGTATGGCTTCCAAGCTATAATACTTATCGTGAAATTTCTTCTTGCTCTAATGTTTGCGATTATCAGGCTCGCCGTGCAAATATCAAATTCCGTCGCAGTGCAGGTGCAAAACCTGAATTTGTACACACATTGAACGGTTCTGGTCTTGCAGTAGGGCGTACTGTAGCTGCTGTATTAGAAAACTATCAGCAAGCAGATGGTTCTGTAGTAATTCCAAAAGTGCTTCGTCCATACATGGGTGGCATTGAAGTAATAAAAAACCAGAATAATTTTAGTGCTAAAATAATAAGATAAATAAAAGCTCATCAATTTTGATGACTTTTGTCATATTAAATATAAGAGGTGATAAAATGAAAAAATTAAAAGTATTTTTAGCAGTAGGTTTATTATGTTGTGGCTTATCTATGTCTATGGCAGAGGCAAAAACTATGACTTTAGATAAGACAAAAGTATTAGTTCCCCAAGGTTTTAGCGTGGCAAATGATGATTTGAAATTCAAAAAAGGTACAGTAGTGGAATTAAATGAAAATAATGAAGTGGTAACAGGTGTATTAAATCGTGATATTGCACTTCGTCCTACTGGCTGGAGAAATGTAATCAATGATTATTATGAGGAAAGTAATAATAGCATTTTCTATCCTCGTATTTTCCATCCGTTTACAAGTGTTTCTATTCCTTTCCCAACTTATGCTCATATACGCTATAAAGGCAATAAGCCTGTAACTTTTGCTACCGATGGTACTGTATTATCTGGTACTATTGATGAAGAAGTAACTGTGAGTGTGAATAAAGATAAATATGGTCTGATTACATTTGAAGACCAATATGAGTTAGGTTTTTATCCTGATGGTTCAGTGAAAAATGGTCGCTTGAGAGATGACGCTCTTTTAAGACCATATGGTTTTAAAACAGGTTTAGCTGGCGATGAAATGGCTGGATTTGTAGAATTTGCAGGTGGTAAAGATATAAGCTTTTCTAAAGAAGGATATGTAACTTCTGGAGTATTGAAAAAAGCTATTTCTTGGCAACAACCAGATGGTACAATGGTGACTTTGCCAGCTAAAACAATGATTTCTTTTATCAACGGGCAAGCTAGATATTGATTAAAATTTTATAAATAAAATACGAAAAAGCACCTTAAGCTCACAAATTTAAGCCTAAGGTGCTTTATTTAGTTATCTTTAGGAATGATTAAAATAATTGTTGTTCCTTTATTTAATTTACTAGATAATCTGATTTCAATATCATGGGCATCAGCTATCCATTTGGCAATGGAAAGACCAAGACCTGTACCACCGACACCATTTCTCGTTCTAGCACTATCTACGCGATAAAAACGCTCGAAGATTTTATCTTGTTTATCTTTAGCGATACCGATACCAGTATCTGATATTTTTACAATCATATGTTTGACTTTATTTTCTGAGGAAATGGTGATTTTTCCGCCGTCTGGCGTGTATTTTATACTATTATCTAAAAAGATACGGAGCATTTGACGCATCACTAATTCATCAGCAAAGATATATCCATCATCATTATGAGTGCAAGTGATAGTATGTTGAGGTGCGATTAATTGCGTATCTTTGGCAATATCGGCAATTAAAGGTTTTAAATTCAATGATTCTTTATGCAATACTTGACGTTTTTGGTCTGCTCTAGCCAAGAATAAGAGCTTTTCAATCAAACGTTGCATATTGATGGCTTCAGAATGAATGGCTGTGATACATTCATCAGCAGTTTGAGGGTCATCTTTACCCCAACGAGCGAGCATATCTGAATAACCGCAAATTACAGTGGCAGGAGTGCGAAGCTCATGGGAAGCGTCGGATACAAATTGACGCTGTTGCTCAAAACCTTTTTGTAAGCGCTCTAACATCAAATTAAAGGTATTAGAAAGTTCTTCTAATTCATCTCTAGTTGGCTGTACTTTGATGCGTTGATTTAAATCTTGAATTTCAATATTTTTTACAGTTGTGGTAATATCTCTTAATGGTTTTAATAATCTTCTACTGAGGAGAAAACCGCAGATAATGGAGATTATTACCCCTGCAATGCCAGCATAAAAAATAGTTTCGGATAATTCTTCTAAAAATACTTTTTCTGCTGTAATCGTTCGCAAGAATGAAGTGTATACGTTTCATCATTTTTGACAATAGTTCTTTGCGTATAGAAAATCCAAAAATGTTTAAAATTGACAAATTTTAAATCTGAAGGTAAAAGAGCGTTGCGAATGTAATCTTCAATTTGAGGATGTTTTTCTTGTCTAGCAAGTGAGTCCTGAACGTGATTGATAGATATATACATTGGCAAACTATCATAAACTATATTATTATTGCTATCTGTTACACGCATGACAACGCCAGGGATAAGGGCAGAACTTTTCACATCTTGTAGTAATTCTGGCACTGTTTCATTATTAGCTTTTTTCTCTACATAATTAGCAGATAAATTGATGGATACTTCAGCTTCGTGAAAGAGAACATAATGTATGCCAATCAAGGTACTGCTTAAAGTTACAATTAAAATTAAGCAGAGCATGATGCTGTAGATAAACGCTAATTTTAGGGAAATAGGCATATATTTTAAACGAGGATGAATACACATATTTAAATAAGTTTTAAGTTTTGATAACATAGCCGATGCCTCTTACTGTATGAATGTATTTTTCATTGAAATAATCATCAATTTTGGCGCGTAAATAGCGAATATAAACATCGACTACATTGGTATCACCCATATATTCATAACCCCAGATGGATTGGAGGATTTGCTCTCTAGATAAAACATGGTCATGATTGTGTAATAAATATAAAAGTAAATCATATTCTTTTTTAGTGAGTTCAACTAATTGATTATGAACTTTTACTTCATGACGGTCAAGATATACATGGATATTTTTAAATTTGAACACAGAAGGTTCTTCTGCAGGTTTAGTAGTAGAATTATTATGCTTGCGAAGGGTAGCACGTATTCTAGCTAGAAGTTCTTGAATAGCAAATGGCTTAGTGATATAGTCATCAGCACCGATATCAAGACCTGTTACTTTATCATTTATTTCATCTTTTGCTGTGAGCATGATGATAGGGATATCGGATAATTTGCGTACATTTTGACAGATGGTCAATCCGTCCATATCTGGTAGCATAATATCTAGTAAGACTAAATCATAATCTTCCTGAATAATACGCTCATATGCTCGTAGCCCATTACTCTCACTGGCAGTTGAAAAACCTTCATGCTCTAGTTCCATTTGTAAAAAACGAGCAATGCGGTGTTCATCTTCTACAATTAAAATTTTGCTCATAAAAATTCCTCCTAAAAATACTTCTTACATATATAAAACCATTTTTTTTTAGTAAATAAAAAGTCCTAGCGTCTATTTTTAATCTAATTTTAATTCGGATATAATTATTCTTTAATAATAATTGTTTATTATATAAGTGTAAAATATTGGAGTTTATTTACCTGATAAAAATAATAAATAAGGATTTTATTTTTAATAAATATATAGGAGTGATAATATGAAAAAATGTTAGCGGTAGTATTGAGTTTAGTAACTGTTTTGTTTTAGGTACAGCTGTCGTATTCGCAGCTAAGCACCACAATAGTGCTCAAGTAACGACAATTGCAGATATTAAAGCTAACGGTTGGGACGAACAACGTGTATTAGTAGATGGCGAATTCACTGAACATATCTACAAAGATTTATATACATTTACTGATAATGAAGGCAATTCTATGACAGTAGAAGTTGATGATGATATATGGTATCAATTATCCATGGATACACCTGTACGCATTTATGCTGAAGTAGATAAAGATTGGCATGGCGGTATTGAATTAGAAGTTAAAAATATTGAAAAACGTTAAAAATAAAATATAAATTTCACGAAGAAAAGCTATTAGTTCTTATAACTGATGGCTTTTTTGTTAAAATAATTGTATATTAGTTTGATTTAATGATATAATTAATATAAATAATTTAGTACTAAAACCATAGAGGTGAATTATATGTCAAATACAGCTGATGTAGGATACGAGACAAATGGCTATACGCTTAGAGAAGCTATTGTTGAAGCAAAACGTTGCTTGAACTGTAAAAAGCCAATGTGTCGTACGGGGTGCCCAATTAGTAATAATATTCCAGAATTTATAGATGCATTATCGCATGGCGATTTAGGTAAGGCTAGTATGATTATTGCTCAGCGTAGTAATTTACCAGCAGTTTGTGGTAGAGTTTGCCCGCATGAACGTCAGTGTGAAGGTTCTTGTATTTTGGGACGTAAAGGTCAAGGAATAAAAATTGGTAAATTAGAGCGATTCATTGCCGACATGGATGGAGAACTTGAATTAGTGGCTCCAAATGTAGCGAAATCTCAGCCTGGAAATATTGCAGTAATTGGTTCAGGTCCTGCTGGTCTTACAGTAGCTGGGGATTTAGCTAAAATGGGATTTAAGGTAACAGTATTTGATTCTCAGCCAGAAGCTGGTGGAGTATTGATGTACGGTATTCCTGAATTTCGCTTACCAAAACAAGTAGTTCGTCGTGAAGTAAAACGCATTAAAAAATTAGGCGTAGATTTTAAATTAAATATCATGGTAGGCACAGAAATTACAGTAGATGAATTATTTAATCAGGGCTTTGATGCTATTTTTATCGGTACTGGTAATGCTTTATCTAAATCTTTACCAATAGATGGTGCTAAATTAAAAGGAGTAATTCAAGCAACATATTTCTTGCAGATGGTGGAATTATCCAATAGCAATAGCGTTGACCCTAATGAAGTGCCAATCAAAGAGGGCGATGAAGTAGTGGTAATTGGCGGTGGTAATACTGCTATGGACGCTGCTCGTACAGCTATGCGTTGCGGTGCAAAATCTGTAAAAGTTGTAAATCGTCGTCGTGAAGAAGATATGGCAGCTTTAAAATCTGAAATAGATGCAGCTAAAGAAGAAGGCGTAGAAATACACGCTTTAAGAGGACCTGTAGAAATCACAGGAGAAGATGCAGTAACAGGTATAAAATGTTCAATACGTGAATTTGATGAAGCATTAGACAAAGTCGTAGATACAGATGGACGTGAATATTTCTCTGCAAATAAAATAATCATTGCTATAGGACAAAAACCTGCTAGCAGAATTGTAGACTCTACAAGCGGTATTGATGTAGATGAAAATGGATTTGTAAAAACTCGTGAAAAACCATATGGTATGACTATGCGACATGGAGTTTTCTCTGGTGGAGATGTAGTTAATGGACCAGCTACTGTAGTTGTAGCTATGAAAGATGCTCAAAAAGTAGCTCAAGGTATAGCTCAATATGTAGAAGCCAAGAAACTCATGGAAGAATGTGGCATGAAAATGGTTGATTAATATATTGTAATTTAATCTATTTTGATGAAATAAAAAAAGATGCTTTGAGATATATATTCTCAAAGCATCTTTTTTATTTAAAATTTAGTGTATAAAGCGATAGCCTTTCCTAGTATGCGGAAATTATCGCAATTATTTTTTGAGAAAACCATCGGTTTATATTTAGGATTTTCAGAGCGCAGTTGCACTGTATCATCCACGAAATAAACACGTTTTAGAGTAGCACTATCATTGACTAAGACAGCAGCAATTTCTCCATTTTCCACAGTTGATTGTTGTTTGATAAAAACGATATCACCATCATTGATGCGAGCGTTAATCATGCTATCACCATGGATACGTAGGCAAAAATCAGCATCATTATCATCATAAGGCAAATAACCTTCAATATTTTCTTGAGCTAAGATGGGAATACCAGCAGCGATTTTGCCTAAGATAGGAAGTCTTTTAATATTTTCTTCGCTAGAAGTATCTTCCAAGAAAATATTTGGAGATACATTTAAGACTTCAGCTATTTTTAGGATATTTTTATATTTGGGCTGATAATTTCCCGATAAGTATTCGCTGATAGAAGATTTATTAATTTTAGTTAAACGTGCTAGTTCATTTTGTTTCATGTTTTTTCTTGAAGTAATTTTTTTAAAGTAATAGCAAATGTTGACATAGCTTCACCACCTGTATTATTCAGCTTTTAAAGGTCGCATGAATAAATTTAATAATTCTTCTTTAGGATTTTTATGATTGATTACAATTTCATTGATAACAGCGCAAATTGGTAATTCTACATGATGTTTATCAGCAAGTTTTAAGAGAGCTTGCATAGTGTAAATACCTTCGGCTAATTTGCTAAATGGTTTGTTTAAAACAAAATCTTCACCGAAACAACGGTTATTGCTATATGCTGAAAATAAAGTAGCTTCATAATCGCCAAGATGGCTAAGACCATATACTGTCATATTATTTCCGCCTAAAGCTTTGATTAAATTGGATAATTCATAAGTACCACGTGCCATTAGAGCGCCTTTTAAGCTAGTGTAGTGCATACCGTCGAGCATACCGGCAGCAATACCTACTACATTTTTGGCAGCAGCTCCAATTTCTGTGCCGATTAAATCTTCGCTATAGTAAAAACGAATTAAATCACTGCTAAAAATATTGATAATATGTTTACTGATATCTGTATTTTTGGCTGAAATGACCATGCAATTAGGAATGCCTTTTAAGAAATCTTGAACATGACCAGGACCTACCCAAACGCCTACATTGCAATCTTCGCCAATTTCTTCAGTGAATACTTCAGATAGACGCTTTCCTGTTGAAATTTCAAGACCTTTCATACATAGAATAAATGTTTTTTGCATATATAAATCAGTCTTTTTGATTTCCTTAGCTAGGTTTCGCAATTGCTGAGAGCTGATGGAGATGATGATTGTATCAGCAAAATTTAATGCGAGTTTCAAATCATTTGTATAAGTAATATCAGGAGATAGACTAAGGTATTCATTTTGATGTGTAGTTTGTAGCTGTTCTAGATGTTTAGAGCCTTCTCTACCCCAGATTTTTACATTATGACCAATATGATTGGCATACCAAGCATGAAAGCTTGCCCAACGACCACAGCCAAGAACAGATATATTCATAAAAAAGCCTCCTAGAATTTATTTTTGTATTAATTAATCTTCTTAAGAATATGTCATTTTTGTGATTTATTTCATAACTATTAATTATATCATAGCAAAAAAGTAGAAGATATATATTTGGGAAAATAGCGATTTTTATTTTTATTTTTTATGT
>ENA-OPZD01000110-OPZD01000110.1-human-gut-metagenome-genome-assembly--contig:-NODE-110-length-30834-cov-4.464259_pt1 | contig 30834 bp, 37 predicted proteins | sample MGYA00242479_ERZ504495 | MGnify/ENA primary metagenome ERZ504495 (study PRJEB26092, sample SAMD00036286) | human gut metagenome | host: Homo sapiens | study: EMG produced TPA metagenomics assembly of... | reverse complement strand
CGGGGCGGGCGCAGCAGGCCCTCTCCCCTTTTGGACGGCGCATCGGCGCCGGCCCGGACCCCTATCGCCGGGATAGTAGCCCAACATGAAAAAGGGCGCCCAGCGGACGCCCCTGCATGCACGACTTACTGGATGTTGTCGCGGATACCAAGCTCGGCGATGAGCTCACGGTACTCGTTGATGTCGTTCTTCTTGATGTAGGAGAGAAGACGACGACGCTTACCGACGAGCATGAGCAGGCCGCGGCGGGTGTGGAAGTCCTTCTGGTGGGACTTCATGTGCTCGGTCAGCTCCTTGATGCGCTCGGACAGGATGGCGACCTGAACCTTGGAGTTGCCGGTGTCCTGGGCGTTCTTGCCGAACTTGGCGGTGAGCTCCGCCTTGCGCTCCTTGGAAATCGTCATGATTTCACCTTTCTTGTAACGGCCGCGGGATGCGCTCCCCATGGCCTCGATTCGCCCTCAACTGGGAAGCCGCCGGTGGAGCGGATATCCAAGTGGAGGGTACCAACAGGTCGGTATGTTACCACAGACCAGCAGCACAACGCCGCAATCGCACAACTTGCCCATGTTATGGACGGGTTAAGCGTCAAACCGCTCCAACAATGCGTCCAAGAAGGCATTGCCGTCGACATATCCTCCGGAATCGAACTCGGCCTCCGAACGACCCAGGCGGTTCATGAGGCGCTCATGGGGAGCCTCACGTTCGACATCAGAGCGGGAATTAGACGGAAGGCACTGCATCACATCGCAGATGGCGTCCCAGCGGCGCTGGGTAAGCTCGGAGTCGAAATGCGGGCTCAGGCCGAAGGGCTCGCGCAGGAGTGCCTCCAGGTATCCCCTATCCCCCAGGGCCGTGCGGGACGCGGGTAACTCGAGCTCGAAGGCCAGGCAGACGGCGCCCACGAGGCCGTCGAGCGACCCGGGGCGCTCATCGCGCGCAAGGCACCGGCGCTCGCCGAACGCTCCGAACGCCGTGTCGGAGATCTCCCCGCGCGAGAACTCGGCGGGATCGATACCCAACACCGCCCCGCAGCTCGATTGGTTGAACACACGCAGGATATCCACCTTGTCGGCGTCCCGCGTGATGGTGCAAAAGAGGCGCTCGCGAGCGCCCAGGTCCGATGGGAGCCTAAAGTCGCTGTGCAGGGCGACGGCGCGCTCGATGATGTGCGCCCATTCCGGATCGCGGGTGAAGCTTCCCATCTCGTCCTTGAGCACCTGGATCCCAAGCGCCGCATGGCTGCATGAGTCCGCGTCGCTGAACGTCCCCCACTGGCGCAGCTGCTCGAATCGACCGATGTCGTGCAGCAGGCCGCACAGCCATGCGAGGTCGACGTCGGCCGGGGGCAGGCCCTCCCCTCGCGCGATCTCGTCGCACAGCTCGGTAACCTCATAGGTGTGTTCGACCTTGAGCGCGATACGTTCATCCGAAACGTCGTAACGAGCGACATAAGTATTGAATGCATCTAAGCACGATTCACGCATAACATCCCCAAAACAAATAGCCGCCGGTAACGACGATGTGGTCGAGCGCGCCCAGGCCGCCGTTGACCATCGTGCCCTCGAATCGCCGAATAGCGTCCATTGCAATCTCCACTACCGCCAAATCCTTTTCTTGGTCGAATCAGATTCTGGGATGGAGGCCGCGCTTTTTCAAAGCGCTCTTACACCACTATTCGCTACGCGATCCGTTTCGTTAGCTCGCCAGCATATTCTAGATATCCCCAAGCGGTCTGCTGCCACAGCATCGACAGGAGACCTACGCAAACGCCTTTCGATCGAGCTGCTTTTTAAACGACTGGGTGAAATTCCGACGATTGCCGAAAAACCGCTCATGGGTCCTCGATTGCCTGCCAGCATCATAGTCCTCGGAAACGCGCAGAACCGTGCATACGTAGTCCGCCACTTGGAGAAGCCTGCGGGCATTAGGATCGGCGTGCCGATAGTCCGCGACGTTCTTAGCGAGCACAAAATCCAACGCATCATGCAGCGCCGCGCTCACAGCGCCCTGATCATTGTCGTAATACACAGCGATGGCATCGAAGGCCTGGAAATACGACAGGCTATCGAAGATGAGCAGAGCGAGGTCCCGCCTCAACCTCGCCTCGAGCTCGTTTCTGTTATGGACGGTCGCGCCGTCGTACCGCAGCGCGAAAAACGAGATCGGAAGCTCTCGAACAAAGCGGGAAAATTGGGTCAGCAGGCGCTTCCTATCACCAGGTGAGACATTGGCATACCCCTCGTTGCCGTGAAGGAGGTCCTTGCCGTGAAAAGGTACGTCGGGCAGGCCCGCCTCCGACAAGCGAGCCCTGTATCGAGCAATGGCGTCCTCGATGTCGGCGCTATGGACGTGAAGGACGACGGCGACGAGGTAGCGCCCCTCAGATAGGTCCTGGTTGCCGGTCTCGTCGATGTGCAGATTTAAACGTTCGGCCATGGACCCCCTGTGTAAAGAAAATGGCGAGGTACGAACCTCGCCAATCTGACACCTACGGAACTAACGCTCCTTCGGTGGCTTTATGGTCTCACATCCAAGGTCGCATAGCAAGACCGCCTCAGATACGAATCGGCATAAAGACGTTGCCTGTTCTCCCACTCTGCACTGCAACCCTGCATCTTTCGAATCTTAAAACTGACCGACTTTATTGGCCTAATTATCCGCATCTCCATGGAGCCGTCGGATCACGTCGGAAAAGTTGGTGTAAGCGAGGTCGATAAAGGGACGGCCGCCGTGGAGTCGCGGGCTAACTGCGCCTCGGCGAGGAAGCCCAATCCTGCACATCTCCACTTGCCATGCCTTTATCCTCAGGGCTGTCGCAATCGATATGACAACGATCTGCACACCATTCGTCTGAGACAATTACCTTATGGAGCATTTGAAGGTGGAGTTCGACATAGTGGCAGAATGCTTTGCCGCACCCCACAAGAGACGCATTGTTCCTCTCGTTGGGAACCGCTCTAAAATTAAACTCGACTTCACATCCCTCCCCAGGCGCACCAATACTCGGCAGGATATCAGGGTTTGGAAGACTTCACTTCCGTGCAATCACTGCACTGAAGATAAACGAATGGGGCCTGCCTGCCCGATACCACCGAGATAGCTCTTTAATGACTCCCCCTTTTCTCCCCATGTATCCGCTTAGCAACGAGATTCGATCGAAGCGGATTAACGCCCACTGTTCCTGGGAAGAAATGAGTTACTAACGTCCAAATAAATTGGAGACCAGAAATGTTGCAACGAACCAATTACAATCCTGGCGACAATGAACTTCTTGAGCTCATATCGAATAACTCACTTAACCGCAATCAGGATATAGCAGACATGCTGCACCTGCTGATGAATATAGATAAAGGACTGTCCATCTTTCTCGATGGGGATTGGGGATCTGGTAAAACATATTTCGTCAGATCCCTTAAAATCGCCATTGATATCCTCAATACCTGCCCGGACGTGCTGCCAGCAGGAATTGACATGATTGCTAGTAACGCATTCAAAGGCGAAGCCTCGTGGCATTGTGACTATCTACCCGTCTACTACAACGCCTGGAGCTATGACTACTGGGGCGATCCCTTAGCGTCAGTTGCTTGCACGCTCGCAGCAGAAGCCGACGAGGTTCGCCTCGAGAGCGATCCGTCGGACAGTAAGGTGGTGAAGGCGGCGCTCAATAACCTCGTGGAAATGACATTCAATCATCACGCCGCCGGACTCGGCACCGCAATTGGCAAGATGGCGGAAGCCATAAAATCAGAGGACCTACTCGACGCGTTCAAAAAACGATCAAGCTTACGCAACGCAGTTGCCGAAGCAGTGAATCTCGTCCTAAAAGAACGTGCAAACAAGTTACTCCTCTTTGTCGATGAGCTCGACAGATGCGAGCCAAGATTTGCTTGTAGGCTCTTGGAGGAGCTCAAGACGCTGTTTGATCTGGATAATGTCGTTGTGCTGTACGCTCTCAACGTCAAGCAGCTCGCACATGTAATCGAAGGGCAATATGGTGCAGGCTTTAACGGCATTCGCTATCTTTCTAAATTCTACGACATTGCGGTCCCAATTCGCACAGTAGGCATGGATGACTATCTGACGTATAGGGAAATGATTCCGAACCACCAATCAAGCTTGGTCATCAAGTCTATTGTCGAAGCTCACGACATGTCGTTGCGGGAGGCAAATCGCCTCATCGATATATGTAAACCGAATTTGGAGCGTCTCGACGATCTGTGGAGCACGAACGAGGTTGTCTTTCGCGTCAGCTTTATGGACACTGTTGTGGCTGGGATACGGGTGTCCAATCCAGCTGCCTACGATCGACTCGTTAACAAAGGCGACTATTCCGTTTTCACCACAGAAGTGAAAGGATGGGAAAGCATTAAGGGCTGCTTCGTGGAAACCTTTGGCCGCTGCATCAAACCTGATGACTATCGAAGCATGGTCGATGATGAGAACCGCATCGATGAGCTCATTGACGCGGTTGCCGCCCTGCGCTGGAGCAATCAATTTGACAAGAAGAACGCAGCGCACAAAACAATCAATGAGTTGAAGAACAGCTGCCTGGTATCCGTGATAGAAAGAGATTGAGCACTGCACCTAGTTAGTATTGGCAACACATCGCACCCATCCAATAAAGCGCTCCCGCAACAGTAAGAAGCGGAGGCGCTAAGCTTCCGACGCGCGACGCGCTCAAATTGCTAAACGCATCCCGCTGAGGCCGGTTCCGCAAGCCGCAGAGCGTAACCGGCCTCAAGTCCACAGAATACCCCTCCCCTATCCTCGGTACGGTCAAACGCAGATTGCGCAGATGCAAATAATCCGGTTAGCGCTTGCGCGATCGTGTCCCAAATGTTGGTGCAAGGACCGCTTCCCTGGCCGTAGAAAGCAGGAAGAGGTTATCGCCTGGAATCTAAATTACTGAAGTCAGGATTCGCGGAAAGGCAGTAACCGCACATGGACAAGATGCGCGAGATCGCGGGCAGTGGCGCCCTGATGCCGAGATTCAACGACGGCATGGCGAACATGGCCGAGCTCATAAGGGTGATGACCGAGTCGCTCGTCAACGAGATCATGGGACACCTGGGGCGACGAGGCGCGCGAAAGCTGCAACCGGCGCAACGGCTACCGCGAGCGCAGACTCGCCACCGACGTCGACACCATCACCCTCGGGATCCCGAAGCTGCGCGCCGGCAACCACTTCCCCGAGGACCCCATCGAGCGGTTCTCGCGTGTGGACCGCGCGGTCATCGCCGCTGTGTCCGAGATGGCGGCCGACGGTGTGCCCACCAGGAAGGCGAAGCACGTGGCGCAGGGCATGAACATAGACCGCATGAGCGCCAGCCAGGTGTCGAGGATGTGTTTGTCGCTGGACGAATCGATCGCCGACCAGCGGGAACGCGACCTGTCAGACGTCATCCAGCCCTACCCGGGCGACGCGTGGCAGCGCCGCATCGCGCATCTGATGCGCAGCGCCGCCGGCAACGCGCCGACCAGGCAGAAAAAGGGCGCCGTGCTGGGCAACCTGAAGGCCGTGTTCGCCGAGCGCGACCCCGGGCTCGTGAGGGCCCCACCGGCTCGCCACCGCCCAGATAGAGGGCCCTGACCCAAGCGGCCGAGGGCTGGAAGAGGCCGAGCCGACGCCCTGACCTACCTGAATTTCCCCCACGAGCTCGGCGTCAGGCTGCGCACCAAAAAACGTGCGGGAGCGCGCCGACCGAAAGCTCAAGCGCGCCAGCCGCGTCGTGCAGGTCTTCCCTAGCAGGAAGTCGCTCATCAGGATGATGGGCGCCGTGTTGTCGGAGATGGAAGATGACTGGGCGGGCCGCCGCTGGTTCAGCAACGACCCGATCGGCAGGGCCGCCAAGGGCACCGCGGCCGAGCAGGCGGCCGGGATCATCGCGCTAGTGGTGGCCGACAACCCGATTCCCGGCAGGAAGGCGGCGAGGCATGCGCTAGAATGACGGCGTTCTAAGCGATTCTCGGTTCCTCGGACAGCCTGCTGCCACCCTCGAGAATCGAGCTCTACACCAACTTTCGGGACACTACCTCGATCGTCATCACGGAAAGCCCTTTAAACCACTCCCTTTGGGCGTCGGGCATAGCACTAAAGCCGAAGTGGCAACGTGCACGCACGGGGCACCCACATCAAAACGCCACGGAATACATCTGGCGTCCGCACGCGCCCCATAAGGCACATACAGTTACCCGTGCACTAGGATACTTCTGCGGTAAAGGCGATCTCATACTTTGAAGCGCCAGCAAAGCCGCTACCGGATATCACAGACCCCACGGCCACCGGAGACGTACAAAGTGTCACCAACGACCATGTCGCCCATGGGGCTGGCCAACATCACAGCGAACTCTGCGATCTCCTCGGGCATTGCGAGCCTTCCAAGCCTGTTGTCCTCAGCGGATATGCTGTCACCCTCCTCGACGCCAAGAAGAGGAGTCGCCGTGCTGCCGGGCGCAATCGCGTTGACTACAATGCCATAAGGAACCAGGGCGGAAGCCATGCCCTCAGTGATGCCCTTCAGGCCCCACTTCGACACGCGGTAGGGAGACCATGCGGGCTCGTTGCCAGCCGAGGATGAGACGATAAGGATATGCCCATTGCTGACCTTATCGGAAATCATGCGCTTTGCAACAGACTGCACCATGAAGTAGACGCCGCGCAGGTTGATGTCCAAGATGCGATCGTATTCCTCAACTGAAAAATCGAGAAACCCGCCCATGGAGACGTCCTCGGTGTGAACGCCGGCAGAATTGACTAGGATATCGATGGGGCCGTAGAATGCCACCGCCTCGTCGATAACTTTCGAAAAGGTCTCTGGCTCGGCAAGGTCGACAACAACCCCGGCGCACTTCTCGCCAAGCTCTAACACCACCTTGTCGACCTTCGCGCGCCTAGTGCCGGCGATGACAACATTCGCGCCGTTCTTCAGGAACGCCTTGGCAACCGCCTTGCCGATTCCGCCTGAGCCTCCCACTACGAGGGCGGTCTTCCCCTTGAGCAGGCATTCATCGCCGACGGTCTGCATCACAGGCTGTATATTCTTGGCTTTGAGAGCGACGATGCCCTGTTTGATTGCGTGCTTTAGGTTCGCCATGCACCTACTCCTCGACATCCATGAACTTGCCTTTATCAGCCTCGAGCCCCTTCCGGTTTCGATCTATGACCAGCTTCGCGTAAAGCACGGGCGCCATGCCGCAGCACGCGATCTTTACTTTCTCGGAAAGGCCGACCTCGCTGTTCTTGAACACGGACAGCCAGTTCTTCCTAACGTACGCCGCACATTCTTTCACAAGTTCGCCTTCGGAGTCCATTTCATCCGCACCTATTATCTGAGTGAGTAGGAACTCGTAGTTTCGCCAGATATGCCAATCGCATGCGTGGCGAACCATCGGAGTGTCCAGAGTCAAGTTCTCTTTAATGAATTTAATATTTCCGAGGGCGTTCTTGCCATTTTGAACGTTGTAGTTGGTAAGACCGCTCCCCATGTTATTCAAACGGTAGTTGTAGACCTTACGTCTACCGACGCCCACATGATTAGAGTGCTGTGCAACCTCGGTAGCAAAGTACAGACCCTCGCCGAACCAAGGAACGGAAAACGAAATATTGTTGTCGACAACTACGGAACGTTTATACAACTTATTCCAAGGCCCCAGCCGCATAAAGGGATAAATGATGGCAGAGGTAGCTCGCTCTGCCGACCAAGTCTCTCGGACATCCTCAACAATCTGCTCCCTATCGCGCGTTGTGAAGAGATTCACCGAGTAGGACATGTCGGAGCCGGTGCTCTCAGCCAAGTCGACCAAATATTCGACGCAATCGGGCTCCAGCCAGTCGTCACCGTCCACAATCATGAGATAGTCACCCGTCGCGACACCAAGTCCCACATTCCTAGCGGAGCAAGTGCCGCCATTAGGCTTGTGAATAACAATAGCCCTAGGGTCACGTGTAGCATATTCATCACAGATGCGACCACTGTCATCGGGAGAACCATCGTCAACGAGAATAATCTGGAGATTCTTGTGGGTTTGAGCCTCAAAGGAGTGAAGAAGCTTCGGTAGAAATTGTTCAGATTTGTAAACAGCGACGATGATGGAAACAGATGGCTGACTCAAAACAGGACCTTCCATTCATTATTCTAGCGAGCAAGACGGGCGGAGAACTCGCCAACGGTGTCACAAAGGAACTCCGTAGAGGACTCACGGTTGACGGCAAGCGACTCATTGACGCTCGCCCAATCAAAATCGTTAAGGCAAAGCTCTTCTGGCTGAAGCTCCGTGCTTATGCGGGAATCCAACCCGTAGCGAGAAAGAATCGCCTTGTTACGCTCCGCATACTGCTCAGGCAGAATATCGACAAAGGGCGTATTGAACAGTAACGAAAAAGCAGTCCCGTGGAATGAGTCCGTGAGTACGCAGGTGGCATTGTCAAACAGCCAAAGGAATTCGTGAAGCGACGGGTAGAACAAATTCTTCCCCATCGTCTTACGAAGCGACGGACGAATGCTAACGACCTCGAGGCCGAGTGACTTGCATGCGGCAACAGAATAGCGGTCGAAGGCATCGCTTGGATGCAGGTTATAAATCAGGCAGTACTTCCCATTCACCCCGCGGGGAGCACAAGGCTCAACACGATCAAACCAGGCCTCCTTTGAGAGCAGGTGCACGGGGTCGACAACGGTTTGCGCCTCAAACCCCATTTCCTCAAGAGTTTTCTGACCACTTTCCTCGCGCACTGAAAGCCTATCAAAGCGTGCAAACGCTTTGGCGGCACGTTCGTGTTCGCGTGAATCGAGGCCATTTTTACCAAAGGAGGAAGAGAAGGAGAACTTGTAGGTATCGTCTGATGCGCCCTCCAAAAGGTAGGCACCCTCGATGTTTCCATCGGACATGATGTTCCACACTTGGTCGCCTCCCACACAAAGGACAGGATACTCCGCAAGAAGCTTACCGAGCTCTTCTGGATCGGTAACCCTACGGCTCTGCCTCAACAAGCCACTCCTCATCGCCTCGAACTTACGGGCGCAATCGCTTTGATCGCACGAATTGGACCGAGCGCGCCAGAGGTCCTCATGGCATCCGCTAAAGGAAAGTCCCGGGGATGCGATAGTCAACATACTCAGCATCGATACCCATTGAAGCGAACGCATCCTGAAGGGCATATGCTTGCAGAATGGAACCGTAGTTCGGCACTGCATGCCGTGACAATATACCGACGCACTTTTTCATTTCTTATTCCTTATCTTTCGCAACCGGTGGTAACGCTTCGAGACGGAAGCAAGTATCCGCGCGCGAGCCAAATGCGACTCACACACATAATTGCCTCAGTAAGGCAACGGATGATGCAAATGACCTGCATACTCGCGACTCCTATCGCAGACACGGTCAAAAGCGAAACAATGCAAAATACAGCAGACCCCACTGTGGTGAAGGTAACCTCAGCGACTTTGCCAGAGGCGCCTAGAATCGGCCAGCCGACCATCGTTGCATAGAAGGAAAACAGGAGTACGGGTGAAGCCCAGGCGATAACCCAGGAACCCGATAGATAGTCCTCGCCACCGAGTACGAGCATAACTACATCGGAAAGCGCTGCGAAAGCAATGGTGCCAATGAGCAGGACGGGTATAGAGACAAGGAGCAACTTCCTTGCAAAACCGTAGTCACCCCCCTTGACCATATGGGGGTACAGACTGTTCACAATTGGCGAATAAAGGGACTGGATGGCATTGATTGCAGTTACAGCAAGGGACCAGTAGGAGATCATCGCCTTGTCAGTAATCACGATTCCAATCAAGAGCGTAGTGAAACCGGAAAAAACGACGGAGGCCATGTTCGAGAAACAATAGAGCGCGGAAACCTTCAGTTCTGAAAGCGCCTCACTTAGGGTTACGAACGTAATGGTGGTACCGAACATTCGCTTGGCGGAAATGAAAGACCAGGCAAGGGCAATAATGCTCGAAAGGATGTCGAGAACAGGAATCCACAGAATGTCATCGATAGAATGGACAACGACAAACGTCAAGGCAGTAGAGACACCCTTCGAGACAAAATAGCGAGTCGTCAATGGACCCATGTTTTCATGTCCCTGGAAAAGAAAGTCAGGAGCAAGCGCCTTACCGAATACAGCAACAAATGCAAGCACGGTATATAGCATGTTCGAATGAGTAATGGGGATGAACCAGGCCACAACAACGACAACAGCACCGGTCACTACACCAAGCAACAGGCGAGCCGCTGTCACAGCACCAATAGCCCGGTTCTCCTCTTCGACAGTCTCGGATTTTGCTATGCGTTTAGTACCGGAAAGGTTAAAGCCAAAATCGACGAAAGTCTGGGCGAAAGTCATGAACGACACGACATACGCGTAGATCGCGTAACCCTCTGGCAGAAGCACACGTGTCAGATAAGGCAGTGTAATAAGGGGAAAAATGTACTTAACAATCTGCAATCCGTACTGCCAAACGACATTGCTGTAGAAATGTTTGTGTTGAGAACTCAAAACTAAACTCCGAATAGTATCAATTAAGGACGGCGGCGGGCGATTTGGGCGATTTCGAGGGTTGTATAGCGCGCTTCTTCAATGCTTCGGCTATGAAGTGAAGAAGAGACATAACTGCTAAATCTCCAAAAATATAAGTAAAAGTAGTCATCATCGCGCCACGTAGCATATAGAAAGTTAAACAAAGGAGAAATGGATAATAAAGCAGCAGAGTGGAGGGCGCACCCGCGAGATAACTCTTACGGCTTTTCCAATAATGCGTGTCGACCATACGGACAACAAAGCCATAGCCCAGAGCAAATACAGGAAGCCCAATCAAACCAAAATTAAGAACACCTTCGAAAGGCAGAGGAAACGCAATATCGGTAAAGTGAAAGTTTAGAGAACTAAACACCAGCTCGCCAGACGGAACAGGCTTAGAAGGCCAAATGGAACGCGGAATGAAGAACAGTATCGCCCCAATTAGTTGGAGCCCATTGGCGCAGCCAAATCGACCAAGATAGTCAAAACACCAGAACATTACTGAAAAAGCATCATAGTTTCCGGAAGTATAGCCAGCAGTCATAGATCCAACTATCGTTTCCATGCCCTCATGGAATGAAGCCGCGGCACCGATGTACTTAAAGGCATTAAAGAGCGGGTAAGCAACCAAGAACCCCATAATAAGAAGAAACGAAAACAGACCCCGTTTTTTAGAAAATGCAGGAAACAAAAGAATAGCGATCCCAAGGTAGATGGCAGCGACATTGAAACGAGCCAACGCGGTTGGAAAGCATGTGAGGATCAGGCAAATACCGGCAACGATAGTGCCAGCGTAATACTTGTGCTCTCTTCTTGCATTTAGTGCTAACAGCGCAAAGCTTCCAAAAACAAACGCGCGCAAACAAACACTAATTATTAATGCAAGACTCGAAGAATCAATATCAGCTTTATTGGTAGTCCTCAAGAACATATTTTCAAAGCCTACGACCTTTAACAGGACAACAAGACAAGCTACGCACCCTAAGGGCAAAATCGTACGAGCAATAGGCGTAAGCTCAAATGTCATCTTGCGACATAGCATTTCATGATTATTTGAATCATAGTTCTGCGAAACAAAGTCGGTACTTCCACTCGCAAAAACAAAGATCAGACCCCAAATAAAGACAAGTAAGCAAACCTGAAGAATCCTTGTATTTGAAGGCGAATATCCCCACGGCCAGACGCCGCTCGTATATTGAAAAAGCGGTGCAATAGCAAAGAAAGTAACATAGAATATCCAATGCACTTGCTTGAGCGAGTAAGGTGCGCCCGCCATGGTTATCCACAGCATAGCAACACCGAAAAAACCGTTTCCAAACAAGGCAATGGAAACTATGTCAATTTTATTAGCATTTCCAAATAAAGGTATGCAAAGCATAAATAGCAGCGTAATGGCAGAGAGCCAAGAAAAAATATTATCGGGTCGCACGCGACCGATCCCACCATTGCTCGTCAAAGACTGCACTAACCCACGACCTTTCCGGTCAAGTTGCCGTAAAGGCTGTATGCAAGATTATGAAATGCTGGAGAAAATGCAAAAAGACCGCAACGCAAGCGCCAGGTCTTACTCGCAAGAGGGTTTCCGGCGACCCTCTTGCAGCGTTTCCTCGCATTAAGGATGTAAGCTTTAGCCTTGCGCTTGTCGATACACTTATTCAAATCCAATCTCGATGCAACACGAAGAGAGCAGAAAGCCTCAAAGCAAGCAAACGCATCTTTCAACTCAGGTCTATCGTCAACCACGTCTCTCACAATTGATAAAGATGCTTCCATGCCCTCGAGGTGTTTGTCTTCGTATTTCCTATTCGTAGTAATGGAACCCTCGCGGGCAAGATAGCCATAGAGCTCTGCGCCAGAAATACAAGCCTTATCAACGTTAGAGAAGACAGTGGCTTCAACGCCGAAGTCCTCGAACAGCTGCCCCTCGGGAAATGCAAGGAGCGGGAATAGTTCTCTAGCATACAGCTTCGCGCAGGCAGAGCCGGACTCGCCGTTAAGCAGAAGCAACATTCCAAGAAGATCGTCGCCGGAGACGACCTTGCCTTCGCCAATCTCTTGACAACCAAAATCGTCAGTCGAGTCAATCTTCTTATATTCACATGTGACAAGGGGCGCACCGGTCTTCTGCGCAAGGGCAACCATATGCCCTACAGCCCACTCGTCCAGAACGTCGTCACCGTCCACAAATGTGACAAAGTCGCCAGTGGCACGGGCAAGGCCGAAGTTACGAGCGGAAGAGAGGCCTCCGTTCTCCTTGTGCACGAGTTTAACTCGATCATCATCCGAGATGGTACGGGCACATATATCTGCCGTATCATCGGTTGCCCCATCATCAACAACCACAATTTCTATGTTTTTGTACGTCTGGCCCATAAGGGAGCGAAGACAAGCCGCGGCGCATTCGCCCACGTTATACATGGGGACGACGATACTTACCTTTGGGGTCTTACCGTTTTCCACTGGAAAGCCACCCCCCCCCCCACAAATCGTTTAATGGGTTTAGCAGGAACCCCAGCAACGATCACGTTGTCGGGAACGTCGCGAGTCACTACCGCATTGGTACCGATAATCACACCGTTGCCAATGGTCACACCAGGCATCACCGCTGCACCTTCGCCTATCCACACGTTATCGCCAATGCGCACAGGCTTAGTGACGATCTTTCGATCATCAGGCGCCATATCGGGCAATGAGGGATCATCGTCATAGGACCCATGACTGTTATCAGATATAAAAATATTCGAAGCCATGAGCACGTTATCTCCGATAACGACGCTCTCATGCGCAGAGATATGAACTCGATCGTTTATCTTGCAGTTCTTGCCGATAATAAGAGGGGCGCCGTCACCAGCAAGATCGAAACGACAAGAATAACCACAGGTGAAGCCCTCCCCATAAACGAAGCGACACTTGCCACCGCGAAGGTAAAAGGGGCGGCGGACAAGTCTTGCACCGGGGAATAACACCTTGGTGAGAAGCAGCGCCCACACATTTTTAAACGTCTCAGAAGGACCATATTGACCAAACATTAGGCTTCACCATCCTGCATGGCGAGTGTATCAAGGTACTCCCCCAGCTCTTCCTCCCAGTCGGGCATGTTGAACCCGACCGACTCGAGCCTGGAAAGGTCGAGCGCGGAGTGGACCGGGCGCGGGGCGACGGGACCGGCGGCGCTCGCGTAGTAGTCGGCGGTCGATACCGGCAAGACCTTGTCCCCGTTGCCGTTGGCGGCCTCGAAGACGGCACGGGCGATGTCCGCCCAGCTCTTCACAGCGCCGGAGCCGGTGCAGTTATAGGTCCCGTAGGGGGCCTTCACATCAAGCACGTGGAAGATGGCCCCGGCCATGTCGCGCGTGAAGGTCAGGCGTCCCAGCTGGTCGTCCACGACGGTGACCTGCTCGAGCCCGTCCTCGGGGTCGGCGACGCGGTCGGAGAGCGCCTTCATGGTCTTGACGAAGTTGCGGCCCTCGCCGATGACCCAGGAGCTGCGCATGATGTAGTGGCGCGGGCACCCCGCCACGGCGATGTCGCCGGCCGCCTTGGTCTGGCCGTAGACGGAAAGCGGGCTGAGGGGCTCCTCCTCGTCATGCACCTCGGCGGTGCCGTCGAAGACGTAGTCGGAGGACACGTGGACGAGGGTGATCCCGTGCCCGGCGCAGGTGCGTGCGAGAAGCGCCGGCCCGGTCGCGTTGGCCTTCCAGGCGGTCACGCGGCCCTCGGGGGTCTCCGCCTTATCAACAGCCGTGTAGGCGCCGCAGTTGATCACGGTGCCGTAGAGCGACCAGTCGTACTCGGAGTAGGCGTCCGGGTCTGACATGTCGAAGGTGTCGATGTCGCAGAAGTCGAAGTCCTTGGCGACGCCGCGCTCCTCCGCCAGCCTGCGCACAGCATGGCCCAGCTGGCCGTTGCAGCCGGTGACGAGGGTGCGCCTGGGAGCCATGGGGACGACGTCCTTGAGCATCGGGTGGTTCAGGTCCGCCTCGGATACGGTGGCCTCGTCGAGGGGGATCGGCCACTCGATGGCGAGCTCGGGGTCGGCGAGGTTCACGAAGGTGTAGGTCCTCTTGAGCTCGAGCGACCAGTGGCGTCCACCAGGTAGGTGTAGGCGGTGCCGTCCTCGAGTGCCTGGAAGGAGTTGCCCACGCCGCGCGGGACGTAGATGGCCCTACTCGGGTCGAGCGTGCAGGTGAACACCTTGCCGAAGGTCTCGCTACCCTCGCGCAGGTCCACCCATGCGCCGAAGACCGAGCCGCGCGCCACGGAGATGAACTTGTCCCAGGGCTCGGCGTGGATGCCGCGGGTGACGCCGCGGCTGTCGTTGTAGGAGATGTTGTTCTGGACGACGCGGAGGTCCGGGATGCCCAGGGCGGTCATCTTGGCGCGCTGCCAGTTCTCCTTGAACCAGCCGCGCGAGTCGCCGTGGACGGCGAGGTCGACGACCTTGAGGCCCTCGATTCCGGTCTCGGCGACGGAGAGGTCCTTCTCGAATGCGATGTCTGCCATGTGGGAAAAGCTCCTATCGAAGAGGTTGTATAACCGGGGGCGCCGCGCGGGGACGCAGGATCATCCCCCATGCCCTGCGGCCCGCGCGGGGCACCCCCGCGGTGCGCTTCGCCGGGGTGTGGCCTACTGGCCCTGTGCGCGGTAACGGGCCTCGGTGGCCTCCTTGGCGGGGCGCCACCAGGACTCGTTCTCGACGTACCAGTCGATGGTCTGCTTCAGGCCCCCGGCGAAGTCGGTGTGGGCCGGCCTCCAGCCGAGCTCGCGCTGGAGCTTCGTCGAGTCGATGGCGTAGCGGCGGTCGTGGCCGGGGCGGTCGGCGACCCAGTCGAAGTCCTCGGGGTCGCGTCCCATCGCCTCGAGGATCATGCGCAGGACCGTGATGTTGTTCCTCTCGCCGTCGGCACCGATGAGGTAGGTCTCCCCCATGCGGCCCTTCGTGAGGATGTCCCAGACGGCCGAGGAGTGGTCCTCGGTGTGGATCCAGTCGCGGACGTTCTCGCCGCGGCCGTAGAGCTTGGGGCGCACGCCGTCGATGATGTTCGTGATCTGCCTGGGGATGAACTTCTCCACGTGCTGGTAGGGGCCGTAGTTGTTGGAGCAGTTGGAGATCGTGGTGCGAAGCCCGTAGGTGCGGGTCCACGCTCGGACGAGCATGTCGGAGGAAGCCTTGGTCGAGCTGTACGGAGAGGACGGCTTATAGGGCGTCTCCTCAGTGAACTTGGCGGGGTCGTCGAGCGCCAGGTCGCCGTAGACCTCGTCGGTGGAGAGTGGTGGTAGCGGACGCCGTACTTGCGGACGGCCTCCAGGAGGCGGAAGGTGCCCTCGACGTTGGTGCGCAGGAAGGCTCGGGGTCGGCGATGGAGTTGTCGTTGTGGGACTCGGCGGCGTAGTGCACGATGGCGTCGTGGCCCGGGACGATGCGGTCCAGGAGCTCCGCGTCGCAGATGTCGCCCACGACGAGCTCCACGCGGTCGGAGGGCAGGCCCGCGATGTTCTCGGGGTTGCCGGCGTAGGTCAGCTTGTCCAGGACGGTGACGTGCACCTCGGGGTGGTTGTCCACGACGTAGTGCACGAAGTTGCTGCCGATGAAGCCGCAGCCGCCCGTGACGATGATGTTGTGGGGTTCAAAGATCTCAGACATGAGGGGTATCTCCTAGTACTCGCGCGGGCTGTTGACGATCTCGCCGGCGGCGACCTTCTTGAGGTGCTGGCCGTAGACCGACTTGCCGTAGGCCTCGGCGGCCTCCTCGAGCCCATCGGTCGTGATCCAGCCGTTCTCCCAGGCGATCTCCTCGGGGACCGAGACCGGCAGGTCCTGGGAGCGCTCCACGGCGCGGACGAACTCGCCGGCCTCGTAGAGGGACTCCATGGTGCCGGTGTCGAGCCAGGCGTACCCGCGGCCCAGCGTCACCACGGAGAGCAGCCCGTCGGCCAGGTACATCCGGTTGAGGTCGGTGATCTCGAGCTCGCCGCGCGCGGAGGGCTCCACGAGCGCGGCGCGCTCGGCGACGTCGCCCGGGTAGAAGTACAGGCCGGTGACGGCGTAGCTCGACTTGGGGTGCTCGGGCTTCTCCTCGATGGAGACGGCACGACCCTCCCCGTCGAACTCCACGACACCGAAGCGCTCGGGGTCGTCGACGTGGTAGCCGAAGACCGTGGCGCAGCCCACCTCGGCGTTCTGAACGGCCTTTTTGAGATGGCGGCTGAGGCCGTTGCCGTAGAAGATGTTGTCGCCGAGCACGAGGGCGCACGGCTCGCCTGCGATGAACTCCTCGCCGATGGTGAAGGCCTGGGCTAGGCCATCTGGGCTGGGCTGCTCGGCGTAGGACAGGTTCACTCCGTAGCGCGAGCCGTCCCCGAGCAGGCGCTCGAAGTTGGGCAGATCGGTCGGAGTGGAGATGATCAGGATGTCGCGGATGCCCGCCAGCATGAGGGTGGACAGCGGGTAGTAGATCATGGGCTTGTCGTAGACCGGCAGCAGCTGCTTAGAGGTCACGAGCGTGAGCGGGTAGAGACGCGTGCCGGACCCGCCGGCGAGGATGATGCCTTTCATGAGAGTTCTCCTTAACTAATTATTTTGCAGACCTTCGACCGATCCTGTTTCCAGCTAGCCTTGCGGCGCAATCGAACCCGAACGCCATGAATTCCCCGAGCCGCCCCTCTCGGAGCAGCTGCGCGGAGACGGCCTTCACGAGTCTCCCTCCCTCGCCGATCTCCGACGCACCCATGAGCTCGCCGGCGTGGACTGCAAGGAACACACCGACCTCCCGGTTGCGCCCTGAACTGCTGTTTAGGAGTGAGGTTGTGGGAGTGGTAGACGGCGGCAGAGGGCTCATACGCAACCTTGTAGCCGGCGGCGATAAAACGCGCCGCCATGAGCATGTCCTCGTTGGTGTTGACCGGGGCGAACCCGCCGCACTCCATGTAGCTTCCTGCGGTAGGCCGAGCACACGTCGGAGGCGAAAAACGTCTTTATGCCATAGCTCAGCAAGTCCTCCGCGCCCCTCACGGACGGCTCGTCCGGGTAGTTGAACTCGCGCACGAGCTGCTCGAAGCGACGGGCGTCGGGCTGGGGAGCTGCCTGCCGGACACCAGAGCGATCGCCTTGTCGGCCTCGAGCGGAGCGGTGAGCCTCTCTATATAGCGATCGCCCGCCGGCACCGCGTCCTGGGTCATGAACAGGGTGTAGTCGCCGACAGTCCTCATAAACGCCCTGTGCCGCGTGGCGCCATGGTTGAACTCGGTGCGCTCGATGACGTCGAGCGAAACCCCTCGGCCGGCGTATGACGCCACGATGTCCTGGGTGGCGTCTTCCGACGAGGAGTCCACGACGAGAATCTCGCCCGGCACAACCGTCTGGGACAGGAGGCTGTCCAGCAGCCCCCCGATTTCGCGCCCCGCGTTGAGCGTCGGTATGACCACCGATACCGAAGCCGTCACTTCCCCGTCCTCTCCACGAACATGGCCTTGAACGTGCGGACGAAGATCCTGAGGTCGAGCGCCAGGCTCGCGTGGCGCACGTAGAAGAGCTCGAGCATCTGGCGATCGCCGTTCTCCCAGGTCGCCTCGTTGCGCTCGGTCACCTGCCACCAGCCGGTGATGCCGGGCTTGCAGGAGAGAAACTCGTCGCGCGCGTCCCCGACTCGTAGGTCTCCTCGAGGGTCACAGGCCTGGGGCCGATCACGGACCAGGTCGCCCGTGAGCACGTTGATGAACTGCGGCAGCTCGTCCAGGCTCGTCCTGCGCCAGGAGGCGCCCCACGCGCGTGATGCGCGGGTCGTCGTCGAGCTTCTGCTCGCGCCTCCAGGTCTCCAGCTGCTCGGGCGTCATGTACCGCTCCGGGTTCGAGTGCGCGTCCGGCACCATGCTGCGCAGCTTCCAGATGTAGATCCTCTTGCCGCCGCGCCCGATGCGCTCCTGGCGGAAGAAGGGCCTGCCCGGGCTGTCGATGCAGATCGCGGCGCACACCGCGGCCACGGGGATCGTCAGGACGGCGCACGACCCCCGCGGAGAAGCAGATGTCAACGCCCGCTTGACGAAGCGGTAGCCGGCGCCGCCGGGCTTTGGCGCGGGCACGGTGTCGTCCGGCGGCGGGCACTGGAACTCGCCGCGCGCGTAACGGCGCACCGAGTGCTCCTCCTGCCTGGCTGATTCTCTTGTTCCTGCAATGGGAATAGTTGTGGGAGCTGGAACGACCGTGGACTCAACGCCCCTCGTAGCCGAATCGTCGAGCGCGGCCACCTCGGGGCTGTCTACAGGTTGCACAGGGAGCTGCCCCCCCCCGGTACGTTTGTAAGGCTAGCGTCTGAGGCTGTCACCCTTTGACGCTGGTATGTCTTCTCTTCGACCGACAATTCCCAGTCCCACCTTTGTTGCGGCTCTTCGTCCACATATCTCAAGCTCCACAAAGGCAAGGTTCTTATGGCGGTTTACGTTCGTGATACGCGCCTCGTGCCCACGGAGGGGGCCGGAGAGGACGGCGACGTGTTCCCCCTCCATAACACCCACGCTCATGTCCACGCATCGACTTCCCTTATTGGTAAGGGCTTCGATCCATGCGCGCTCATCACTGGCCAAGGGAACGAACGACTCTCCCATCTTGAGGAGGCGGGTGAAGTCGGGAATCTCGCGCAATGCGCGTATAACCAAATCAAGCCGACTGCTCACCACGATCACATATCCGGGCAGCAGCGGCTTTTCGACATCGACCCTCTCCCCCTCACGCTTTATCTGCGTGGCATACCTCGGCGAGAAGCACTCTTCCACAGCGCCTTCTGGCGCCATGCGCGCAATCAGATCGCACAGCTTGCGCTCGGCACCCGTAGGCACTTGAATCACATACCATGAAACTGCAGCCATGGCTTCCTCCTCTTCGCGCGGCATAGCTTCGCCATAGGCGTACGCCATGCGGGAAAGTCGTATTCGCTCTCTTGGCACCGCTGGGCTCTGCACGTGGCACGATCCCCTTAGGAGCAAGATATGTATGCAGAAAACTTTACCGGCCTCCTGCCCCGTTGGCGCTCGAACCCGTGTTCAAGTGCAAACGGGGCAACATGCCAGAGCTAATTCTCTTATAGGGTATCAGTTTAGATCCTCATATGCGACCCACGTCGTGGATATTTGTCGATTGCACGAGCAAGATACATATAGTGTTCGGGCCTATGCGCATCGCTTGCAATATACCGATACAGATTGCGGTCAAACAGCTTCTTAGCGGGCTTTTTCTCTTTACCAAAGCGACCCCCGGCAAGAAAGTCGGAAGAGGCCTGCAAGTGACATCCCATTCGCACAAGCCGCTCTGCAATGTCAGGTTCTTTTTGAATTGCTCGATACCGCTCGGGGTGGGCGATAATCACCGAATAACCGAGACCTTGAAGCTCAAAGATGGTCCGCTCGTAGTCGGCAAAATCGCGCTCAGTAGCGTGGGGGTCAAGCTCAAGGAGAAACTCGTTGCCCTCGTCAAAACACAGGTAGGGCGCCCACTGCTCCACCCCCAGCTCCATGAGCTTAGGGTGCGCCACCTCAAAGCCCATCTGCAGGGGAAAGCCATCCGCATGAGCCTGCAGCTCGCGGAATGCCGCCCACATAGCGTCGTAGTCAAAATAAGGATCACGGCAATGGGGTGTGCAGACAATACTCGTCACACCAGCAGCCTTGGCAGCCTCGAGCATCGAAAGGCTCATGGCAAGATCACGAGCGCCGTCATCAACGCCGGGAAGTATATGGCAATGGATGTCTCTCATGACTGCCCCCTCGCTTCTTTAGTAAAGCTCCGCCGTGCTCGTGGCACGGCGGAGCGGTCGATGCTCGAAGTAGCGCCTAGTTCTTCTTGGCGCCTGCGCTCATGCTTGCGATAAACTGCGCCGTCGAGTCGGGAGCAATCTTACCCGCCGACGCACCGGGAGTATTGGGCAGGGGCTTAAGGCCCGGAGCGGCATTCGCCGGGCGAGCAGATCCTGCAGGACGGGTGGCGGGGCGCGACGCAGGACGCGCGCTGGGCTTGGAAGGCGCCGGCGCGGCAGAGGGCGCGGAGGTAGGAGCGCTCGGGGCGTTAGCGTCGTCGCCTCCGCGAGAATAATACTCGGTGTAATACTCGCTCTTCTCGCTCTTGCACAGGTTCATGACGGCACCCAAGACATTCGCGCCTGCCTTCTCAAGCTGCGCATACGAGGCGGTAAGCTCATCGCGGCGCACAACATTCTGGCCAACGACCAACAGCGTGCCGTCGGCAACAGTGGAGAGAATCGCGGCGTCGACGAAGGCGGACAGCGGCGGCGTGTCAAAAATGACGTAGTCGAAGCTGGAAAGCGCAGAGTCGGCTAAATTGCGGAAGCGCTTGGAACCGAGTAGGGCATCCGGATTGGGAATGTGGGGTTCGCAATCGAGGAAATACATGCCGCGGGCAGCGGTGCTCACCACGGCGTCGGCAAGAGAGACCTGACCGCACAGCACGGCATACACACCGGAACGCGCGTGCACGCCCAGGCTGTTCGCAACGGACCTGCGACGCATGTCGGACTCGACCAAAAGCACCTTGCTCCCCGAGCTGGCCATGGCCTCGGCAAGGGAGATGGCCACCGTGGTTTTGCCCTCATTGGGAACCGACGACGTCACCACAATGGAGCGAATCGGATCGTCAACGGAGACGAAGCGAATGTTGGCCGCAAGCGTCTTGATCGCGTTCTGCATATGGATCTGGTCGACACCGACCTTCTGCTGCCTTGCCATATTAGCGGCCCCCCTTCACAAGCGGAATGCGTCCGATAACCGGAACGCCCAAAAGCTCCTCGACTTCCTCGGCGCTACGGACCTTCATGTTGAGCATATCGGCAACAACGACGATCGCAACGGCTGCAAATAGGCCACCCATGCAGGCAACGGCTACGTACAGCGGACGCTTGGGGCCACTCGGCGCCTGGGGCGCGACCGCCTGGTCGATGATGTTAACGGCTTGGACCTTCATGACGTCCTGCGAGATGGCGGAGACGTTATCGGCGATGGCATTCGCGACCTCGGCCACCTGCTGGGGATCGGTACCGGTCACTGACAGTTCGATAACGCGAGACGTGGTGGCACTGGAGACGGAGATTTCAAAATCGCTCAAGTTCTTGAGGCCCAGATCGTCAGCGGTCGCGTTCTGGACGCGGTTGGACTCCAAAAGCGTGGTGACGTCGTTTGCCACCATCTGGGAGGCTGAGAGATCAGAAGAGAGATTGCTCGAAGACTGGTCCTGGCTGGTAAGAACGTACAGGCTTGTGGTTGCCGTATACGTATTGGGCATTCCAATAAACGAATACACGGCAACAAGCAATGCGCAGATAACGGGTAGTCCCACGACCAGCTTCATATGCTTTTTCAATAATTCAAACAGCTCGAGAAGCGTCATTAAGCAACCTCTCCATCCCCAACGATACGAAGACACATCAAACAGTCGAATATATTACCAAACTGGGTAGATTTGTCTCATGGAATGTATAACGTGCGAAACAACTGCAGAAATCTGACAGAAATGCGTCAGATTTTGCCGTTAATTAACGCCCCAATAAGAATTCGAGCGCCCTTAAGCGGCAATCCAGGTGCGTGGCAGCCCATATGTGGGCCAAGCCGAGGAGCCGCGCCGCGGTATGGGGGTCGATGTTTGAGGCGGCGAGCTCCGTGAAACGCAGGGCAATGAGACCCTCGAGCCATTGCGCCATGTTAACGTCTACCTGCTCGCACCCGGGAACGCCCTGCGCGCAACTGGCACACAGCAAGCCGCCTGCCTGGGCCGAGAAGTACGTGGGGCGCTCGTCATCGCACGCGATGCAGCACGAATAATCGGGCCGGTAGCCCACATGACTCAGCAGCTTGAAGATGTACGCGGCCACCAGCAGGTCCTGGTGGGCGGGGTCTGCCTGGGCCAGTTGCGCCAGCGCCGCCCGCGTGATGGGGTACACGAACGGGTCTTCGGCATCCTCATAGGTGCACCGCTCCGCCACCTCGGCAACCGCGCTCGCGGTGGCAAGGAGTTCGTACGTGGGCTGCGACCCCAAAGGCGCCGCGATAAGCTCCGCCTGCGAGACGATGTCGAGGCTGCGCCCATGCGCCAACAGCAGGTCGACCTCGCAGCACAGCTCGCAGCGCGCGGCCAGGCGGCTCCCCGGCTTGCGCGCGCCCTTGGCGACCGCACGGATCTGGCGACCGGTCTGGTCGACGAGCGTGAGGATGAGGTCCGTCTCCTTGAGCTTGGTCTTGTCGAGAACGATGGCCTTCGTGCGATACGTGCGGCTACCGGCCATGACCGCTCACGACCAGCCGCAGCGCATGTGGAGGGTTCCGGTGCATGTCATCGCCTGCTCGAACAGTCCTGCTCGCGATGAAGGCCCCACAGGCGCCTTCTGTTCGTGCGGAACTCGCAAGCGATGACATGCACCGGCACCGGACGATCACGGGCGCAGCCTGTACGAGTGAGAAACGTGGCTACTCGTCATCGGCGGCGTAGCCAAAGCGGCGGATCTCGCGGGCGTCCTCGCGCCAATGCGGCTTGACCTTAACGTCCAGCCCCAGGTACACGCGGCAGCCGAACATGCGCTCCAAGTCACGGCGCGCCTCGATACCGATACGCTTGATCATCTCGCCGCCCTTGCCCACGAGGATGCCCTTCTGACCCTCGCGCTCCACATAAACGGTGGCATGCAGGCGCAGTAGATCGCGCTTGGGACGCTCGAACTCATCGCAGATCACGCCGACGGCATGCGGAATCTCCTCGCGCGTGCGCAGCAGCACCTTCTCGCGCACGAACTCGGCAACCAACACCTCGTCGGCCTCGTCGGTGCCCATGCCCTCGGGGAACCAGCGCGGACCTTGCGGAAGGAATCGCGCCACCACATCCACGAACGCCTCCACGTTGAAGCCTTCCGTGGAAGACACGACGATCCCGTCGTCAAAGTTCACGAGCTCGCGCGCGGCTTCGATCTGCTTGAGCATCTGCTCGGGGCTCGCGAGGTCGGCCTTGGTAAGAACGAGCACTTTGGGTGCTTGGCGGCAGCCACGCGCTCGGCCACCCATGCGTCGCCACGACCGATGGGCGCGCTCGCGTCGATCACGAACGCGATCACGTCGACGTCCGCAAGCTCTCCCAGGGCGCTCTTGTTGAGCTCGGAGCCCAAGCCGTCCTTGGGCTTGTGGATACCGGGCGTGTCCACAATGACGAGCTGGCAGTCCTCGCGATTCACCACCGCACGCAGGCGGCGGCGGGTCGTCTGCGCCACCGGTGAGGTGATGGCGACCTTCTCGCCGTAGCAGGCGTTGAGCAGCGTGGACTTGCCAGCGTTTGGACGGCCCACCAGGGCAACGAAGCCGGAACGGAAACCCTCGGGCACATCGGCGCACAGGGGTGCCGGTCCAGCAGTGCCGGAAAAGTCAGGCATCTCACCGGACTCGAGCATGGCATCAAGCTCATCGTCGGAGAGGTCGGCAAACGGGTCGAAATCGGTCATAACATCGGACATAGGTACTCCTCAACAGATACGTTGGAACTTGAACGGTGCGGACAATCACAGCGATCGAATGGTGCAATTGGGGACGTACCCCAACTGCGCCATTCCCCAACTGCACCATTCGGTGCGAGCTACAAGGTGCGACTGCTGACAGGGCTGCGTTTTACAAAGGGACTACGTCCCCAATTGGAAAGGCGGTCAGTGCCAGGGGCCGAGGAAGCCGAGCGTGGGCGAACACGAGGATGCCCACGATCGCGGCGGTGATGGACAGCACGTAAACACTCGCAGCGGCGATGTCCTTGGCGCGCTTTGCCAACGGGTGCAGCTCCTGCGTGGCCAGGTCCACGATGGCCTCCATGGCGGTGTTACACAGCTCGGCGAAGATCACCAGGCCGATGCAGATCGCGATAAGCGCCCAGCTAATCAACTGAAGCTTGGCCACTAAACCGGCGATGACCGTAAGGATACCCGCCACGAGCATGACCTTGATGTTGCGCTCCGTCTTGACGGCGGTCACAAAGCCCTCAATGGCGTACCCGAACGAGCGCAAAAACGACGGATGGTCCTTGTTGGAACCGGGAATCATGGCGCCTCCTAATCGTGTGCGTGGTTAGTGATGGGACCGACCTCGACGTCGTCGGGGTTCTTTCCCCGCATGACGGCGAGCTCGCGCAACAGCGCGTCCTCGCGCGCCTCCATAACCTCAGCCTCGTCATCCTCAATATGGTCATAGCCCAGCAGGTGCAAAAGGCCGTGCACAAGCATGAGGCGGCACTCGTCGGCTGGCGTGTTGCCAAACCCGGGTGCTTGGCGCTCAATCACCTCGGGCGCCAGGATGACATCGCCAAGCTCGATGAGTTCATCGGCAGGAAGCTCATCGTCAAAGCTGAGTCGCACTCAAAGGAGAGGACATCGGTGGTTCGATCGATGCCACGCCACTCATGGTTGAGCTCGCGCATCTCCGACTCGTCCACAAACGAAAGGGAGATCTCCACCTCTCGTTCCACTCCTTCTGCGGCGAGGACATGTGCCGCAATGGCACGAATCTCCTCCTCGGCAATGAGGGTGGGTAGCTCGGCGTCGTTACTGATGAGAACGGCCATGACGCCCCTCCTTTCCAGATTGCACGCCTTCGGCATCAAACGCCTCGTACGCTTCCACAATCTTACCAACAAGCCGGTGACGCACCACATCGCGCGGGCGAGCTCCACGAACGCGATGCCCTCCACGCTGCACAGGATCTCCTGGGCATCGGTGAGACCGCCGCGCTTGCCAGGTAGGTCGCGCTGCGTGGCATCGCCCGTGATAACGAAGGTCGAGTTAAAGCCCAGACGCGTGAGGAACATCTTCATCTGCTCGGGCGTGGTGTTTGCGCCTCGTCCAAGATCACGAACGCGTCGTTCAGGGTGCGGCCGCGCATGTAGGCGAGCGGCGCGATCTCGACCACGCCGCGCTCAACGAGCTCATGCGCGCGCTCGGCGTCCATCATGTCGAACAGCGCGTCGTAGAGGGGGCGAACGTAAGGATCGACCTTCTCCTCCAGGGTGCCGGGCAAAAAGCCCAGACTCTCCCCCGCCTCGACCACGGGACGCGTGAGTACGATGCGCCCCACGTCGCGGTGCTGCAGAGCTGCCACCGCCATGGCCATGGCAAGATACGTCTTGCCCGTACCCGCGGGACCCGTGCAAAAGGTGACGGTGTGCTCGCGAATGGCGTCGATATAGCGTTGCTGGCCAGGGGTCTTGGGCCGAATGACCTTGCCGCGGTAGCTGAACAGCACGTCATCGCGCGGGCCGGAGGAGCGCACGTCCTCGGCGCGCAGGCCGTCGATGGCGCGATCCACATCGTCCGCCGTGAGGGCAACGCCGGTAGTGGCAACTTGCATGATGTGGGTGAACAGGCGCGTGAGCAGGTCAACCTCGCCGGGTGCGCCACTCAGCGAGACGGCGTTCCCCCGCACGGTGACGCTGGCCTCGCACCGGCGCTCGGCGGCGGCGCGCAGAAGCGCGTCGGCCGGGCCGGTCACGCGCGTGGGGTCAACCCCCTCGGGATGGAAAGCCGGCACTTTCGCCGTACTGGTAGCGGAGCCACTCATCGCCGCCCCTCCCCTTCGGCAGACCCATCAGAGGCGTTGGGGGCTACCGACTGGTCGTCGTTCCCGCGCAGGACATGGGCATGGAGGATACCGCGATCATCCATGGCGTCGACCCGCACGCGAACAAGGGAGCCGGCGCGGTCGAGGGGCACATCGTCCACGATCACGCGATGGAAGCTGCCCAGGGTACCGCGGTTACCATACTCCAAGACGGCGTTCTCGCACGTGCCCACGCGTAAGGCCGCATCCGCCTGAGCGCACCGCTCGGCAACCGCACGAAGCTCAGAGGCGCGGGCCGCCATGACCTCGGGCGCCACCTGGATCGGGCGCCTCCGCGGCGGGGGTACCGGGTCGCGCGCTATAGCGGAATACGTGCATGCGGCTAAAGCCACGCGCTCGCACAGGGCGCGGCTCTGAGCAAACTCTTCCTCGGTCTCCCCAGGGAAGCCCGCGATGATGTCACAGGAAATAGAGGCGGCGGGCAGTTTGCCGCGGATCATGGCGACCGTAGCCTCGTATTGCTCTGCCGTGTAGGGGCGATTCATGCGCTCCAGGGTAGCGGTGCAACCAGACTGGAGCGGTAGATGCAAAAACGGGGCGACACGCTCGCCGCCGGCCACCATGGCGTCTATAAGGCGCTCGTCGACGTCCATGGGCTCGAGCGAGGACAGGCGAACCTGGGGGATGTCCGTCTCGTGCAGGATGATGCGCAGCAGCTCGTCGATCTCCACATGAGAGTCTCGGCATCCGCGCCATCATATGCCCCCAGGTTGACACCCGTGAGCACGACCTCGGGAATGTCGGCGCGTTCGGCTTCGCGCACTTGGCGCAGGACCGCCTCGACGGGAACAGAGCGCTCGGGACCACGTGCCTTCCACACGATACAGTAGGAGCAACGGTTGTTGCAGCCGTCCTGGACCTTGATGCCCAGGCGCGAGCGGCCCAGAAGGTCACCTAGGTCGTGGTGTTCGCCTGCCGACGCGTCGGTACGCAAGGAGAGCCTGCGGCTCGAGCGGCCGTGCGGGCGACGTCGATCTTGGAGGGTTCGGCGATTACGCGCGGCGACAGCTCCGTAAGCTCACCGGGATGAAGGTTGACCACGCAGCCAGTCACGATAACGATGGGCTCGTTGGGCAGACCGAGTGCATGCCGCACTGCCTTACGGGTCTTTGACTCGGCCTCACCGGTGACGGCACAGGTGTTGATGACGATGAGGTCCGCATCTTGCTGGTCCACGAGCGCGAAGCCCGCAGAGGCAAGGTCGGAGGTGATGCGGTCGGATTCGACGCGGTTTACCCGGCATCCCAGGTTAACCACGCTGGCGAAGGGGCGCGTCATACGGGTCCGTTCTAGTCGAGGATATCGTCGATGGCGTCACGGATGCGATCGCCCACCGTGCGCTTCTTGGCGGTGCCGGCGGCATGCTCACCCGAAGCCGCGGCATAGCGCTCGAGTGCCTCGCGCGCGTCGGCGGAGAGGTGCGTGGGGACGTCGATGACGATGCGAGCCACGAAGCGACCGCGCGAACCGCCGCCGCCCAAGCGCGGCATGCCATGCCCGTCGACGGTGATGAGGGAGCCGTACTGCGTGCCGGCGGGGACCTCAAGATCGAATTCCTCGTCGGGCATGATGCCCTTGACCTCAACCAGGCAGCCGAGTGCTGCCTCGGCGATGCCGATGTGGACCTCAGAGAGGAGGTCGTCACCATGGCGCTCAAAGCGCTCGTTGTCCTCGACCTGGATGGTCACGATGAGGTCGCCGGATGCGGCACCTCGGTAGCCGGCCTCGCCATAGCCACGCAACCTCAGCTGGCGGCCCGTCGCAACACCGGCCGGGACCTCGACATCCAGGCGCTCGTGCGTACGAGAACGACCCTCGCCGTGGCAGTGCTCACACGGCTTGTCGACGATGGTGCCCTCGCCACCGCAATCCGGACACGGGGCGCTCGACTGCATCTGGCCGAAGATGGAGCGCTGGACGGTGGTCACATAGCCGGAGCCGTTGCAGCGCGGACAGGTCTTCTCCTGGCCACCCTCTCCACGACCTGAACCGTGACAATGCCCGCACGGCGCCAAGCGATCGAACGAGATGGTCTTCTTGCAACCGATCGCCGCCTCTTCAAGCGAGACCGTGAGCGAGATGGCCATATCGCGCCCGGCCCTGCGGCGGGCACGGTCGCGCGGACTGCCGCCGCCCGATCCTCCTCCGCCGAAAATCGACGAGAAGATATCATCGACGCCCATGCCGCCGAAGATGTCGGAGAAGTCGACGTAGCCGGACCCGCCGGGCATGCCGTCGACGGTGCCGTAGCGATCGTACATGGCGCGCTTCTGGTCATCGGAAAGCACCGAGTAGGCCTCGTTCAGCTCGGCGAACTGCTCATTGGCGTCGGGGGCGTCGTTGTGGTCGGGATGAAGCTTGACCGCCTTCTTTCGGAACGCGCGCTTGATCTGGTCGGCCGTGGCATCGCGCTCGACGCCCAGCACCTCGTAGTAATCCCTTTTGTCCGCCACCTTGTGGACCCTCCCCCAATGAATGATCAACCTTATGCGCCCGCCGCGCGCACGCCGCGGGCGTCTTTCGTTTTACCCATAGTTCCGCCCATCCACACGCGCGATGCACAGACACCCCAAGGCATCGACATGCACCGCTCCGCGAGACGGGAGAAGCGAACAGCGCGTACCATGTGCGGACGTTCCGCTCGGACTTTAGCCCTGCCTACATGAACCGATACGGCGCGAGGAACACCGCCTGCGTGCAGCTGGAAAACCAAACGGCAATCATGGCGAACACCAGCCCGTTGGCCGCGCCGTTCGCAAGCACCTGCAAACCTCGCTTCCACCACAGCCCGCTGCGATGCAACACGTCATCGGAGACGATCATGAAGATGCCCATGACGAGCGGTATCAGGCACAGCATGAGGAACATGGAAAACGTGCCGGAAAACGCCGAAAGCACCAGGAACGGCAAGACCAGGCCGAGCATGTAAAAGCCGCTCTGCGCGCGACCCTCGAGGCGCTCGGCAGCCACATGGGCGCGGCCCACAAGGTCGCCCGTCTCCCCACCGTTGGTTCCAGCGTTGCCGCGGGCCTTTATGCGAACGACGTCGCCGTCATGCGTGCCCGCCGGGAACTCGACCACGGCCTCGGCTTGAACGCGCGTACGGCCCTCTCCCCCGCACACGGGGCAGGGGTCGGCCACGACTTTGCCGGAACCGCCGCACTCGGGGCAGACCATGCGGGCCTGACCTATGCCGAACATGCCCAAATCGACGGCAATGGCGCCGGTGCCTCCGCAGGTGGGACAGGCGCGGTGATGCTCGGATGCCACGGAGCCCGAGCCGTGGCAATTGTCGCAGGGCTCATAGCGCGGATACTTGACGGCCACCTTGGCACCGTCCTTTGCCTGGTCGCGCGAGAGCTTGACCTCGACGATAACGTCGGCACCGGTAGAAGGGTTATAGGCGGACGCGCCGCGGCGGCGCTGCGTACCAAAACCGCCCATGCCGCCGAACGGGAAGCCAAAACCGCCAAAGCCGGTGTAGCCGCCTTGGTATCCGCCAGGGTACCCTCCGGGATAGCCCCCCGCGGACGGCGAGCCGGCCGAGGCAAAGGGGCTGCCCGAGCGCATGGCGTCGTAGCGGGCGCGCTTTTGTTCATCGGAGAGAACGGCGTATGCCTCGGAGACCTCTTTGAAGCGCTCCTCGGCATCGGGCTCCTTGTTCACATCGGGATGGAGCTTGCGGGCCTTTTGCTGGAAGGCCTTTTGGATGTCCTTGGCGGAGGCGTCTTTATCAACGCCCAGAATGGCGTAGTAGTCTTTATCGTTCATTCCTGCCATATGGCAAAGACTCCCCTGTTCATGGGTTACATTCAGTGGGAGACATTATATCCCGACCCCGCGTGCGATAAGCGGGGCGGGTGCGTTTTACACATCCACGTACAAAACGTGTCCACCGCTTTTACAAGCGGCGATGCAATCGGTCACTCGACCGGAACCCGTGCCTAGCGGCAGTGTAGTCACCTGCCCAAGAGCCTATTCAGCAGGCTGATCGCTCAACTGGACCTGGCGATAGGCAATGCCGCAGCGGTCGAGGATGTTCTTGGAAATGAGGTTGTCCTCGGTGCCGCAGTACTTGTCGTCGAGGTAGACGACCTCGCCGATGCCCGCCTGCACGAGGGTCTTGGCGCACTCGTGACACGGGAAGAGCGTGACGTAGACGGTGGCATCTGCCATGTCCTTGAGGGAGCCACGGTAGTTGAGGATCGCGTTGGCCTCGGCATGAATCACGTAATTGTGCTTGTCATGCAGGGGGTCGTCCGCTGTGCCCCAGGGGAAATCGTCGTCGTTGAGGGCGGAGGGCGTGCCATTGTAGCCCACCGAGAGGATGCGGTGGTTGGTGTCGGCAATACAGGCGCCGACCTGCGTGTTGGGATCCTTACTGCGCAGGCTCGCGGCGACGGCCGCACGCATGAAGAACTCGTCCCAGCTGATCACGTCTTCGCGTTTACCGGGCATGATGCCCCTCCTCTCAAGCGTTTTGGACAGCATGGCGCATAACGTGGGAAGATGCAAGAGCTGGCGAAAAGATGTCCCTCACAAAAGGCGGTGTCGCTAGCGGAGAAGGGTTCCCGCAATGGCGACGTGGGCTGCCCGTGAACGGCGGAAAAGGCTACTAGACAACGACGAACGCTGGCATTGGCGATGGTGAGAATCAAGGGTTGAAGCAATGACCGGAG
>ENA-OPZD01000108-OPZD01000108.1-human-gut-metagenome-genome-assembly--contig:-NODE-108-length-31174-cov-4.876284_pt1 | contig 31174 bp, 26 predicted proteins | sample MGYA00242479_ERZ504495 | MGnify/ENA primary metagenome ERZ504495 (study PRJEB26092, sample SAMD00036286) | human gut metagenome | host: Homo sapiens | study: EMG produced TPA metagenomics assembly of... | reverse complement strand
CCTCAATGAGGGCGCCCGCCCCGAGGACGTCGCCGCCTCGATCTTCCAGGCGGTTGTGACCCAGACCATCTCCGGCCTGGCGTGCGGCAGGCCGATCCGCGGTCACGTCGCCTTCCTCGGCGGCCCGCTGCAGTACCTCTCCGAGCTGCGTCATCGCTTCTACCTCACGCTCAACCTCGACGACGAGCACATCATCGTGCCCGACAACGCCCATCTGTTCGTGGCCTCCGGCGCGGCCATGGCACATGAGTCGAGCAAGCTCGTGCGGTTCGGCGAGCTCATCGACGCCATCGACGCGCTGGGCGACACCCAGGGTGACGAGGTCGCCCGCCTGGATCCGCTGTTCGCGACCGAGGCCGACCTCGCCGAGTTCCGGGAGCGTCACGCGCGCGAGGTCGTGCCCCGCGGCGAGCTTGAGGGCTACACCGGGCGCGTGTTCATCGGCCTCGACGCCGGCTCAACCACGATGAAGGCCGCGATGGTGGGTGAGGATGGTCAGCTCCTGCACACCTGGTACGGTAACAACAACGGCGACATTCTGGGTACCGCCAAGACCATCATGGCGGACTTCTACGCGCATATCCCGGCTGGTTGCACCATCGGCCACGTGACCACCACCGGTTACGGCGAGGCCCTGCTCATCGAGGCCCTCAAGGCCGACTCGGGCGAGATCGAGACCGTCGCCCATCTGCGCGGCGCCCGCGCCTTCCTCCCCGGCGTCGAGTTCATCCTCGACATCGGCGGCCAGGACATGAAGTGCCTGCGCGTGCGCGACGGCGTGATCGAGCACATCATGCTCAACGAGGCCTGCTCCTCTGGCTGCGGTAGCTTCATCGAGAGCTTCGCCGTGTCTATGGATATGGACGTGCGCGCGTTCGCGGCCGAGGCCATCGCGGCGAAGAACCCCGTCGACCTGGGCAGCCGCTGCACCGTGTTCATGAACTCGCGCGTCAAGCAGGCGCAGAAGGAGGGCGCCACGGTGGGCGACATCGCGGCGGGCCTGTCCTACTCCGTGATCAAGAACGCCCTGTTCAAGGTCATCAAGCTGCGTGATCCCAAGGAGATCGGCACGCAGGTGATCGTCCAGGGCGGCACCTTCATGTCCGACGCGACCCTGCGCGCGTTCGAGCAGCTCACGGGCGTGCACGCCGTGCGCCCCGACATCGCCGGCTGCATGGGCGCGTACGGCGCGGCCCTGCTCGCCCGCGACCGCGCCGGCGCCTCTGGAGTCTCGACGGTGCTCTCTGCCCCCGATATCGCCGCGCTGACGGTCGAGCAGAGGCACGCCCGTTGCGGACGCTGCTCCAACAACTGTCAGCTCACCATCAACGACTTTGGCGGCGGCCGCCGCTTCATCACGGGCAACCGCTGCGAGAAGGGCGCGGGCCACAAGAAGCAGAAGTCCGAGGCGCCCAACCTGTTCGCCGCCAAGAACGACCTTCTGTTCAACCGCCCGACCCTGGCGCCCGAGGAGGCCCCGCGCGGCACCGTGGGCATCCCGCGCGCCCTCAACATGTACGAGAACTACCCGTTCTGGCACGCGTTCTTCACGCGCCTGGGCTTCTCCGTCGTGCTTTCCGACAACTCCAGTAAGGCCACGTACGAGAGCGGCATCGAGTCCATGCCGAGCGAGAGCGTGTGCTATCCGGCCAAGCTCTCCCACGGCCACGTGATGAACCTCATCGAGAAGGATCCGGATTTCATCTGGATGCCCTGCGTGCGCTGGGAGCGCAAGGAGGATCCGTCGGCGGGCAATTGCTACAACTGCCCCATCGTGATGAGTTACCCCACGGCGCTCGGATTGAATATCGACGATATCAGCGAGAAGCACGTCGAGTTCATGTATCCGTTCGTGCCCTACCACGACAAGATCGAGCTCAAGCGCCGCCTGTACGAGCTGCTCGCCATCGAGCGCGTGGCGGACGCCGAGGCGGGCCGCGGCCGCGTTCGCGGGCCCAAGCTCACCCGCACCGAGATCGATGACGCTGTGAACGCCGCCTACGAGGCCGACGCCCGCTTCCACCAGGACATCCAGACCATGGGCGAGGACGCCATGCACTGGATCGAGGAGCACGGCGGCCACGGCATCGTGCTGGCGGGCCGTCCGTACCACAACGACCCCGAGATCAACCACTCCCTGCCCGAGCTCATCGCGAGCTTCGGGTTCGCGGTCCTCACCGAGGACTCCGTGGCGCACCTGATCAAGCCGGAGCGCCCCATCCGCGTGGTCGACCAGTGGATGTACCACAGCCGCCTCTACGCGGCCGCGCGTTTCGTGACCATGCGCAACGACCTCGACCTCATCCAGCTCAACTCCTTCGGATGCGGACTGGACGCCCTCACCACCGACCAGGTGCAGGAGATCCTCGAGGCCTCCGGCAAGATCTACACGGTGCTCAAGATCGACGAGGTGTCCAACCTGGGCGCCGCACGCATTCGCATCCGATCGCTCATGGCGGCCCTCAAGGATCAGGAGGCCGAGCGCGCCGCCGAGGCCGCCGCGTCGGGCGACGCCTACGAGCCGGGCGAGGCCTCGCCCGTGGCGCCCTCCACCGACGCGCCGGTGTTCGCGACGCACAAGTACGCCCTCGAGGCGCAGCGCGCGAGCAAGAGCGCCGCGTTCCCCAAGGTCGCGTTCACCGAGGAGATGCGCGACGCGGGCTACACCATCCTGTGCCCGCAGATGGCGCCCATCCACTTCGACCTCATCAAGGAGGTCTTCCAGGCGGCCGGCTACAACCTGGAGCTTCTGCCCTCCACGGATCGCGGCGCCGTCGAAGCCGGCCTGCGCTACGTGAACAACGACATCTGCTACCCGTCCATCCTGGTCACGGGCCAGATCATGGAGGCCATCGAGAGCGGCCGCTACGACCTGTCCAAGACCGCCGTGGTGATCACCCAGACCGGCGGCGGCTGCCGTGCCACCAACTACATCGCGCTCATCCGCAAGGCCCTGCGCGAGAGCGGGCACCCCGAGATTCCCGTGATTAGCCTGTCCGCAGTCAAGCTCGATGAACAGAACCCCGGCTTCAAGCTCACTCCCGCCATGCTCAAGGCATGCGTGTACAGCGTGTTGTTCGGCGACCTCATGATGCAGATGCTCTACCGCACGCGTCCCTACGAGGCCGAGCCGGGCTCCGCGAACGCGCTGTTCGAGGAGTTCATGGACCGCGCGCGCCGCATGGTGCCGACCTTCACGCGTCGCAGCTTCACCAAGCTCTCCCGCGAGGCGATCGACGCGTTCGATGTCCTGCCCCTCACCGGCGAGGCACCAAGCCGCGCGTGGGCGTGGTCGGCGAGATCCTCGTGAAGTTCCATCCCACGGCGAACAACCACGTGGTCGACGTCATCGAGGCGGAGGGCTGCGAGGCCGTGGTGCCGGGCCTGCTCGACTTCTTCCTGTACTCCATGAGCAACGCGCAGGTGCAGAAGGGCGAGCTCGGCAGCTCTGCCGCTGCGCGCGCCAGCATGGACGCCGCCATCCGCCTGGTGGATTGGATGCGCAAGCCGGTCGAGGACCTGCTCGAGCGCAGCGTGCGCTTCGAGCGCCCCGAGCCCATCTCCGTGATGGCCGACAAGGCGAGCCAGGTGCTCTCCCTGTGCAACAACATGGGGGAGGGCTGGCTGCTCACCGCCGAGATGCTCGACCTGATCGACCACGGGGCGCCGAACATCATCTGCACGCAGCCCTTCGCGTGCCTGCCCAACCACGTGGTGGGCAAGGCCGTGATCAAAGAGCTGCGCCGCCAGCATCCCGAGAGCAACATCGTGGCCGTGGATTACGACCCCGGTGCGAGCGAGGTCAACCAGCTCAACCGCATTAAGCTCATGATCAGCGTCGCCAAGGAGAACATGCGCGCGGGCAAGGGCTTCGTGATGGAGCCGATCGCGACCATCCGCCGCGACTCGGTGACGAGCCGCATGAAGCCGCACCATCTCACGAGCGATGCCGAGGTCGAGCGCGTGGCGCATCGCCTGAGCCGCGGCCTGCACTGGAGGCGCGCGAGTAGGGGCGACACGGAGGAGTAAGCATCTCGACCAGGCATCTTACCCGAGGATAAGTTTCGATCAAAAAGGAGGCGGCCGCCCGAGCCGCCTTCTTTCTCTCATGTCCAAGAAATGGGAGGCAGCCTATCACCGGGCTCGTCTCCTTTTTGTCGTTTACGTTCCAAGCTGGCAAGCCTAAATGTAGGTTTTTCGTATTCAATCGGGATTCGTCGAGTAGGTGGCATTTGCGGCCTCCGGCGACCTGCGGTTTTTCCTACCGCCACTTTCGGCCTACTCGCGAGTTTTTAATTTCGATACGAAAAACTTCAAGAAGTGCGGCGCGCATCTCCGAAAGCGCGTGCCGCCAACGTAGTCTTGGCATAAAACGAGCGCTCTGGCGACTGCGATTGTCAAAAACGGTGCTTGTGTGACCGACGAATGGCAAAAGAAGGGGGCGGCTGGGCCGTTAACGAGAATCGAGCGATGCGGTAAACAAACGTATGTCAGTTATCTGCGCACCAAATGAGACATCTCAGAGAGCTGATAGCATTTATCTTCAAATAATGATGTGACACCCATCCACTAAATGGCATTGGTAGTGACTGGTCCGGTTGAACAAGTGGAAAACTGACAGCGCTATCGAACTGTTGCGCCAAACGGCAGCAACGAGAGCTTCGCCATCTTGAACGCCTGGCGGCCCAGGGGAATCCCGATGATGGTGATGCAGAACAGGCATCCAACGCCAAACCAGTAGAGCGCGGTGAAGACGCCGCCTCTCGTGCGGGTTGCTCGAGCTATTGTTGCTGAGAAGCCTTCGCGCCAGCCTCTTTCGCGCGTTTCCCTATTTGATCTTGTATGCGCGCCCAGAGCTTCGGGCGAATACTTTTCGCGTTCAATACGGCCCGCAGCTTCTCTTTTGGCTCGGGAATAATGTCGATATCGATCTGCTGCGTGTCTTTCAGGTCTTCGAGGAGTATCTGGTCGTTCAAGATGTTGACTCCGAAGCAGAGCAGTACGGAAAGGTACATGCTCGAGTCCTGCCAAAAGGTAACCTTGAATTCTGTTTCGGGATCATCGGACCTTAGTCCTTTTCTGTATCCGGAGAAGCCCCAGACTTTGCAAATCAAGTTGCTCAGGGCGTGGTCCATGCAGCTGCAGTATGGCCAGCCGCTCCTTTCCCCACCTTGGAAAACAAGTTTCTTCTCTTCCAGGGGTTTCGGCATCGCGCGCTTTTCGTACCAAGTCCAATGGATGGCATCGCACTTGTGTCCACCCCAGACACCTCCCTTCTTCCTGTCAAGCTCGGGGTCGCTCAACAGTTCGGCGTAGTCGCTCAATACGCTGCACCCTTGGGAGTATTGGAGCCACAGATCGTCAAACAGGTAGCTGTTTGCAAGCTGGTTGCGCACCAGCAAGATGAGCTGCCGAGCCAGGGCATCCCGCTCGCTCATGACGCGTTCCAAATCCTCGATCTCGCTGTCGAGCTCGTCCGTTATCCTCTCCCACTCGCTTGTAAACTCTTCGGGGTTGGCTGCGTAGGGTCGGATCTGCTCGAAGATCGCTTCGAGAAATTCTCTGGCGGTAAGGTTCGTTTTGTCGCTCATTTGTCGTCTTTCTTTCTCTCCGTCCGCGTGACTACTTCATTTATGTGACGGGTGGGCCTGATATCCGCAGGATCAGAATGTCCCCGCCCACTCGCAGTCTACTTCCTCGGGTATAACGGCGCGCATCTCGTGCGTCTCGTCATCGGCGAGCAGGATGCTTCCATCTCCGAGCGGACGGAAATCGAAATCGGTCGAAAACGTGTCGCAGGCCATGAATCGCTCGCCCCGAAACCCCTGCTCTTCGAGCTCGCAGACGGAATAGACGGGCGTGTGGCCGACGATCTGGTCGAGGTGCGGCATCCCGAGGACCGTGAGTTCGCTGGTCGATGCCCACAGGGGGCCGGGGATGCTTATGCCGCCACGTCCGGGGCCGCAGAGGTTGAACAGCAGGAGCTCCTCATCGTTACCATGATCGAACATCTCGGTCAGCGCGTGGTCAAATGCAGCGTTGAGCCGGGCGCAAGCGACTCGGCGGAATGCGATGGCTTGCCGAAAGGCTCGGCCTCGGTGTCGATTTCAAGCACAATGTCCGCGAATTGGCTGGTAAGGCCCGCGTGCGTGGCGAGCCATCCATCGACGGCGGCGGCCATGCGCACGTTCATCTGGGCGAGCAGGCGCCGGACGGGGATGATGCAGTTCAGGTTGGTGCCGGGGCCCTGACGTTCGACGAGGTACTGCATGTCGTGGTTTCCCAGCAAGACGTCTACCTGTACGCCGCGGTTGCGCGTGCGGTCGACCCAATCCACCTGGTATTCCAGCCCTCTGAGCAGCTTTTCGGCGTCGGTCTCGTCCCTGTCGGGGCTGTAGTCATCGCAATAATCCCCGAGCAACACGACCCGCTTCGCGCCGAGGAACCGGATGGCGTTGTCCACGATCGGCAAGACCAGATGTTGCTTCTGATGCATGTCCCCAACAACGATGGTCCTCATGTCTTCTCCTTTCAGGGGAGGGTCAAACAATACAATATTCTAATAATCACGTCTCCCTATTAACAAACAAGTTTTATAAAACAGCTGTTAGATGGCTATGGGAAATCATCAAGGACAGAGGGTCTAAAAATAAAACGTCTAATGGTCGCATGCTATCAGATAGACGGAGATCTGTGGCGAGGTGTACTCGTTGAACTCCTCTTTTGGCTCCGTGTCGGAGAGGGGTCCAGGCGCGCAGCGTGCCGGTATCGTCGAGGTCCGTGTTAATGGCGGTGCAGAAGTTGCCGGCAAAGAACGCCTAGCATACTCATCTGGGCGCGCCTTGACGGCTCGTCATCGGTTCAGCTTCGTCGCTGTTCAGTCCCTATGGAACAGCTCGCGGGCACGCTCCTTGAGCTTTGTCGCACGGATGACGCCCTCGTAGGACTTCAGCTTGATTTCGGGGAATGCGTTAAAGAAGCGCAGTTCGCGCCGGGTCATCATGGTCTTGAGCTTCTCGGGGGCGGCTTTCTCGGCGCGCGTCGCGATGCCATGTGCATGGCGGGCGACCAATCTCACCCCGCGCGTCCCCTCGGCGATGAAAGAGGGGAGCTCCACCCTTCCGCGGACGGCCTCGAACGTGCCGTCCGACATGTCGGCGAGCCACGAATTGAGTGCCCGGCTCCGCGCCTTGAGTTCGGCGGCCGAATCCAGTATCGAGGTGGGCACCTTGTCGAGCAGCGAGGTGGATGCGTCCTTGAGGGAGTCGTTGAACTTGTCGGCGATCTCGATGCGCAACAACTCGAGTTTTGGAGAGCTGGCGCCAGCTCGACTACGGCGAACACGGTGTCGATCGCGATGCACGCGGCGCACCCGAGCGCAATGACTTTCAGCGCGAGGGAGGGGATGAGCTGCAGCGCGGCGAGGAGCGCGGGTTCGGCGACGCGGCAGACGATCACCGCGCCGGCCCCGAAGAGCGCGGCTCCGTATAGGCAGACCCTTCCCTTGATGTTGAAGGGGAGCTTGGAGTAATCCCAAAAGCGCGCGCCGGTGAGCCGTTCGAGCAGGGCGCCCACGGTGTACTCGATTGCGCTGCACACGAGGGCGGCGGCGAGGAACTGCGTGAAGACGCCGGGTATGTCGCGCAACAGCAGCCAGCACGCGACTGCCCCCACGCCGTAGATGGGGCAATAGGGGCCGAGGAGGAAGCCGCTGTTGGCGAAGTGACCGTAGTTCGCCATGGCGCAGACGGTGGATTCGTAAAGCCAGCCGGCGAACGAGAAGACCAAAACGAGAGGAACAGCGCCGACAGGGGAGCGCCGGTTGCGGTCAGTGCGGCGAAAAATCCATCAAGGCTCATCGACGTTACACCGCCCGATTCTTGCTCGATGCCCGCTTGGGCAGGCGACCCGCGATGGTCTCGTGAAGGGCGCACGCCTTGTCGGCGAGGCAGACGATCCACGCCTCGCGGCACGTTGGTGGCACGGGTACCAGCGGGAACATGTGACGGGCGATGATGTTGCGCTCGCGCGCGGTGAGTTCAAAGTCCTCCTCGGCGCGTGCGAGGGCCGCAAACGGATGCGTGAAGCCGTGCAGGCGGTGCGATGGGTCGGGGTCGTGCCAGTCGTAGAGGAAGTAGTCGTGCAGCAGCGCGCCGCGAATGAGCGAGGCTCGGTCGACGCGGACTCCGGCGCGACCGAGGAAGTCCGCCATGGCGATGCTCGCGCGGGAGACCGAGAGCACATGGGCGTGCACGCTCACGTCTCCATGCTGGATGAAGCCGCGCGTGAGGCCAAAGCGCCCCTGCGATTCGAGCGCGCGTGCGGCGAGCTCGACCTCGTCGGTGATGTTGGGCGCGCACGGAGCGTGGCAAGAACCTGCGCGCCCGCGTTCCCGTGTGCATGCCATGTTGCTCTCGAGTTCGTTTGCCACGGTCCACCTCCTCGTGGTCGCTTCAACGCAAAGCGGGCTGTCGGCGTATCGAGCCGATGCCTCGGCGTTAACGCCAAGACGTTACCACGCAAATGAGGACGCTCCGTGCACTTGGGGCGTCTGCTTACAAAAAGTTTCCCTTTTGGAAGTCCGCGCACACGTGCGGGCTGTTAGGGGCGGGGGCATTAGAGCCCGAGGAGCTCCTTTTCTTGCTGTCGAACTCCTCCTGCGTGAGAACGCCACAGTCGAGGAGCTCCTTGAGCTTTTGACCTTCTCGAGATTCGCGTCGAAGACATCGCTGGGCTTCTCATTTGCTGCGTCGAAGCCTTCTTTTCCAGCCTCCTCTGAGCGCGGATGGAGCCGATGAATCGACTTGCCGTGTCAAGAGCATCTTCAACTTTTTCTCCAGCTGTCTGCAGGCCTTCTGTGGCGGCAGTGCTGGCTGCTCCCACTACTCCAGCGGCTAGCTCGCCGGCGGTTTGTGTCGCATTGAGGGCTGCGGCTTTGGCATCTTTGATAGCCTGATTGCGTGTGACAGCCGCCTTGTCCGCTTCGATGGCAACAAGATCAGGGTACATGCTCTCATCAATTCGCGAAATGGGCAGCGAGCGCAGGTAGCGACGCAAACGTTCGGCGCCGGGTTTATATGCCGCATATGTCATCCCGCCCGAGATGGCGCCACCGATTACGGGCACCACCTTACTCGCGGTCTTTGCGAAGGTTTGCTTCGTGAGATTAACGCCGAGGTAGCGAAGCACCTTTTTCATCGGGTTGTACCAGATGGTCTTGGTAAGGGCTTGCTTTTGGATCGCTTTCTCAATCCCCTTGCGCGCGGTGTTGATGCAAAGGCGGTGACGGCATTCGCCGCGCCACCGACCTGCATCATCACCCCCATGAGAACTACGAGTTTCATCACGGTCTCGTCGTCGACCTCATCGTCCTCGTTGAGGAACGACTGCCAGCCGTAGATATAGGCGAGTTTTTGTTCGATGCGCATGACGTGAGCGAAATACTGAGCAAGGTCGGCGGGGACGGTGCCCACCATCGCGAGGCCGCCCGGGATTCCAGCGAGGAAGGAGAGTCCGGCACACTTGGTAGTCTCGAGCTCGATGGCGTCGATTGCCATACGGTCGAGATCGACAGGAGAGATGCCCGCTTCGGCGGGGGTGGTGTCAACGGCGAGGTCGGCATCGATCTCGGGGAAGCGCTTCTTGACCTCGGTGCGCAGGAATACATCGCGTTGGATTTTCACCACCTTGAGTGAGGCAGCGCGCTGCATGATCGCCTTGGCAAATTCCTCGGCTTCTTCCTCGCTGGTGGAGACGGTTTCGGTTTCCAGCATTGCTTGGTCTGTCTGCTCGATGGATTTTTCAGCGCTGTTAGACATGTCTTCTCCGTTTCTGAGTATGAGGTCAAGTGAGAATGGAAAGGTTACTCCTCGCCAAGTAGGGAGTCATCGAATTCGACGTCTACAAAAACATCTTTTCCATAGGTGCTTTTGATAAACGAGGTGAGTAATTCTGTCATGCGCTTATCGCTTTCCTCAAGAAGGCCGCTAGCTTCGATTTTCTCAAGTTGATTACTTTCTGCAACTCTTAGAAGTTCATTCAGATCATCAGTGCTGGGCTTGAACCAGTCGAAGATGCCCTTGTCTTCTACGTATTTGACCAAGGTGTCTTGATGCAGATTCGGGTTTCCTGCTTGGGGGTGAGGCAGTGTGATTTGTATCGATGTGAGCCCCCCTTCGGCACCGCGAGATGTCTTAATTTTCATGTTTTCAGCATCGACCCCAATGAGGACATCGCCATCGATGGTGGCGAGATAACGGGAAGAGGTTATTGGATTCTTCCATCCAATCGGGTTATTGGCTTTGTCAAGAAACATGAGTTCAGTGAAGTTGTATTCATAGGTTCCAAGCTTTGCGATGGGGATCACTTCTTCACGAATGGTGTCATCTGTGATGGTTGTTGGGTTACGCGTCAGGAAAAGCCACGCGTTGGAGCCAACGGAGATGATGAGCAGAAGCCCCAACACACAGGTGATCAAGTTGTTTTTGATGAATCGAATGATATGCATGAAATACTCCGCAGAAAGAAGACCATCAGGCCCCAAGAAAATGGAGCCCGATGTACAGCGTAGCATCTAACATTACCGAGCATGATTTAATGCTGGGGCAATCGGCGAACGAAGTTGGTGACAAGGTTTAGTTTGCGCGAGTCAAGGCATCTATAAGTGCCTGTTCAAGAGCCTGTTGTTGTGATGCTTTGAGGTAGGTTGAGGTGCGAATGACGCACGTTCCAAGTACAGAATGTGAGCCAGATGACAGGATACCCCCGTCGAAGCTTGCGAGATAGTCGTTTCGTTTTTCCGCATCCTCAACCGTTGCGTATACTTCAACGGCGCCTCCGCCATCGCAGCCTGCATCAACGATGGGCGTGAACTCCCCAGTTAGGTAAAGGTCTGCAGGGCTAACCTGATTGGATGAGAAGTAAATCGCAGCGGTATATCCTCCGGATTTGCCGAGGTCACCGTTGGGATCGTTATCTTCGGTAACCGCTTCAACGCCGGTGACTGTGTCAATATCCTTTATCCGTTCAATGACAAACGATTCTTCGGGCGCAGTAACCTGCTTAAGCTGCTGGATGCTCTTTTCAAGCTCAAGTTGAGCTGCTTGGAGACGTGTAATTTCATCGGCGTATTGCCCCATGCGCTCAAGCTTTTTTGTTTCCGACCTGATGTCTTCAACCTTTGTGGACGCTCGGGCGCCTCTTGGCGCTCTCCTTGGGCAAGACCGATCTCGGCACTAGCAGCATCGGCTACTTCAGGATGCAAGGGTTTGTCCTTTGATTTCAATACATCCTGTAGGCTCAGAATCGCTTTGTCGAGTTCGGCGTTCCGGGCCTCTAAGGCAGTGACGGCTTCGTTGAAACCCTTGGTTGCTTCGTTTAATGGGATTTGGACCGTTGTGTACCAATATGTGCCCGCAGCTAGGATTACAGCAACTGCTACGGCGATCAAGGCAGCTTTCTTTATTGAGGGGGTCTTTGGCTGTTCGTCGCCCATCTCGCTTGAAGGCTCGTCTTGTTTGAGAGCCTCATGTTGTTTTCCTTCGGCGTCTAAAGGTTGTTCAATTGAGAGCAACTCATTCTCACTGGTCGGGTTGCTCTCAGTCTTCAAATCACTCCTGGTGTCCATTTCTTTCCTTTCCTTGTTGATCCCAAAAGATGTTTACAATGCGATCGTATGAGCCAGGGCCAGCCCAGAGGTCGATTGCCAGATCGATGCCTGGCTTATCTAGGCCGCGTGAAAGGGCATCGAGCGCTTCTGGGGTTGGATGCGGGGCGTCGGTTTCGAACAGCGTGTTTTTCAGCATGTCGAAGGTCTCCCGCGGTAGCCGTTGGCGAAGATGCTCCCCGACAGCCTCGATACGAGCGCCTTCACTGCTGCCTAAAGCGGCGAGCAGTGCGAGAATGCGATTCAGCTTGAGCTCGATTTCGAGCAATTCTTCCTCAAGTCGAGCTTTCCAGACTGACAATTCTTTTTCGACGTTGGCCTGCTCGTCGGACCGATTGAGCAGATCGCGGATTTCCGGAAGACAGTAGCCTTGGTCTTTGTACAGCTTGACCAGCATGAGCTTGGCGATGTCGTCCGTGCTGTAGAAGCGTTTGCCCCATGTGCTGTCGGCAGGCTCTAAAATGCACGCTCCGCCTTGACCGGCGTAGCATGCGCGCTGTATATCGCGTCGCGGCAGGTCAATCAGGCGCTCGACCTGAGAGATCTTCCAGCCCTGCGGTGTATCGCGCTCGCTCATAGGCACCCCCTTCCTGCTCTTACCAAAGCTGTTCAAGCGTTGAACAGCAAGTGAGTGAGCACGAGAGGCGGCAAGCGGGTGAATGGTACTGTTGGGGACGCCGCTCTTTGCGCGCCCAGCCCGTTTCTCTGGCTCACTTTTAGAGTCCGGTCTTCTGATTTGGTTGTTCATGGTTGCTCCTTCTCGCGACGGTATTCCGTGACGGGCGGTTGCTCGCCGTAAGAGGGCTTGCGAATTTCGCGAGAGAGCGTTTATTTGCTGAAGATCGTTGCCGCAATCATCAAAGTCAGTAGAGCGGTGCGCCGCTCGACTACGTCGTTTGGGGGGTGAAAACTGCGGCTGGTAGTTATAGAGATGGTTGCTCCGACAATCTGCTCGAGAGTCTTCGTAGCGCTCTAGGTGCTATTCGAGTTGCTAGCGAAAAAAAGTCCTATATTATTTCGAAGAGCTCTTGCTCGTCGGTATCGGGGCACCTGCGTGCCCCACGCGCACCGCGGGACCTCGGAGTTCAGGCAGGACCGTTCTTCCAAACGAGCCGGATGAGTTTTTTCGAAAGCATGGCTGGAAGGTGGTCGACGAAGTGACCCAACGAGCCTGGGCTGAGGATCTTGCCAGATGTTTGGTCAGAGGAAATGGGACTACTGCCAAGCTTAGGCTCGATTTCAGGTTGCTTCATGCCCGCTAGGGGAGCCGGCGATGAGTGAGTGCTGGACATTCGCAATGCGTCCGACGGTCTCGCCGCTCTGCCTAGGCATAGCGTAACCCTTGCTTGCGATATGATTCATGATGCTTGATGTATGGCCTGGAGGGCGCAGAGCGGTTTACGGGCCATGGCGTGCAGCTCACGGCATCGGGACATCTTTGAGGGCGCGGTCGAGTTGGCCGCCCTCCTTCTCCACTGTCCCGTCGAAAACCCTATCCCACGCTGAACTCGACGCGCTCCACGTCGGGGGCGTCCAGGCGTATCAGCTCCTCCGCGATGGTACGCTCTCGGCTGGCAAGGGGCTCCAACGTCGTGACGCGAGCCACGAGCTGCTCGGCGCCGCTTTGCCTCTCGGCCCCGTCCCCGCCCTGCGCCTGGGCGGACACCTCCATGCCGATCGAGTAGTTCTTAAACTCCGGGCACACCACGGCGAGCTCGCGTGCGGTCTCGGCGGCGCCGTAGTAGTCGGTGTCTCCGGCGGCCTGCTCCTCGGCGGTGGCGAGCATGTTGCCGGTAAGTATCACACAGGGGATGGCGAAGATAGCGGTCCCCAGCATGATGCGCCAGCGAATCTTGTGCGACTCGGCGCGCACGAGCTCGTCTTCCGCTTCCGTCACCACTCCGTCGTCGTTGAGGTCGCGTTTGAGTGGCGTGTGCAGCAACAGCAAAACGACCGCGGCGGAGAGTGCGATGAAGACGACGTTGATGCCGAATTCATACAGCGCTCCAAGGAAGACCCCGGCATTGGCAGCGGCGAGTCCGTAGCCCGCCGCGCACAGTGGAGGCATGAGGGCTGTGGCCACGGCGACGCCCGAGATGACGGTAGCTGGTTCTTGGTCGCGTGAGTTGCCCAGGCCACCCGCGAAGCCACCTACGAGCGCGAGCATAAGATCCCATATAGTGGGCCCCGAGTTGTCAACGAGGCGGGGGTCATGCCCGCGACTGGCGAGAGCACAAAATAGATGGTCGACGTAATGAGGCAAAAGGCCATTTGGAGCACGAGACCGCCCAAGGCGTCGCGCATAAGCGCCCGATCTACCGTAGCGACACCGTAGGCGATGGCGAGCACGGACCCCATGAGCGGGCAGATGAGCATGGCGCCCACGATGGCGATGTCGGAGTCGGTGTCCAAGCCAATGCACGCAATGATCATTGCGACGATGAGGATGCACAAATGGGTGCCCGTAAGACGGGCACCGTTGACGAAGCGCTTGCGGATCACATGGTAGGGCGCGCGCCCTTCGCGGATATTGAAGGTGCGGTAAACGAATTTCTGCACGCCCCTCCAGACGCGTTGCAGCGCAGGGCGATCGCCGTGGCGCCGCCGATGCCTGTCGATGTACTTCTGCCGCATGTTGTCGTCGTTACTCAAGGCGCTCACCTGTTGTTGTGGTTGGAATCCATATTGTGGAGTCGCGGAAATTCTATCTCTAAAGTGCTTGGAGTCGAGCGCCGCTCGCAAAGCGATGCGAAGCTGATGGATAAGATGTAAAGTACAGTTTACGTCTGGGCTTGATTGAGGGCGCAGGGGAGGTGCAGAGATCCCAATGAGGCAAAAGCTGTCGTTGACCGTGTTGCATGGTGGGAAATTTGTGCGCGTGCCCAAAGCGCTGGCGATTGGCACCGGCACGAGGGGGTTCACGGTCTCCGAGCGCGATGCAATCGCACGCGCCGCTGTTGCGGGGTTCAAAATCGTCGTGTTCACCGAGCTGTATGGAAGGCAAGCAGCGAAGGAGTTCGACGGGGTTGACGGAGTGTCCATAGCGGTCCCCCGCGATTCGAGGCTTATGCCGGGTCCGCCCTTGACGCGCCGAGCGGCGCGGGTGGAGGCACTGACGACGGTGCTTCAAGGATGGGGTATGGGCTTGGAAGACGTGGTGGCAGTCGGTACCAGCCCCATCGATCGCGACCTGCTCATGGCAGCGGGTGCCCCCATTGCCCTGGAGGGGGCAGGTTATGACGCTTTGGCAGTTGCCGGTCTCAGGTTTTCCGCACGCGAGGCCGACGGCCTTGTGCGGGCGATTGATGCAGCGTGCACGTTGGTCTCGAATTGCAGAGTGCCTACCACTCGTCCACACGATCGTGGTTGATGGGGGTGTAGAACAGGCGCTGCAGCTCTTTGGGCTCGCGCGTTTGTCCAAGGGCCCACATGGTTTTGCCACAAGTGCCTCGGTGGTCATGTCTCCGCCCTTGAGGACCCCGGGGTGTTCGGCATATGCGCGACCGACCTCGTATACACCAAGGTCAAGGCCTTCTTCGGGCACTTGGGTCGTCATGACGATGGTGCGCCCCGAGTCGACCCAGTCAAAGATCGCCTCTTGGAACGATGAGTTGTCGGCGCCGAGTTCGGGCACGCCCCCCATGCCGAAAGTTTCGAGGATGATGGCGTTGTAATCGGGTTTGAGCAGCTCAAACATGTGCGGGGTGAGACCCGGAGTGAGCTTGAGGACGCACACGCGGTTGTCAACGTGAGTGTAGAAGCGGGGCCATCTTCGCTTGTGAGGCGCTGGTCAATTGGGCGCCGGCACCCACGGAGGCGGTGCCCATGGATGCGGCGACTTCGCCTTCGGCAAGACCTGCGGCCACGGCAACGGAACCGCTGCGGATAATCTTGCCTTGCCGCAGGTAGGCGAGGACGGGATAGTTGACGCTGGCGAACGCGTTGAAGCTCATGGTGCGTTGCTTGCGTGCGCGCGTTCCGGCGATGGCGTAGCCGCCAAAGACGATGGAGATGTCGCGTGAGCGGTCGTCGGCGGCGTAAACCAGGCTTTGGTAGAGGTTAATCTTGGCGTCGGTGAAGGGATTGCCCATGGGCTGCTGGGAGCCGGTGAGTATGATGGGTTTGGGACTGCCTTGGATAAGGTAGGAGAGCGCCGCGGCGGTATATGCCATGGTGTCGGTGCCGTGCATGACTACGAACCCATCGTGGGCGTCGTAGCCCTCGCGGATGACCTCGGCGATGCGTAGCCAGTCGGCGGGTCGCATGTTGGTGCTGTCGATGTTCATGGGCTGCACGATGTCAAGCTCGTAGAGGCCTCGATTTGGGGCACGCTGCGTGCGAGTTCTTCGCCAGAGAGAGCGGGGGAGAGGCCATTGCCTTCCTCGGCCGAGGCGATCGTGCCGCCCGTGGCAATCAAAAGAATGCGTTTCACGCGTGGGCCTCCTCAACATGGCGGGTTACGACGACTCAGACATTGTAGTGGATGCCGACTGCTGCGAGAGATGCGTTCGCGGATGACGCGAGGAGGTTTTACGAGTCGTATCGGCACAATGTGGCTAAAAACCATGTAAGGATTCTGCGCACGCGCAGCTTGGCGAGTATGATGTACCAATTGGCTAACACGTCTCGCCGTCGATTATGGCGGCACGGTTGGGAGGGTTCATGACCCAGAATGCATCCGAGCGGGCCGCGCAGAAGGTGCTGGTCTTCGACTTCGGCGCGCAGTATGCGCAGCTCATCGCCCGTCGCGTACGCGACCTGCATGTATATTCCGAGATCGTCCCGTGCGACATCACGGCCGAAGAGGTGCGCGAGATGGCGCCCGCGGCGCTGATTCTGTCTGGCGGCCCCGCGTCCGTGTACGCGGAGGACGCGCCCACGGTCGATCCCGCAATCTATGACCTCGGCCTGCCCATTCTGGGCTTCTGCTACGGCCACCAGGTGACCGCCGTCACGCTCGGCGGCGAGGTAGGCCACTCCGAGATCGGCGAGTACGGCCCCGCCACCATCGAGCGCGACCGCAAGAGCAAGCTCTTCAACGCCACGCCGCTTGAGCAGACCGTGTGGATGAGCCACCGCGACGCCGTCTCCCGCGTGCCCGAGGGGTTCGCCGTGACCGCGAGCACCTCCGTGTGCCCGGTTGCCGCCATGGAGGACGCCGAGCGCCGCATCTACACCACGCAGTTCCACCCCGAGGTCAAGCACACCGAGCACGGCCAGCAGCTGCTCCGTAACTTCCTGTTCGACATCTGCGGGCTTGAGGCCAGCTGGACCATGGACAACCTGGTCGAGACCATGGTGGGCGAGTTCCGCGCCGCCGTTGGCGAGGACCGCGTGATCCTGGCGCTGTCCGGCGGCGTCGACTCCTCCGTGGTCGCGGCCTTGGGCGCCCGCGCCGTCGGCCGCCAGATGACCTGCGTGTTCATCAACCATGGTCTGCTGCGCAAGGGCGAGCCGGAGCAGGTGGAGGAGGTCTTCACCAAGCAGTTCGACGTCGACTTCGTGCACGTGCACGCGGAGGCGCGCTACGCCGCGCTGCTCGATGGCGTGACCGATCCCGAGGAGAAGCGTCGCATCATCGGCACGCAGTTCTGGAACGAGTTCTTCGCCGTGGCGAAGGATCTGGAGACCGACGGCCGCCCGGTGAAGTACCTGGCGCAGGGCACCATCTACCCCGACATCATCGAGAGCGGCGCCCGCAAGACCGGCGGCAAGACGGCCACCATCAAGAGCCACCACAACCTCATCCCGTTCCCCGAGGGCGTGCACTTCGATCTCATCGAGCCGCTCGACCACTTTTTCAAGGACGAGGTGCGCGAACTGGGCCTGGCGCTGGGCCTGCCCGAGCACATCGTGCACCGTCAGCCGTTCCCGGGCCCCGGCCTGGCGATTCGCATCATCGGCGCGGTGAGCCCCGAGAAGCTCGAGATCCTGAAGAACGCCGACGCCATCGTGCGCGAGGAGCTGGACGAGTACAACGCGCGCCTGTTCGAGCAGACCGGCGAGCGCAACAGTGAGCACTCCTGCTGGCAGTACTTCGCCGTCCTGCCCGACATCAAGTCCGTCGGCGTTATGGGCGACGAGCGCACCTATCAGCGTCCGATCATCCTGCGTGCCGTCGAGTCCAGTGACGCCATGACCGCCGACTGGGCCAAGCTGCCCTACGACGTCCTGGCCCGCATCTCCGGCCGCATCGTGGCCGAGGTTCCCGGTGCCAACCGCGTGTGCTACGACATCACGTCCAAGCCGCCCGCGACAATCGAGTGGGAATAAGGTTTAAGGAACCAACTTCTGAAAAATCAAAAATATTAGTGTCTTAACTGACGATTATCGCCTCCTCTGATAAACTAGGCAGAGGAGGCGGTTTACATGAAACTGTACCATCGCGAGCAATATCTGAAAAAGATTCGACCGTTCTACGATGACGATCTAATCAAGGTAATCACAGGTATTCGTCGCTGCGGCAAATCGTGCCTCATGGCAACGATTGCCGAAGAACTAAGAAATCGCGGCGTCGAAGATAAGGACATCATCTACCTCGATCTTGATAAGCGCGGAAACCGCTCGATTAAGACGCCTGAGCAGCTGGAGAAAAAAATCGAGTCGCTTCTGGCTGACAACGACTTCAAATACCTCTTCATCGATGAGGTGCAGACGTCCGAGACTACGAGGAGGTCGTGAACGCCTACAACTCGGATGGCGGCTTCTCGATATTCATCACAGGCTCCAACTCGTATCTGCTGTCTGGCGAGCTGATGACCAAGCTCACGGGCCGATACGTGGAGTTCGAGATGTTCACCCTGTCCTTTTCCGAGTTCCTCGATATGAAGAGGTTCATGGGCAAGGCGGTCGGTGACGCGCGAATCGAATTTGACGAATATCTACGCTATGGCGGGTTTCCTCGGTCTCTGGAATACGAAGATCCCGAGGCAAAGGCTCGCTACATCGAGGATGTCGTTGGGCAGATCGTCGACAAGGACATCAGGTCTCGCAACAGATCCGGAACATTGATACGTTCAACCGTGTCATGACCTACGTCATCAACAACTATGGTGCGCCAACGAGCCTCACCAACCTTCATGACTATTTCACTAAGACGGAGCGCATTGCCGTCGAGCGGCGGACGATCGCCTCCTACATCCAGATGCTCGTTGACGCCAAGGTGCTCTACAGATGCGAGAGATTCGACCTTAAGTCCCGCAAATCGTTGCGTGGCGAGGAGAAGTACTACCTTGCGGATCCGGGTATCTATTTTGCGCGCAACATCGATGTCCGGTTGAATTACGGGCCCTCGTTGGAAAACGCCTTGTACATCTATCTCCGCTCGAGGGGATATAAGCTATCCGTAGGCCGCATCGGGAAGCTGGAGTGCGACTTCATCGCCCGCAGGCGCAACGCCTATGCCTACATCCAGGTTTCGATGACAATTGCCGATAGGAACGTGGAAGAGCGTGAGTACAGGCCATTCGGCTACATCAGGGACGGGTATCCGCGATACCTTTTCACGCTTGATCCCCTGCTGCAGGAGAGAGATGGCGTCAGACATCTTAACATGGTGTCGTTTATGAAAGATAATGGCGACCTAATTTGAGCGGCGGCCGGATTTCTTTGCTTCTCGGTACATGAGTGACGTGAATTAAAAGAGGACCATTGATTCACTTGGAATCGGCAGGCCGAGAACTCGTGTTGAAGTTAATGAGCTTTTGACCAGTGGCTCCTGTTGCTGAGTGGGAGTAGCGAGAAACAGCACCGTCCAAACCCTGACCTGCGGAGAGGTCGGGGGTTTTCTTTTCTGGCAACCTCTGGGCAATCTTTGTAGGCGCTGGGCCTGAAAAAGGAGGTAAGAATTCTCGCGCGCTCCCTTCAGTTCGCCAAAAGAAATGAATGGGCCAGGGTCGGTGTAAGTCATAATGCAACGAATGGTGTATCGTTGCATTATAATATGCAACGAAAACAGCTTCGATGCATTATCATTCAGGCGAAGGGGAGAGCCCATGCGAGAAACCAGGACCCTTGAATTCAAAGAATCGGTCACCAAGACGTTCCTCAAGACCGTAAGCGCCTTCGCAAACTACGGCACAGGTCGCATCTTGTTTGGGGTTGACGACTCGGGTGCGACGGTCGGCCTCGCAGATCCGTCGGCGGATGCGCTTCGAATCGAGAACATGATCAACGACTCGCTCGACCCCGTTCCGCGCTACACCCTTAACATCGATGAGGCCAACAAGGCCATCTGCCTAACCGTGAACGAGGGGAAGTCGAAGCCGTACTACTGCAACCGGAGGGCCTACCGAAGGGCGGATTCAGCGACTATCGAGGTTGATAGAATCGAGCTCGGCAGGCTGGTCCTCGCGGGGCAGAACCTCAGTTTTGACGAACTCCGGTCCTCCCGCACCGATTTGTCGTTCTCGCTTTTGGCGGAGCGCTTCATGAGGCATCTCGGGCTGACCGCCTTCGATGACAACTCCCTTCGGATTCTCGGGCTCCTCGGGATAGACGGGGCGTACACCATTGCCGGGGAGATCCTCGCCGATGACAACGGCCTCCCGGGCATTGATGCCGTGAAGTTCGGCTCGGGCATTAGCGAGCTGCTCGACCGCAAGGCCGTCGAGGGCCGCTCGGCTCTCGAGCAATACGACGCGGCACTTGAGATGTACGAGCGTTACCTCGTGTACGAGACGGTTTCGAGCGCTGCCAGGGAAAGGGTGGAGCGCGTCCCGTTCGAGGCGTTTCGAGAGACGGTGGCGAACGCGCTCGTCCATCGCGCATGGGATGTCCCTGCCAACGTCACCGTCTCAATCTACGAAGACCGGGTTACCGTTGTTTCGCCGGGCGGTCTCCCCAGCGGCGTGACCGAGGAGGAGTATCTAGGGGGTGGCGTCTCGATCCCGAGGAATCCCGTCGTGGCCAACATATTCTTCCGACTCGATTACATCGAGCAGTTCGGGACAGGCATCGCGCGCATCAACGAGGCGTATGAAGGATTGGCGGTTAAGCCCGCCTTCGAGATTCGCGAGAACTCCATCGCGGTGACCTTGCCCTTCGAGGCGGCGCGACCGGAGGGGGTGACCCTTGATGAGCGCAAGCTCATGGACGAAATGAGCCGGAGCATCCTGATGACCCGCGCGGAGATCGGTCTCCGGAGTGGCTTCAGTAAAGACAAGACCACGCGCATTCTGAACGCCCTCGCGTCGCGCGGCCTCGTTACGAGGGAGGGCGCTGGCAGGGGGACGCGGTACCGCAGGGTGTAGCGTATTCCCGTGCGCCCGTGCGCCCGTGCGCCGCAAGCATTTCATGCCCAGCGCCGCCCCTAGTCGAACAAGCTCGGCATGTCGTCTTCCTTCATGAGAGCTCCGGCACAAGGAAGGCTCTGAGCGGTGAACTTCTCCGCGGAGACGCCGGCGCCCAGCACCTCCTCGACCGTGCTCACGGTAGTGATGGCGCGACCCTTCTTGGCGGTGAACGCCTGGACGCCCTGCGTGCTGGTGGTCGTCTTGGTCTTGAGTAGCGAAGTGTTGAAGTTCATCAGACGGTAGTCGCTCGAGACCAGAGCGATGTCGCGATCCTCCTTGAGCACCTGGGCGTACAGCAGCTTGGACCCGCCGTAGATGGCGTTCTTGAGGCGCTTGCGGTTGGTCTTGGTGACGTACCCGGCCAGCGACACGCGCACCGCGCGCCCGTTCTCAAAGACGAACAGCACGTCGGCCTTGTAGTCCTCGGGGTCGATGACCCAGATCACGCTCTCGTCGGGGTCCATCTCGAGGTCCGTGGCCAGATACGACCCCAGCTGCGCGGACTTGGTGTCCTCGAACGCCGCGACCTTGCACTTATACACCTGGCTCTTGTTGGTGAAGACCAGCAGCTCGTGCGTGTTGGCGGACGGGAACTCGATGAAGGGCTCGTCGCCGTCCTTGTACTTGAGCTCCGCGGCCTTCCGTAGAACGCGGTCCGTCATCTTCTTGAGGTAACCCTCGCGCGAGAGCATGATGGTGACCGGGTACTCCTCGACCTCGGGCTCCAGGCTCACCTCGATGACGTCGGACGGCTCGATGCGGCCCGTGCGGCGCGGCATGACGTACTTCTTGTTGACCGCGGCCAGTTCGTCGCGAATGACCTTCTTGATATTCTCCTCGCTCGAGAGGATCTCCTCGAGCGCGGCGATCTCGGCCTCGAGCTTGGCGATGTCCTTGGTGCGGTTGAGGATGTATTCCTCGTTGATGTTGCGCAGCTTGAGCTCGGCGACGAACTCCGCCTGGGTCTCGTCGATGTCGAAGCCGCTCATCAGGTTGGGGACGACCTCGGCCTCGAGTTTGGTACCGCGGATGATGGCGATGGCCTTGTCGATATCGAGCAGGATGGCCTCGAGGCCGTGCAGCAGGTGCAGGCGCTCGGACTTCTTGCCCAAATCGAAGCTCACGCGGCGGCGCGTGGACTGGATGCGCCACGCAACCCACTCATGCAGGATCTGGCGTACGCCCATAACGCGGGGGTAGCCGTCCACCAGGACGTGAAGTTGCAGGAGAACGAGTCCTGCAGCGTGGTGGTGCGGTAGAGCTTGGCCATGAGCTTCTCGGGGTCCACGCCGCGCTTGAGGTCGATGGCGATGCGCAGGCCGGAGAGGTCGGTCTCGTCGCGGATGTCGGCAATCTCACGCACCCTTGCCCTCCTTGGAGAGCTTGACGATACGTCGATGATCACGTCGGTTTTGGTGGTGTAGGGGATCTCGTAGACCTCGATGATGCGCTCTTCGGGGACCCAGCGCCAGCGCGAGCGGATCTGGAAGCTGCCCAGGCCCGTCTCGATGATGCGCTCCATCTCCTCGCGGCGGTAGATGATCTCGCCGCCGGTGGAGAAATCGGGCATGGGCATGTACTCGAGCAGGTCGCAGCTGGGGTCCTCGAGGAAGTGCATGGTGGCGGTGCACACCTCGTTGAGGTTGAAGCCGCAGATGTCGGATGCCATGGCCACGCCGATGCCCTTGTTGGCCGAGACAAGGATGTTGGGGAACGTGGTGGGCAGCAGGCGCGGCTCCTTCATGGCGCCGTCGTAGCTGTCGACGAAGTCGACCGGGTCCTTGTCGATGTCCTTGAAGATCTCGGCGCAGATGGGGGAGAGCTTGGCCTCGGTGTAACGCGAGGCGGCGTAGGTCAAGTCGCCCGAGTAGTACTTGCCGAAGTTGCCCTTGGACTCCACGAACGGCGCGAGCAGCGCCTCGTTGCCCGTGGCGAGGCGCACCATCGTCTCGTAGATGGCGGCGTCGCCGTGCGGGTTGAGCTTCATGGTCTGGCCCACGATGTTGGCGCTCTTCTGGCGCTCGCCCTTGAGCAAGCCCATCTTGTACATGGTGTACAGCAGCTTGCGGTGCGAGGGCTTGAAGCCGTCGATCTCGGGGAACGCGCGCGAGACGTTGGTGCTCATGGCATACGGCATGTAGTTGGTCTCGAGCGTCTCCGTGATGGGCTGCGCCGTGACCTCCGAGTGCAGGCCGATGACGTTATCGGTGTTGACCTGCTTCTTTTTGCTTGGGGTGTTGGTTTTCTTCTTAGCCACGATTTCCTCTTGATGCTTCCTTTAGGGCCGTTGTGCTGTAGCGCGTGCGGGGTCGCGGGATGGCGGGCGCGTGGTTTACCGCAGGTTCCCGTTCGCTGCGGACCTCCGTCGCCCGCTCGAGCCGTGCCGCCCGTCCTTACTGCAGGTCCAGTTGGTCGAGATACTCCTTGCCGTGCTCTGCGATATGGCGCTTGCGGCCGGCCTCGTCGTTGCCCAGCAGCAGGTTGAACATGGTCTCCATCTTGGCCACGTCCTCGGGCTCCACCTTGATCAGGCGGCGCGTCTCGGGGTTCATGGTGGTGAGCCACATCATGTCAGGGTCGTTCTCGCCAAGACCCTTGGAGCGGTTGATGGAGCACTTCTGGTCGCCGATCTCGGCCAAGATGCCGTTCTTCTCGAGCTCGGTGTAGGCGAAGTAGGTCTTTTCCTTGCAGTTGATCTCGTAGAGCGGGGACTCCGCGATGTACACGTAGCCCTCGTCGATGAGGGTGGGCACCAGGCGGTAGAGCATCGTTAAGATGAGCGTGCGGATGTGGTAGCCGTCCACGTCGGCGTCCGTACAGATGATGACCTTGCTCCAGTTGAGGTTGTCCAGGTCGAAGGCGCCCAGGTTCTTGATGCGCTTGTCCTTGATCTCCACGCCGCAGCCCAGCACGCGCATGAGGTCCATGATGATGTCGGACTTGAAGATGCGCGGGTAGTCCTCCTTCAGGCAGTTGAGGATCTTGCCGCGGACGGGCATGACGCCCTGGAACTCGGCGTCGCGCGAGGTGCGGATGCGCCCGCCGCCGAGTCGCCCTCCACGATGTAGACCTCGCGGCGGGTCTTGTCCTTTGAGCGGCAGTCGATGAACTTCTGCACGCGGTTGGCCATGTCGGTCTTCTGCTGCAGGTTGGTCTTGATGCTCTGGCGGGTCTTCTCGGCGTTCTCACGCGAGCGCTTGTTGATGAGCACCTGCTCCATGATCTTGTTGGCGGCGTCTTTGTTCTCGATCAGGTAGGTCGCCAGGCGCTCTTTGAAGAATCCTGTCATGGCCTGCTGGATAAAGCGGTTGTTGATGGCCTTCTTGGTCTGGTTCTCGTACGAGGTCTGGGTGGAGAAGCAGTTGGTCACCAGCACCAGGCAGTCCTGGACGTCCTGCCACTTGATGGAGCTCTCGTTCTTGTTGTACTTGCCCTGTTGCTTGATATAGGCGTCGATCGCGCTGGTAAGCGCGCTGCGGGCCGCCTTCTCGGGCGAGCCGCCGTTCTCGAGCCACGAGGAGTTGTGGTAGTACTCCTGCATCTGGAAGGTGCGGGAGAAGCACAGGCAGGCCGTGATCTTGACGTTGTAGTCGGGCAGGTCCTCGCGGTCGCGGCCGCGGCGCTCCGCTTCGATGAAGAAGGGCTCGGTCAGGTAGTCGGCACCCACCTTCTCAAGCACGTAGTCCTCGATGCCCTTGGGATAGCAGAAATCCTCTTCGGTGAACTCGCCGTCGTCGCCCTCGATGCGCAGGCGGAAGGTCACGTTGGCGTTGACCACGGCCTGGCGGCGCATGGTCTCGCGGTACCACTCGTGCGGGATGCTGATCGAGGTGAAGACCTCCAGGTCCGGGGCGCACTTGATGGTGGTGCCGGTGCGGTCCTCGTCTGAGGGTTCGATCTCGAGCGCCTTCTTCTTGGCGCCGACGACCTTGCCCTTCTTGAAGTGGAGGGAGTACTTGTTACCGTCGCGCCAGACCGTGACGTCCATGTACTCGGAGGCGTACTGGGTCGCGCAGGAGCCCAGGCCGTTGGTGCCCAGCGAGAAGTCGTAGTCGCCGCCCTCGTTGTTGTTGTACTTGCCGCCGGCGTAGAGCTCGCAGAAGACGAGCTCCCAGTTAAAGCGCTTCTCGGACGGGTTCCAATCGAGCGGGCAGCCGCGGCCGTTGTCCTCGACCTGGATGGAGCCGTCACGGAAGGCGGTGAGGGTGATGAGCTTACCGTAGCCCTGGCGCGCCTCGTCGACGGCGTTGGACAGGATCTCGAAGGCGGCGTGCGCGCAGCCGTCGAGCCCGTCCGAGCCGAAGATGACGGCGGGGCGCAGGCGGACGCGCTCCTCGTCCTTGAGCTGACGGATACTGTCGTTGCCATAGTTTGCGGTGTTCTTTGCCATGCTCGCTCTCTCGGTGGTTCCCTTGTGCGTCTTTGCAGCCATGTAAATGAATACCGTAACATAGCGCGGGTCGTATGCGGTACCGTCCAAGCTAAATCCATCGAACAGGGGTTCGCATGGCGAAGGAATGCCGCAACGGCCCCTGGGGCGGGGCTGTCGGCGCGGTGAGCGAGCTGGAATTCGCCTCTGGATACCCTATTTACCGCATGAGCCAGTGCCTGGTTGACCCGAGTTGACTCCCCGAAGCTATGAAGTTGAGGTTTTTCGTATTAGTTTTCGAATTTGCCGAGTATACAGCCTCACTTCAATTCCGTTATCTGGGGTTTTGTGTGCGTGGGTTTGCTCTCTACTCGGCAAAACCGGAATCGAGTACGAAAAACCTCAACTTCTTTTCCAAGGGGCGATGCACGTGCTCTTTGCGAGCGTGAAATCGTGGTATGAGTCCGCGTTGCTAGTTCACTGTGTTCCAGATATCCTCGTCAAACATGTTGGAAATGGCGGAGATGGCGAAAATGGTCTGAATGCCGCCAAGCGAGTTCTTGGAAGACTGGGAGAGCACGTCGCGTGGCGCGGTTTTGTTCCAGGTGACGGCACGCGTGTAGGTTATGCCTTCGGGCTCTGGCACGGGTGAGCAGGGGCCGGAGATGACGCCGATATGGTAGAGGCGTTCGGCGGGGTCGTACATGACGACGGTCGACCCCTGCTCCATGGAATGGGCAAAACGGAATACCTGTCCAACGCTGGTCGCGACCTTCTGCTTGCTTTCGGCGGGGTGCGCCGCAGCGTATACGGCCCTGATTTGGTCGCGGTCCATGTTGGCGATGTCCAGGCCGTTGAAGTCCCAACCAATGCCGATGATGTTGTTCTCGACCCAATCGGTTGCGAACGTTCCTCCGCGCCCCGCGCGAATCATCCAAGCGTTTATGGTGGCGTCCTTTCAGCTGCTGTCTCTACGCCTGCATTATCTCATTGGAGTGAGGCTCGGGACGCATTTCGATAACGTTTAGATTGGGCAGAACGAGGTGAAAGCCGTAACCTTATGACGTGCGTTACACCGAGCCCAGCGCCTCTCCAATCGCCTATCATTGCTGGTAGACAAGCGATAAGGAGACCCTCATGAAAGCCCTGGTACACGACGGCAGCGGACGCATTGCGCTCGAGGATCGCTCCGAGCCGCAACTGCAGGCGCCTACCGACGCCGTCATCCGCGTGACATGCTCGACCATCTGCACGAGCGACCTGCACATCATCCATGGAGCCGTCCCGCGCGCCACGCCCACCACGGTGCTCGGTCACGAGTTCGTGGGCGTGATTGAGCAGGTGGGGGAGGGCGTGCGCAACCTCAAGCCGGGTGACCGCGTGGCCGTGAGCTGCGAGACCTTCTGCGGCGAGTGCTTCTACTGCGAGCGCGGCTGGGTGAACAACTGCGTGGAGGGCGGCTGGGAGCTCGGTTGCTGCGAGGACGGTTGCCAGGCCGAGCTCGTGCGCGTGCCACATGCGGACCGCACCTGCGCCGTCATCCCCGCGGATGTGACCGACGAGGATGCCCTCTTCCTGGGCGACATCGTGGCGACGGGCCATTGGGGCGCAAAGATCGCCGAGATCGAGCCCGGCTTCACGGTCGCCGTGATCGGCGCCGGCCCGGTCGGCCTCACCACCATGATGTGCGCCCGCCTGTTCGACCCCGCCCGCATCGTCGCGATCGACATCGACCCCGCCCGCCTCGCCCTCGCCCGTGAGCGCGGCCTTGCGGACGCCGTGATCGACGCGAGCACCATGGACCTTGCCGCCGTGGAGGCCGCTGTGCGCGAGCTCTCCCACAGCCGCGGCGCCGACAGCGTGATCGAGGCCGCCGGCGGCTCCAACACCTTCGAGATGGCCTGGCGCATCGCCCGCCCGCACGGCGTGGTGGTGCTCTCCGCCATGTACGAGGGCGCCCAGACCCTGCCGCTGCACGAGATGTACGGCAAGAACCTCGTCTTCAAGACCGGCGGCGTCGACGCCTGCAACTTGCGCGAGACCATGCGCCTGGTGCAGGAGGGCCGCATCGACACGGGCTGCCTCATTTCCGGCCGCTACCCGCTCAACGACATCGTGGAGGCGTACCGCGCGTTCGAGGCGCACGAGGACGGCTGCCTCAAGCTGGTCATCACGCCCTGGGAGGATCGATAGATGCTGTACTCACTCGCCCCCATGGAGGGGATCACGGGGCACACATTCCGCCGCGTGCACGCTGAGTGCTTCGGCGCGCTCGACCGCTACTACACGCCCTTCCTCCCACCGCCGCGCGTGGGGTCCCCCTTCGGCGGCAAGAACCTCAAGGAGATCGACCCGGTCAACAACCAGGGCCTGAACGTCGTCCCGCAGCTGCTCACCAAGAACGCCGACGAGTTTGTGTGGGCCGCACGCGAGCTGGCCGAGCTGGGGTATGGCGAGGTTAACCTCAACCTCGGTTGCCCGTCCGGCACGGTCGTCTCCAAGGGCAAGGGCTCCGGCTTCCTGCGCGACCCGGACGCGCTCGAGGCGTTCCTGCGCGACGTGTGCGAGCGCTCGGCCCTGCCCGTCTCGGTCAAGACGCGCCTTGGACTCGAGGACGACTCCGAGTACGGGCGCATCCTCGAGCTGTATTGCACCCTGCCGCTCGCGGAACTCATCGTGCATCCGCGTGTGCAGAAGGACCGCTACCAGGGCAAACCTCGCTGGGAGCCGTATGGCAAAACGCTCGAGCGCGCGCCCTTCCCGGTGGCCTACAACGGCGACATCTTTGGCACGGGGGACATGGATGCGCTCGCGGAAGCGCACCCGCGGACCCGTCATGTGATGCTCGGACGCGGGTTGCTCGCCAATCCGGCCCTCGCGCGCATGCTCGCCGGCGGCCTGGCTGCGAGCGCGGACGAACTCAGACAGTTCCACGACAAGCTGTTCCATGCATACGTCGACGAGATCGGCGGCAACGCGGTCTTCCGCATGAAGGAGTGGTGGTTCTACGCCAAGTGCGCCTTTGCCGACCCCATGGCGGTGCATCGCACGGTGCGGAAGGTCCGGAAGATCAATGAGTATGAGGTTGCGGTTGAAAAGGTGCTCAATACCCAGTCTCTTGCCGCTGTTGCCCGGTTCTCGGGGTAGATGCCCACGGCGGTGGCTTCAAACGGGTTGATTCGTTGCAGCGAGGGCGTCGGAGGTGGTAAACGTGCACCATCAAATAGCAAGTCGGACAAAATAATGAACATCCGTTTATTAAAAAGGTCCGCGCGATGTGGCGTCGAAGGGAAGACCATGCGCATGGATGAGGCGCAACAAAGGGAATACTACGGGCTCCTTCGCGAGCTCATGACGTACGCCAACGAACGCTTGGGCGTTGTGCCGGTTTTCGATGTATTCAGTCCAGCTTGGCCCATTGAACCTGAACTTGAGGAAAAATGCCTGCTCGTGTTGCAGGAGCTGTGGCACACGCCCGACGTAATTGATGACTTTGCGCAAGAGGAAGTCTATCGCTTGTCGGCTTCTGAGCTGAATCTGGTCCGGAGCTGGAAAGATGCCCTGTTTGGCATATACATCGTGCTCGAAGTGCAAGACGGTACTGCCTTGCTCGTGGGCGATGGCATCTTGTTCAGGGTGAGTGGCTTTGGGGAGACCCTGGAGCTCGGATTTCCGGTGCTTCCCGTTTGCGTTGAGGGCGCTTTGCTTCCTTTCGGCGATGTCATCGTGATGCAAGAGCCCATGCGCGTGCATGGGCTGCCCCCTCTGTCAAAAGAGGAAGCGAATGCGTACGCTGCGTCTGTGGAATGCCCTCCCATCTCGGATGCGCGGACGTTCAGACTCACCGCGCGCGCCGAGAAGACGCGCGCCCTCCAAAACAAGATCGATTACTTGCTTAATGATGCCGAGCACGAGGACGAGCCCAGCGAGGGCTTCCATCGCGGCGTGCTCTATGGCCTTCCCGAAGAAAAGCGCGCTGAGCTCGTTGAGCAAGAGGCCGTAGCGCTGCTTGAGTCGCTTGAGGGAGAGGGGGTGGCTGATTGCCAAGTAAAACCCCAGGGGCAGGGGGAATCCACGCCTACGCAGGACTGTGGTGAGCTCGAAGCTATCGGATTCCCGTTGGATCAGGCCGTTCGAGTGATTGAATCGTGTACGTACTTGTACGGTGTGATCGAATTGGCAGAGGCGTACCGCCTGTATGCGGAAATGGCGCTCACGCCCATCTCGCTCGAAGAATTCAGGGGTGTCGCATCTGGCAGGTATTGGAGTCTGTGCCGCACGGGGCTAGTCTTCCGCCATGGGACCGAGTACGTAGCCAATCGCGTGCTGAGCGTTCCCTGCCTCGTGCACGATGCGGTCAAGGAGTGCGGGGACGGGGCGCTTCTCGGTCTTCTCGCCGCTATGGAAGAGGGTGGTGCGACGGTCGATGAGCTCTTTGATGCGTTGCGCGAGCAGCTCGCCGTACGTCCCGCCAACGACACGACGGCGGCTCGCATCCAGGCTGCCTATGATCGTTTTGAGAGTCAAACCAACGAGTATATCGACCAGCTTATCCAAGAGCACCGTGCCACCCCGCGTTGTCCGCTCAGCTCCGATCTGGTCAAAGACGGATGGCTCGATTTTGCCTGTTCGCTGCCGGAGGCCATAGCACTTAGGAATTTCCTCGATGGCATCGTGCTGGATGGGGAGAACGAGTATTTCTTCGCCGATCGCATGGTCGAGGATCTGATGACCTCCGTGGTTGCCACGGGTTCGCTCGGATCTGCCATGCGCGCGTGAAGCTCTATGGATATCCGCACGAAGCGCCTTCCACGGTGAAGCTCATTCGCCTCGTTATCAATTTATACCAGGCACTGCCCTCGTGGGATGATAACGGCTGGTCAAGACGAGAGCACATGGAGCGCCTGACGGGTCTCAAGGTGTTTTACGCGCCGGACGGAAGCGAGATCCGCGTGAGCGACGCAGACCCGTGCCCATGCGGCTCGGGCAAGGCGTATGGGGAGTGTTGCGGAAAGCGGCGCCGACGCATCGTTGGGGCCTCGTGGCAAAGGAACTGAACGAACGTGTTGAGCGTTCATTGCGGATGGGGCTGCGGACATTTTCTTAGACAATCCTACACCGCGTGGCCCAGCGCAAGGCGGTGCTCGTCGGGCGTCCTCCAGCCAAGTGCCCGCGAGATGCGCCCGGAGCGGAACCGGCGCATCCGGGCGTCGAGCTCGGACATGAATTCCCCCGGGCCAACACCGCCCTGAGCAGCGGCTTCTCGATCTGGTCGGGAGTCATCTCGGCGAGCGGGCCCGTCTCGGGCGGCTCGTACGGCCCCTTGATCTTGATCTTCCCCACTCGGGCTCCCCCTCGGGTCGTGCGGGCGTCGTCGCCCTCGATTCTACCCGAGCCCCAGGGCCTGCCGGTGTAGCTCCTGGGCAGCCTCCCGGCCGACCGCCTCTTGGCGGAGCCATCCCGACGCCGGCGAACGCGGCCGCGTCCCTCACGGACATGCCGTCCCCGCGCGCGAGCAGGAACAGCCCGACCTCCTCTTTGGTGTGCATGCGAACCTCCAGTCCGGACGCCGTCGAGGCGTCCAACTTTTCGTCCGCAGTCCGCAGTCCCTTTTGACCACAACCGCCAAAACGAAAAGAAAAAAGGTGGAAGACGGCGTGCGTCTTCCACCTTTGCATCCCTGCGAGTGTGCAGACAGACTAGCGGCGCTTCTTCCTTAGGGCCGTTGCGGCGCCAATGAGCGTGGAGGCGCTCAGGGCGACGGGCGCGGCGATAGCGGCGATGTCGCCAGTCTGGGGGAGCGGGCCGTTCGTGCCTGTGGGCTTCTTGTTCGGCTTGTTGCCGGTC
>ENA-OPZD01000107-OPZD01000107.1-human-gut-metagenome-genome-assembly--contig:-NODE-107-length-31547-cov-6.609994_pt1 | contig 31547 bp, 35 predicted proteins | sample MGYA00242479_ERZ504495 | MGnify/ENA primary metagenome ERZ504495 (study PRJEB26092, sample SAMD00036286) | human gut metagenome | host: Homo sapiens | study: EMG produced TPA metagenomics assembly of... | reverse complement strand
GCCACTTGGTGTTTACCGAAATAAACACCCCGTTCGACTTGCATGTGTTAAGCACGCCGCCAGCGTTCGTCCTGAGCCAGGATCAAACTCTCCAAAAAATTATTTTTCGAAGAACCGATTGGCTCTTTAATTATCTGTTTAAAAAGAATTTATTAGGTAATCTGCTATAAAGCAGATACCGCACATTCGTTTATGTTAGAAAACATATTGTGCATTGTTTAGTTTTCAAAGAACATTTCTATTTTTTCAACTCTCTCGAGCTGACTTTAAATATTATATCTTATGTTTTGCGTTTTGTCAACAACTTTTTTAAACTTTTTTATTTTGTTTGTTTTGCCGTTTTCAAAACTCTTTATTTTGTTTGTTGCTCATCAGCAACGTTGATTATTATATATCATATACATAAAACTTGTCAATAACTTTTTAAACTTTTTTATAAAAATATAAAAAAGTTTAAAAACCCATATATATCAATATATTAAGGGTTAAAAACAATAAAAGAATAGCCACTTTTATAAGTTACTATCCTTTTATTTTTCTTCATTACTTTTACTTATATATACCTATATATTTCAATAAAGATAAAATCAAACCATCTTTTAAATCTACAGCTTGGTGTGGACATAATTCTTGACAACAATAACATCTTATACACTTTTGATAATCAATATTTACTTTTTTATCTATTATAGTTATTGCTTTTGGTGGACAATGATGACTACATCTACCACAAGCTACACAATTTTTATTTATTACAGGTTTAGATGTTAATTGATTTTGCCCCAATTTTAAAATAAATTTTGGTACATATGTATCTTGCATTGATTTATATGTATGTGGCTTTACGAAATGAAATTGCTCATCTTTTCCATCACCAACAACTTTTATATCTTTTAAACGAATAATTCTTTTTTCTTCAATACCAGCTGCAGCAATAGGCATTGCTTCTGCATCAAAGCCCATCTTATCTGCCATAATTAAATCAGCAGCAAAACCGTCACTACTTGCGATAATGATTTTAGCATCTACAACATCACCACTCATTGGACCTTGACCTTCCATAGCTGTTATACCATCAATAATATTTAATGTCGGTTTTATTGTTTGATACAAATCTACCATCACATGGGCAAAATCTATATGTTTTTGCATTCTTAAATGAAATCTAGCTTTATCTGTACCTACTATACAGCCAAAAAGATTTTTAACAGCGCCTGTAACTCCCATAAAAACATGAGTTTTCATCTTTGCTACTGAAATGATTTTGTCAAAAATCAGATAAACAATCTACCAACTCAAATTGTTTGATAAATCTACCTTCCATATAATTGTAGGCTTTACTTTGTTTAAAATATACAAATGGAACGTTTTCTTCTTCACAAATTGTTAATATACCTGTTCTTTTTGCTGTAGATTTTAAATTGCTAATTCCTGGTGAATCGCCAACAGCCGGTAAAGCTCCCATATTTTTTACTGCTTTTATAACAGCTCTTACTACTTCTGGATGAGTTGTTACTGCTTTTTCAGGTGTTACATTCGTCAACATATTAGGTTTTATTAAGACTTTGTCACCTTTTTTTATAAAATTTTGCCAACCTCCAATTAAATTCACTGCGTCATTTACAGCCTTATCTACAATTTCGATATTATAATTATCAGCTTTTACTACTGATACTTTCATTACTTATAATTCCTTTCATTAATAAAAATGCCAAAACTCAATAAATAAGTCTTGGCATTTTCATATTATTTACCAGCAATAAAACTATCTGGTTTTTCTTGTGATAAACCATAATGATATAAAATAGCTTCAATAATTCGTTTGGAAGCTTTACCATCACCATATGGGTTACATGTATTTGCCATACGTTGATATTCATCATGATCAGTCAATAAATATTTTGTTTCTTCATATACTTTTTGACGTTCTGTACCAATTAATTTTACAGTACCTGCTTTAACTGCTTCAGGTCGTTCTGTTGTATCACGAAGAACTAATACAGGTTTTCCTAAAGATGGAGCTTCTTCTTGAATTCCGCCTGAATCAGTCAATACTAAAAATGCTCTATGCATCAAATTAGCAAATGGTTCATAATCTAATGGATCAATTAAATGTACAGCTTCGATATTGCCCAATTCTTCATTAACCACTTCACGAACTTTTGGATTTTTATGCACTGGGAATACAATTTCTACATCATCAAATTCATTGACTATATCTTTTAAAGCTTTATATACATGACGCATTGGTTCGCCTAAATTTTCACGACGATGAGTTGTTACCAAAATAATACGTTTATTTTCATAATCTATATTTGCTAATTTTTCATCATCAAATTTAAAATCATCTGTTACTGTCTTATGCAATGCATCGATAACTGTATTTCCTGTTACGAAAATTTTATCTTCTTTTGTTCCTTCAGCTTTTAAATTACCACTAGCTGTATCAGTAGGAGCAAAATGAAGATCTGCTATTGCACCTGTCAATTTGCGGTTCATTTCTTCTGGAAATGGTGAATATTTATTATATGTGCGCAAACCAGCTTCTACATGACCTACTGCAGTTTCATGATAATAAGCTGCTAATGCACCTGCAAAAGTAGTAGTTGTATCACCATGAACTAATACTATATCAGGTTTTTCTTTAGATAATACTTCATTTAAGCCATTCATAGCTTTAGTTGTAATATCAAACAAAGTTTGACCTTGTGCCATGATATTTAAATCGTAATCTGGCTTAATATTAAATAAATTCAAAACTTGGTCCAACATATCACGATGTTGAGCTGTTACTGCAACTATTGGTGTGATTAAATCAGGATATTTTTTCAATTCCAACACCACAGGTGCCATTTTAATTGCTTCTGGTCGTGTACCAAAAACTGTCATTACTTTAATTTTCTTCATATTTATACCTCATATATACAAAAAAGGCAGGTTTTCCCTGCCTTTTCTTTAATAACTAATGTGTTCCTGCATTATTTTTCATACTGAAAATACCTATTTTTTTAGCACCAAATAGGATTATTACAGCTACAAATACAACAATCATAACAGCTACACTAGTACTTACTTCAGTTAAGGCAATCGCCGCTAAACCTAAGAATGCACTGAAAACATACATTAAGAGTACAGCCTGTCTTTGGGAAAAGCCCATTGCCAATAAACGATGATGTAAATGTCCTTTATCTGGCTTAAATATAGGAACTCCTCCACGGTAACGACGTACAATCGCAAAAGTAGTATCTAATATTGGTAGTCCTAAAGCTAATATCGGTACAATAAGCGCTATAGTAGCAGCACTCTTTACAGCACCTATAACAGAGATAGCCGCAAACATATATCCTAAGAACATACTGCCTGTATCTCCCATGAAAATTCTTGCTGGATTAAAATTATAATGCAAAAATCCTAAAGATGCACCTGCTAAGGCTGCTGTTAAAAATACCACTGGTAAATCACCACTTTGCAAAGCTACTAAAAGTATAGTAACAGTCGCAATTGTTGATACCCCAGCTGCTAAACCATCTAAACCATCAATCAAATTAACTGTATTAGTAATTCCAACTATCCAAAAATAGTAACTGGAATTGCTAAATATTCCAAAAAGATAAAATCACCAAATGGGTCTGTAATAAAATCAATTCTAATATCAAATGCCACTAAAATACATGCAGCCAAAATCTGTCCTAATAACTTCACTTTTGCAGGAAGACTGATGAAATCGTCTATTATACCTACAATTACAATGAAAGTTCCACCTAATAATAAACCTACAATTTCTTTGCTAAAATCAAGCATACTACAAACTGCTATCATGAAAGCCAAATAAATCGCAAGTCCTCCTAAACGAGGAATAGGTTTTTATGAACTTTTCTTGGGTCTGGCTTATCCATGGCACCTGTTTTAACTGCAAATTTTATAACTAACGGTGTTAGGGCATATACAGCTATTAATGCTGTAATAAATGCTAAAAAATAACTAGGCATTACATTCGCACTCCTTTTCCATTAACACAGATTATAACTCACTAATAATTTGATTGTCAATAAATAATCAAGCCTATTTTGCTTATTTATCATTGTATTTCACTAGGAGCTACCTCAATAATGGAACCATCTGTTTCTAAATATACAACTTTTGCAATCATAGCATTTTTTAACATTCTACGACAAAGTAAGCAAGGTTTACCAGATGCTAATGTACCATCAGCATTATAACCTACTATATAAATAGTTGCTCCCTTCATCTTTACAGGGTCAGCTGCAATAACTGCATTTTGTTCAGCATGAACTGCTACACAAAGCTCATAACGCTGTCCTTTCGGAACATTATATTTTTCACGTTCACAATTACCAGTATCTATACAGTTTACTTCGCCTCTTGGTGCACCATTATAACCAGTGGAAATAATGATTTTATCTTTTACAATAATTGCACCATATTTGCGTCTTAAACATGTGGAACGTTTGCCCACTGCTGTGGCAATATCTAAAAAATATGTGGTCCAATCAGGACGAACTTGTTTTGTCATTTATAAAAACCTCTTAAATAGTACCAAAAATTCTATCGCCAGCATCACCAATACCTGGAACAATATATCCATGTTCGTTCAAATGGTCATCTACACAAGCTGTGTAAACTGGAATGTCTGGATGTCTTTCATTAAATGCCTTTATACCTTCTGGAGCAGATAATAAACACATGAAAATCATGGATTTTGCTCCACGTTTTTTTAGCATTTCTACAGCTTCTATTGCTGAACCACCAGTAGCAAGCATAGGGTCTACTACTAATAATAAACGTTCATCAATATCTTTTGGCATTTTACAAAAATATTCAACTGGCTCTAATGTTTTTCATCACGATATAGACCAATATGACCAATTTTCGCAGCTGGTATCAAATTAATAATACCATTAACCATACCAAGACCTGCACGTAAAATAGGAACTAACTGCCACTTTTTTTCCTTGCTAATGTTTTTGCTACACATTTTGCCACAGGAGTTTCTATTTCTATATCTTTTGTTGGGAAATCTCTTGTTACTTCATAAGCCATTAACATAGAAATTTCATCTAATAATTGACGAAAATCTTTTGCGCCTGTTTCTTTTTTACGCATTAAAGTCAACTTATGTTGAATTAATGGATGTTTTATAATATTTACTTTTAAATCTGACATAATATCCTCTTATTTTTCTTATTCTTCATATAATGGGAATTTCTTACAAATAGCTTGAACTTTTGCTTTTGCTACTTCAATAACAGCGCTATCTTCGCGATTTTCGATAACATCAGCGATGATATCTGCTACTTCACGAATATCGTCTTCTTTTAATCCTCTAGTTGTAAGTGCTGGTGTTCCTAGGCGAATACCACTTGTTACAAATGGACTCAATGGTTCAAATGGAATTGTATTTCTATTTGCTGTGATACCTATTTCATCTAATAAAAATTGAGCTTCTTTTCCTGTGATATTTTTAGAACGTAAATCCACAAGCATTAAATGATTATCTGTACCACCTGATACAATTCTAAATCCTTTTTTCACAAGTTCATCTGCCAAGGCTTTTGCATTATCTAAAACTTGTTGTTGATAAACTTTAAATTCATCACTTAAAGCTTCTTTAAATGCTACTGCTTTTGCTGCTATTACATGCATTAATGGGCCACCTTGAATACCAGGGAAAATAGCTTTATTAAATTGTTTACCAAATTCTGCATCACGACAAAGGATTAAACCACCACGAGGTCCTCTAAGTGTTTTATGTGTAGTTGTTGTTACTACATCTGCATATGGCACTGGGCTTGGGTGAAGTCCTGCTGCTACTAAACCTGCAATATGTGCCATATCAATCATAAAATATGCACCTACAGATTTTGCAATCTGTGCCATGCGTTCAAAATCAATAACTCTAGAATAAGCACTAGCTCCACCAACGATTAATTTTGGTTGATGTTCTTTTGCTAATCTTTCTAATTCATCATAATCAATGCGTTCAGTTTCTTTATCTACACCATAAGGAATAATTTTAAAATATTTACCAGAAATATTTACAGGGCTACCATGTGTTAAATGACCACCATCTGTAAGGTTCATACCTAAAATAGTATCTCCTGGCTGTAGCAAAGCAAAATATACTGCTGTATTTGCTTGTGCTCCGGAATGTGGTTGTACATTTGCATATTCTGCACCAAATAATTTTTTAGCACGGTCAATTGCTAATTGCTCTACAACATCAACATATTCACAACCGCCATAATAACGCTTACCTGGATAACCTTCTGCATATTTATTTGTAAGTACACTACCTTGAGCTTGCATAACAGCTTTACTTACAATATTTTCTGAAGCAATCATTTCCAATTTTTCACGTTGACGAGAAAGTTCTTTGTTGATGGCTTCTTGTATTTCTGTATCAACAACATCTAAATTTTTCAATAAATCCATATAATTATTCCTCCACCTAAAGGGTTATTAATTATTTATAATAATTAATTTTAGAGATTGATTTTATTATTTTGCTTCTAAAGCCATGATTTTATTTACACGACGTTCATGACGACCGCCAGCAAATTCAGTTTTCATCCATGTACGCACAATTTCATCTGCAATTTCAAAACCAGTTGTACGTCCACCCATTGCTAAAACATTAGCATTATTATGTTCACGAGACATTTTTGCTGTATATGTTTCATGGCAAAGAGCAGCTCTAATACCTTTGATTTTGTTTGCAGCAATAGAAATACCAATACCTGTACCGCAAAGTACAATACCTCTATCAGCTTCGCCATTAGCTACTGGTGTACAAACTTTTTCAGCGACATCTGGATAATCTACAGATTCTGTGCCAAAAGTTCCTACATCTTCTACTTCTACTTCAGCAAATTCTTCTTTTAATACTCTTTTTACTTCTTCTTTTAAATCCACAGCACCGTGGTCACTACCAATAATTAATTTCATCTTAATCGACTGTATCCAGTCTTTCCCTCCTTATAGCTTTAATAGCTAAAGCTCAATTATTTCATACTATGATTATTTTATCATAATACAAAAGTTAATCAAAGGATTAAATGAAAATACTATTAAAGCCACTAGCCTTATGAAGTCTATTCATAATAGCAAGTCCTATGCCTTTATCTGTTGTACCTTGCGCTAAAATTATGTCTACATCTTTATCATCAAAATAGCGCAAACCTTCATATATTTCACTAGCTATTTGCGCTAAATTTTCTTGACTACCATAGGAAAAAGTATTTTGATGATTTAATTCATTAGCCACTTCATCGCTTACAAGTAAGCCAACTTTTTTTCCTTCATTTTCATACTTATACAAAATCTTTTTTATTGATGATGACATCTTTTCGTTATCACCTTCAATTAAAATCATATCCACTTTAGGTGCATAATGTTTATATTTCATGCCCGGAGCTTTTGGTACTACATTAGCTCCCACAATAGCTTTATCAATTTTCACTACAGGGAAAATTTCTTCTAACATTTCTTTAGTAATAGCTCCTGGTCGTAAAATGATAGGAACATCTTCTGTACAATCTACAATTGTAGACTCTACACCAAATTGGCAAGCTCCCCCATCTAAAACCATATCTATTCTACTTTGCAAATCCTTATAAACAGCTTGTGCTGTTGTTGGACTTGGTCTACCTGAAATATTGGCACTTGGTGCTGCTATTGGTGTATCAGCATATTTAATCAAAGCTCTGGCTATATCATTATCTGGCATACGTACTGCTATAGTATCAAGACCACCAGTTACTGCTTTTGGTACGATATCGCTTTTCGGTAAAATAATCGTGATAGGGCCTGGACAAAAAGCAGTCATTATCTTTTTTGCCATTGGTGTTACTTCGCTCACAATGCGACTTAACATTTTTTGGTCATTGATATGCAAAATTAAAGGATTATCTGATGGTCTTCCTTTAGCCAAATATATATTTTTGCTGCTACTTCATTTAAACCATCTCCGCCTAATCCATATACTGTTTCTGTTGGAAAGGCTACTAAACCACCATCTTTTATACATTGCCCAGCTTTTTTTAAAGCTTCATCATCTATTGAATTTATTTTTATTAATTCTGTTTCCATGCCAATACCACCCTGTCAATACCTGCATAATCCTTGATGATTTCTATATTTTGCCAACCATTATCTATTGCCATCTGTTTCACAGGTTCAGCTTGATAAATGCCTATTTCCACAGCCATAAAACCGCCATCTTTCAAATATTTCATGCCTTGAGCAAATAATCTTTGATAAAAACTCAACCCATCTTTATTATCTGTAAGTGCCGATAATGGTTCATAATCTTTAACATCAATTTCTAAAGTTGCTATATCCTTTTGCGGAATATATGGCGGATTAGATACAATCACGTCAAAAACTTTATCTTTTACTGGCTCAAATAAATCGCCTACAAAAAATTCACATCTATCATCTACTTGCAAATTCTGAGCATTTTCTTTAGCTACAGCTACAGCATTCGCAGAAATATCCACTGTAAAACCTTTTGCTCTAGGCAAATTTTTGAGTAAAGATAAAATAATTGCTCCACTACCTGTGCCAATATCTACAATATCATAACTTTGTTTATCACCAAAATTTTCATTTACTTTAGCTATAGTATTTTCTACTAAAATTTCAGTATCAGGTCTAGGTATCAAAGTATCTTTTGTAACTTTAAAATCAAATCCCATAAATTCTCTTTGACCTAAAATATAAGCTACAGGTATATGGCGAGCTCTTTTAGCTACATATTCACGAAATTTTGCCAATTCTTTTGCTTCCATAGGCTCATCAAAATGCACATACAAATAAATTCGCTTCTGTCCCAAAACATGAGACAGAAGCACTTCAGCATCAAGACGAGCAGACTCTATACCCTTTGATTTAAAATAATTAATTGTCCAATTCAACAAAGAACTTATAGTCCATACATCTCTTGATTTTTCCATATTATTTTACCTGTTTTAATCTTTCAGTTTGATCAGCAGTTATAAGTGCATTGATGATTTCATCAATTTCACCATTTAAAACAAAATCTAATTTATGAAGTGTAAATCCAATACGGTGGTCTGTTACACGACCTTGAGGAAAGTTATATGTGCGGATACGCTCACTTCTATCGCCTGAACCTACTTGAGATTTTCTATCTGCTGCGATTTCATTATTTTGTGCTTGTTGAGCTTGTTCTTGTACTTTTGCACGAAGTACTCTCATCGCTTTTTCTTTATTTTTAAGCTGAGATTTTTCATCTTGACATTGTACTACGATACCAGTTGGGATATGAGTAATACGTACAGCTGTTTCTGTTCTGTTTACATACTGACCGCCAGCACCACTAGCACAATAAGTATCAATACGCAATTCATTTGCTTTAATGTCTACTTCTACATCTTCAACTTCTGGTAAAACTGCTACTGTAACGGCTGAAGTATGCACACGTCCAGAAGACTCAGTCTGTGGTACACGCTGTACACGATGAGTACCACTTTCATATTTTAATTTACTGTAAGCACCATAACCATTGATACAGAAAGATACTTCTTTAAATCCGCCAAGTTCTGTAGGATTTGCATCAAGCATTTCAACTTTCCAGCCCTGCATTTCTGCATAACGAGAATACATTCTGAATAAATCACCAGCAAAAAGAGCAGCCTCTTCGCCACCTACACCACCACGGATTTCCATGATAACATTTTTACTATCATTTGGGTCTTTTGGCAATAATAAAATAGGAAACTCGCCTTCTAATACTTCTTTACGTGCAGATAATTCTTTTACTTCATCTTCAAGCATATGTCTCATATCATCATCTATATCTTCATCAAACATAGCTTTATCTTCATCTATTGTTTTGCATATTTTTTTGTATTCGCGGAATTTATCCACAAGTTCAGTAAGTGCAGCATGTTCTTGATTATATTTTTGCCATTTTGGCATATCTGCAATAATATCTGGGTCACTAATCAAAGATTCCAATTCTAAATACTTATCTTCAACTGCTTGTAACTTATCTAACAATGCCTTTCCACCTCATTAATTTTATTCAACTAAAAGATTAGCGGTAGGCTAATAAAAACCTTCCGCTAATTTTAATTTACACATTTATTTATTTCTATAATAAAATACTATATTAAATACTAGCATTTACTTTCAAATCATTTAAATCTTGTTTATCTATAGTATCATCATTTTTAGTTTCTACTTTTGCTGTTTCTTCTACTTCAATAGCAGCCTTTAGAGATTTTACAGCAACTTCTATCATTGAATCGTCAGGTTCTCTAGTTGTTAAATACTGTAACCATAAACCTGGCAAAGAAATAGCATGTACTATTTTATTTTTAGAACGACCAGCAAAACGAATTAATTCATAAGATATACCTGCTACTACTGGTAATAATAAAACCCTAGAAATAATACGTTCCCAAAGGCTTGGCCAACCTAAGAAAGAAAACATAAAAATGCTGACAATCATAACAATTAATAAAAATGATGTTCCACAACGTGGATGTAATCGAGAAAATTTCTGTACATTTTCTGGTATCAATTCAACGCCAGCTTCATAAGCATGAATTGTTTTATGTTCAGCGCCATGATATTGAAATACTCTTTGAATGTCTTTAGCTCTCGATATGCCATATATATATAAGAAGAAAACAATCATGCGGACTAATCCTTCCCATAAATTCATAACCACATGACTATCTGTAGTAATTAAATTAACAGAAGCTGTAGGAATTACTACAAATAATAAAATAGCTGCACATAAAGATATAGCCATAGTAATTGCAATATCTTTATTTGTAAGCTTATCTGCTTCTTCCTCTCCTGCCATCTGTGCTGAATAAGTTAAGGATTTAAGCCCCATAACTAATGACTCACCTAAGGATAATATGCCACGGAAAAATGGCTTTTTAAATATAGGATATTTTTCTGCTAGAGAATTTATTGGTTTTACATCAACTGTAATTACGCCAGAAGGTTCTCTTACTGCTGTTGCCACTTTTTTAGGTCCACGCATCATTACACCTTCAATTACAGCTTGTCCACCTACCATTAATTTTTCTGACACTTAAAATCCACCTACCTTATTTAATTATAAATCTATAATTAGTATTTATTTTTAAATATAAATGAAGCAGAGCATTTCTGCTCTGCTTAGCATTCGTATTTTTATTTTTTGCCATAACGTTTGTTGAATTTTTCAATACGTCCACCAGCTGCCATGTCGCGTTGACGACCAGTGAAGAATGGATGACATTTGGAGCAAACGTCTACACGTAATTCACCTTTAACAGAGCCAGTTTTAAAAGTATTGCCACAACCACAGATAACTGTAGTTTCTTTATAATCAGGATGGATTCCTTGTTTCATTCTGTCGCACCTCACTCTCTGACATTTACTGATTGATTATATCACAGACTTGACATACTTGCAAGCTTTAGTTATACGAACTACATTAGTTTACAATATTTTTTATCAACAATCAATAGTAATTGCAAATATCGTTGTAAATACTTATAATAAAATAAGTTAATTATAAAATCTGATATAATGTTTTTATTTGATAATAGAGAAGGGATAAGTTTTTTATGAAGAAAAATAATAATGATTTGCAACATGTATGTAGTTTTTGTAAACGCAATATAACTATACGTTCCCAATATGATATGCCTATTTATGACCCTCAAACAGGTTTTGCTATCTGTAAAAATTGTATCAAAGATATTTATGGATATATTGTTGAACATGATAAACGTGATGAAAAATCTCAAAATCGCAAATTCGTAAATAGTCTTGATGATATCTTAGCTAAAAATAAACCTCATGTCATCAAAGAATTCTTAGATCAATATATCATCAATCAAGACCGCGCTAAAAAAATATTATCTGTTGCTGTATATAACCACTATAAACGCATGAAATATGGTTATACTCATGATAAACGCGATATGAATATCGAAAAATCTAATGTAATTATGCTTGGTCCTTCTGGTTGTGGTAAAACAGCTATGCTTCAGCATTTATCTAAACTCTTAGATATTCCATTTGCTGTAACTGATGCTTCTAGCCTCACAGAAGCAGGTTTTGTTGGTTCTGACGTTGAAGTTGCTGTAAGAAATCTTTACTATGCTGCCGACAAAAATATTGAAAAAGCTGAACATGGTATAATCTATCTTGATGAATTTGACAAAATTGCTCGTAAGTCTGGTGCTAATAACTCTATCACCGCAGATCCTGGTCATGAAGGTGTACAACAAGGTCTTTTAAAAATGATGGAAGGTGGCGTTGTTGAATTCACAGCTCAAGGACAACGTAAACATCCAGAAGCACCTACTATTAAAGTAGATACTACTAATATATTATTCATTGTTGGCGGTGCGTTCGTCGGCATTGAAGAAATCATCGCCAAACGTTTAAAAACAGATAACAGTGGTATTGGTTTTGGTGCAAATGTTAAAACTAAAAATGATAAACCAATATTTAATGATTTAATCCATAAAGTTCGCCCAGAAGATTTGATAAAATTCGGTATCATTCCAGAAATTATCGGTCGTTTACCTGTTATCTGCACACTTGAAGAACTCACTGAAGATGATTTATTAAAAATCTTAACTGAACCAAAAAATGCACCTGTGCGCCAATATCAAGAATTATTAGCTATGGATAAAGTAAAATTAGAATTTGAACATGATGCGCTCTTAGCTGTAGCTAAAAAAGCTATCGAACGCAAAACTGGTGCTAGAAGTCTTCGTGGTATCTTAGAAGATGTTATGCTTGATATAATGTACGAAATTCCTCAATCTGATGAACCTAGAAAAGTTATTATCACCAAAGATTGTATTGAAAACCACACTCAACCTAAAATAGAGCCAATATCTACAGACGATACACAAACAAAATCCGAATAAATTTATATAATAAAACCTCGTTAAAAGCTTTCTGATAACTTTTAACGAGGTTTTTCATTTTATCTTACTTATTTATTATCTATTATTTTTTAAAACAGAACCATCATAATATAATGTAGCAAAATAATCTTCAATTGTTTCTGCACGACGAATTAATTCTACAGAACCATCTTCATGTAATAACAATTCTGCACTGCGCAATTTACCATTATAATTGAAGCCCATTGCATGACCATGTGCACCTGTATCAAACATAACAATGCGATCACCAATATCAATCTTAGGTAATTTACGATCAATAGCAAATTTATCATTGTTTTCACATAAAGAACCAGTTACATCATATACATGATCACAAGGTTCATTTTCTTTGCCAACAACAACAATATGATGATAAGAACCATAAAGAGCTGGACGCATTAGATTTGCCATACAAGAATCTAAGCCAATATAATTTTTATAAGTGTTTTTCTGATGCAATACAGTAGATACAAGATAACCATAAGGACCTGTTATTGCACGACCTGATTCATAAGCAATAGCAGTAGTAGTAAGACCTGCTGGCACTAAAATTTCATCGTATAATTTATGCACGCCTTCACCTAATGCTTCTAAATCTACAGCATTATCTTCAGGACGATAAGGAATGCCAATACCGCCACCTAAATTAATGAATTCAAATTTGATACCTAATTTAGTTGCGATTTCAGCAGCTAAATCAAAAACAATTTTAGCATTTAATAATAAACCTTCAAGTCTAGTTTCATTAGAAATTACCATTGTATGGAGACCAAAACGTTTAACACCTTTATCCATAGCTATTTTATAAGCTTCAAGCATCTGTTCTTTAGTCAAACCATATTTAGCTTCTTCTGGTTTACCAATGATATCATTACCTTCAATTAAGTTACCAGGATTATATCTAAAAGACATAACTTGTGGCATACCAGCATTTTTCTCTAAATATTCAATATGTGTAATATCATCTAAATTGATAATAGCACCTAATTCAATAGCTTTTTGAAACTCATCTGCTGGAGTATCATTAGAAGTGAGCATTATTTTTTCACCATGTATACCTGACGCATCTGCAAGTAATAATTCTGGTAAAGAAGAACAGTCTGCACCTGCTCCTTCTTCTTGCATAATCTGTAAAATACGAGGATTTGGTGTTGCTTTTACTGCAAAATATTCTCTAAATTCAGGAGCCCAATCAAAAGCCTTTTTAAAACGGCGAAGATTTGCTCGAATTGCTTTTTCGTCATAAATATGGAAAGGTGTAGGATATTCTTTTATAATTTCTTCTAATCTTTCTTGAGAAATAGGAAATTTTTTAATTGCCATTTATTTGCCTCCTGATTTTATATTTATTACATAATCTTTATATCTGTGTTTTAAAATTGTTACATGTTAACAGATAATAAGCTGATTATAACATTTATTGAGAACTTTAGTCAATTTATAATTAGAATAAATCCACTAACTAAACAATATTGAATAAAAATATACATGTATACATGATGGATATATATAAAAAAAATTTACAATTTGTAGTATAATCATAAGAGTTCCCAGTTAACAGTGTTATTAATCAAATAAATTTTGTCTTTTATATTTAGGAGGAATTTACATATGAGTTTTAGTATGGTTGCATCTCATAGTACAGGAAAAGTTTTGAAAGATGTTATTTTTGGTGCAAGTGCTGCTTGCAATGAAGCTATTCAAAAATATGGAGCAGACAAAGTAACTAATGGTACAATTGGTGCTATTATGGACGACGAAGGCAAACTTATTTGCATTCCTACAGTAGAAAAAGTTCTTCGCTCCTTACCTACAAATGAACTTGCTGCTTATGCTCCTATCATTGGTCTTCCTGCATATCTTGAAGCTGTAAAAAATCTTACATTTGCTGATAATAAACCAGACGGATACCTTGAAGCTGTTGCTACTGCTGGTGGTACTGGTGCCATACATAATACCATTTGGAATTATTCTGAAATTGGCGATAGCGTTTTAACTTCTGATTGGTATTGGGGTACTTATAACGTTTTATGTCAAGAAGCTGGCCGTAAATTAGAAACATATGAACTTTTCGATGAAAATATGAACTATAATATCGAAAGTTTCACAGATAAAGTAAATACTCTTTTAGCTGACCAAGACTCCTTACTTATCATCATCAATACTCCTGCACATAATCCAACAGGATATAGCTTATCTGAAGAAGATTGGGATAAAGTTCTTGATGTTTGTAAAGAACATGCTAAAGGTGGTAACAAAAAAATCACTTTACTTGTAGATATTGCTTATATCGACTATGCTGGTGAAAAAAATGAATGTCGCAAATTCATGAGAAAATTCTCCAATCTTCCTGAAAATATCTTCACTATTTTCGCTTTCAGTATGTCTAAAGGTTATACACTTTATGGTCAACGTACTGGTGCTATGGTTGGTCTTTCTTCTAGCAAAGAACTCACTACTGAATTTTTAAATGTCTGCAAATATACAAGCCGTGCTACATGGTCTAATATCAACCGTGGTGCTATGGCTACACTTGCTGCTATTGATCAAGATAAAACTTTACTTGCTCAATTTGAAGCAGAACGTGATGCTATTTATCAAACTATTAAACAACGTGGTGCAATTTTCATGGAAGAAGCAAAAGCTTGTGGTCTTAAAGCATTACCTTATAAGGCAGGTTTCTTCTTATCCATTCCATCTAGTGATCCTGCTGCCGTTTGTGACAAATTACATGACGATTTAATCTTTGCTGTACCATTAAAACGCGGTGTAAGAATTGCAGTTTGCTCCATCTCTGCTGAAAAAATGCATGGTATTGCTCAAAAAACATTAAATGCTTTAAACTTTGTTGAAGGTAAATAATAAAATTTTCACTTCTAATTAAATATAAACAAAAAAGGTAAGTTGCTTTATTAATTATATTAAGTAACTTACCTTTTTATTGCATATATATTTTATTTATTATTAGTCTATTTTTTCTGTGAAGGATTAATATGTTCTCTACCATATCTATTCCAACTAATATTATTTTCTTGTCTACCAATCATAGGAACGTCTTGTGTACCACCTATTTGCTCTACATCAAGAAAAAATTCTGTACCGCTTACAATTACATGATATCTTTTTTGTTTCATTATCAATTACTCCTTTATCTCTATCAGCCACCAAACATAGCAAGCATAGTACCTGCAGCCACTGCTGTACCAATTACCCCTGCAACATTTGGACCCATAGCATGCATTAATAAATAGTTACTAGGATTTGCTTTTTGACCTTCAATTTGAGATACACGAGCTGCCATTGGCACAGCGGATACACCTGCTGAGCCAATAAGTGGATTAATTTTGCCACCACTTAATTTACACATTACTTTACCAAATAATACACCAGCTGCTGTACCACCAGCAAATGCAACTAAACCTAAGAAAATAATTTCTACAGTCTGTAAACGTAAAAATTTATCTGCAGACATTGTAAGACCTGTACCTAATGCTAAGAAAATAGTAACTATATTACAAAGTGCATTTTGAGATGTATCAGATAATCTATCTGTAACACCAGATTCACGGAATAAATTGCCAAGCATCAACATACCAATTAAGGAAGCGATAGGTGGTAATAATAAGCTTATAATGATTGTAGCCATAATAGGGAATACAATACGTTCAAATCTAGTAACTTCTCTTAACTGACCCATTTTTATAGCACGTTCTTCTTTAGTTGTAAATAAACGCATAATAGGTGGTTGAATAAGTGGTACTAAGGACATATATGAATATGCCGCTACTGCTATTGCACCTAATAAATCTGGAGCCAATTTTGTTGCTAAGTAGATAGCTGTAGGGCCATCAGCACCACCAATAATACCAATAGAAGCTGCTTCTTGAACATTAAAACCAAGTAACATTGCTCCACCTAAAGCCACAAACACACCAAATTGTGCAGCAGCTCCTAACATCAATGTATTAGGATTAGCAATAAGCGGTCCAAAATCAGTCATTGCACCTACACCCAAAAAGATAAGTGGTGGGAAAATTTCCATCTGAATACCTTGACCAATAGCCCACATAACACCTTCATGGAAACCATTATTAGGGAAATTTGCTAATACACAGCCAAATGCAATTGGTGTTAAAAGTAAAGGTTCATAACCTTTACCAATTGCTAAATATAATAAAATAAGTCCAACTACTATCATAGTAATATTTCCCATATTCAAGGCTACATATCCACTATCTGTCCAAACAGATTGAATTGCTACTAAAAAAGCATCCATATTATAATGCCTCCCATTCTTTTATATACTTTCTTTATAGCTCTATGATTATATTGCATAATACTATAATTTTCTTATTGATTTTATTTCAAAATCTTTACATCCATAAGCCATTAAAGAAGTAACTATTATTGCTGCTAAAGTTTTATCTGCCATATCATCTTTAGGCACTTGAACCTGCTCAACTGGCTTTATCGCTTCTTTTTTAGGTTCAGCTTTTTTTATTTTAGTAGGGTCAATGACATGTATTAGCCTAATAAATAAGCCTAGAATATACAATACTGCAAATACTATTGTCATATTAATAACCATGATTAATACAGGATTTGGTGCGTCCATATTTATTCCACCCTTCTGAAATTATATATATTACTAATTCTTTATAAAAAATTTAAATCCTTCTAAGGCGAAAAAATTTTCAAAAATTTTTTAATTTATTGAACAACAATTACATTGTTTTTGGTTTTCTATTACATTTGTTATAAAAAAGAAGATACCCTTCGATATCTCTTATATACGCTCACGAATTTTATGCAAAGTCACTTGCAAATTCTTTGCTAAAAGTGCTTCTAGATCTTTTAGTTCTGAGCAATCATATTCATATGTTACCTCTGGTATACGATGTAAACGTGCTTCACCAAAAAATTCATCTCTAAAAACATTGTAATAAATAATAAAATTACTTTCTTTACTAAAATCGCAATAATCAATGATAATATATGAACCATTTATTATCTTCACAGGCTCTTTAGGACTGATAAATAATTTAAAACCATCTATTTCTTTTGGTAAATTATCAATATATTCCCAATCCATAATAGCCTTATCTTCAATAATAGAACTTATATGATCTCTATTAAAATGAGAAATATCTCCTAATAGATTATCAAATCGCTCTTTTAGAATTATTTCCAGTTTATCAAGACTTTCAGAAATATACTCTATCGCACAAAATTCTGTAAGCCCAATAGTTACCAACAATTTATATTCTTTTGTTTCTTCATGATAATAAATCGTTGTTTTTCGTTTTAAATCATCATTTTCATAACTATAAATTAAAAATGTATCAGCCACTTCTTGCATCAATATTTTTAATTTAAAATTGTTTTTCTCAGGTGGTAAAGATTGCAAATAAGTCCAGACCGAAACTTCAGCCTGGACTTTTTCTAATTGTTCTTTTTTCATTAAAAATTATTTACCAGTACGACCACGTTTTGTCATAGGTACGTTATCATGGCAAAGTGGGCATTCTTCTGGTTTATAAGTTGTAACATCAAGATGTAAAAGTGCATGAGCAGGAACATCTTCAAATGTAGCTTTACCACCGCTTCTATCTACAAGAAGACCTACACCTACTGGAATAGCACCTTCAGCTTTTACTACATCAATAACTTCTCTTACAGAACCACCAGTTGTAACGATATCTTCAACGATAGCAACTCTTTCACCTGGTTTTAAGCTAAAACCACGACGGAAAGTCATTTTACCATCAACACGTTCTGTGAAAATAGCTCTTGTACCAAGTGCTTTACCAACTTCATGGGCAAGTAAAATACCACCAGTCATAGGGCCTACTACAGTATCAATATTTTTATCAGCAAAATATTCAGCAAGTGCTTTGCAAAGCTGTTCTGTGTATTTTGGTTGCTGTAATACATTGAATTTTTCTACATACATTGGGCTATGAAGTCCAGAAGTTAAAAGGAAATGACCTTCCATAATAGCATTAGTTTTTATTAATAATTCTTTTACTTCTTGTTCAGTCATGATTAAGCATTCTCCATTTCTTTTAATATATTTTCAGCAGCTTCCACTGGATTTTGAGCTGCTCTTATTGGTCTGCCTACAACAAGATGAGTAGCACCATCTGCTAAAGCTCTAGCTGGAGTTGCAATTCTGCTTTGGTCATCAATAGAAGCACCAGCAGGACGCACACCTGGTGTTATAATGAGGAAATCTTCGCCACAAGCTTCGCGAATGAATTTTGCTTCTTGTGGTGATGCTACTACACCATCAAGTCCAGCTTCTTTAGTGAGTTTTGCTAAGCGAATTACCTGATCTTTTATAGAAACAGTTTGACCAAGACCTTCCCAATCAGCTTCATTAATGCTTGTTAAAATTGTTACAGCAATGATTTTTGGTGCTTCAATACCCATTTTTTTAGCTTCAGCACGCACTGTATCTGCTGCTGTTTTCATCATAGTGTATCCACCTGAAGCATGAACATTCATAATGTCTACACCTTGATATAAAAGTGAACATAATCCTTGTGCTACTGTATTTGGAATATCATGCAATTTTAAATCTAAAAAGATTTTTTTATTGCGTTTTTTCAATTCTTCAATAATAGATGAACCTACTCTATAGAATAATTCCATTCCTACTTTATAGAAAACAACACTATCGCCTAATTTATCAACTAAAGTGAGCGCATCTTCTTTTGTATGGAAATCAAGAGCAACGATTAATTTATCTTTTACCATAAAAATACCTCGTTATCATTTAATTGAATTTAATACAATTATCCAACAATATAAATTTAACATTGCAATGTGTATTTTTACAAATATACGCGATAAGAAATCCTATCGGCGTATAAATTTTACGTTAAATTATGCTAGTTCATCGCCACGACCAATATAATCTTGAAGTGCTAAAGAATATACTAAGCGACGTTCACGAATGAAGCTCAATACACGCAATACTTCCCAAGCAGTATCTAAAGATGTAAGACATGCAATACCATGTTCTACAGTAGCACGGCGAATTCTGAAACCATCTTTAGCGAATTTCTGACCTGGAGTTTGTGTAGTAATAACCATATTAATACCGCCAGCTTTAATCATTTTAATGATATCGCTGCTACGATCACTGCCTACATTTTGTCCACGTTCATGAACTTTATATACGATAGAAGATTCTACGCCTACTTCTTTTAATGCTTTAGCTGTACCTTCTGTAGCTGCAATTTTGAAACCAAGTTCAGCAAAAGCTCTACCTAATTGTTTCATTTCTTCTTTGTCTTTATTAGCTACAGTGAAGAGAATTGTTCCTTCATGAGGAATATTCATACCTGCACCTGTGATAGCTTTATATAAAGCACGTGCATAATGGTAGTCAATACCCATTACTTCACCTGTGGATTTCATTTCAGGCCCAAGGGAAATATCTACATCTTGCATCTTAGCAAAGGAGAATACAGGAGCTTTTAAAGCTACATATGGTTTTGGTTCTACAAGACCAGATTTTAAACCAAGGTCTGTAAGTTTTTCACCTAATGCTGCACGAGTAGCAAGTTCTACCATATTGATATCTGTAACTTTACTTAAGAATGGTACAGTACGGCTAGAACGAGGATTTACTTCGATTACATATACATTATCATTTACTACAACGTATTGGATATTTAATAAACCTTTAACATTGAGATTTAAACCAAGACGTTTTGTATAGTCAATGATAGTGAAGATTACTTTAGAAGATAAAGTCTGTGGAGGATATACCGCAATACTATCTCCAGAGTGAACACCAGCACGTTCAATATGTTCCATGATACCTGGAATTACTACTGTTTCACCATCAGCAATAGCATCAACTTCTACTTCTGTACCTTGCATATAATGGTCGATGAGTACAGGATGATCTGGTGTAACTTTTACAGCACGGTTCATATAATCGCGTAATTCATCTTCATTATATACGATTTCCATTGCACGACCACCAAGTACGTAAGATGGACGAACCATAGAAGGATATCCGATTTTTTCAGCTGCTTTTACTGCATCTTCAACATTTGTTACGCTAGCACCTTGAGGTCTTGCGATATTAGTCTGTTCTAATACTTCATCAAAACGTTCACGGTCTTCAGCACGGTCGATATCATCAACAGATGTACCGAATACTTTTACGCCAGCAGCTTTTAAAGATGCTGCAAGGTTGATTGCAGTCTGACCACCAAACTGAACGATAACACCTTCTGGCTGCTCTTTATCAATGATATTTAAAACATCTTCTGTTGTAAGTGGTTCAAAATAGAGTCTATCAGAAATATCAAAGTCTGTACTTACTGTTTCTGGGTTATTGTTAATGATGATTGCTTCAATACCCATTTTGCGAAGTGCCCATACAGAATGAACGGAACAATAGTCGAATTCTACACCCTGACCAATACGGATTGGACCAGAACCTAAAACGATTACTTTACGTTTGTTTGTAGTCTGTACTTCATCTTCTTGAGCATGGAATGTAGAGTAATAATATGGTGTAGCAGCTTCAAATTCAGCAGCACAAGTATCAACCATTTTATAACAAGGTAAAAGATTGATATCTTTTCTCATGTTGCGAACTTCATTCATTTCTTTGCCTACAATTTCAGCAATAGAACGGTCTGCTAAACCATAGCGTTTTGCACGACGTAAGTTTTCTTCTGTTAAGCCGTCTTTTGCAAGTGCAATTTCTGTATCTGTGATATTTTTAATTCTACGTAAGAACCATTTATCAATTTTTGTAACTGCATTGATTTCATCAATATCACAAATGCCACGACGTAATACTTCAGCGATAACAAATAAACGTTCATCATTGATGCGAGATAAATGATTTTTAAGTTCTTCATCGCTCCAAGTATCAATTTTATCAATGTGTAAGCGATTTACACCGATTTCAAGAGAACGTACTGCTTTTAATAATGCACCTTCAAAGCAACGGTCGATAGACATAACTTCACCTGTTGCTTTCATCTGTGTACCAAGAGTGCGGTCAGCATATACGAATTTATCGAATGGCCAACGAGGGAATTTAACTACGCAATAGTCTAAGGAAGGTTCAAAGCAAGCTTTTGTTTTCTTAGTTACTGCATTTGTGATTTCATCTAAAGTATAACCGATAGCAATTTTAGCGGAAACTTTAGCAATTGGATAACCAGTAGCTTTAGAAGCGAGCGCACTAGAACGGCTAACACGTGGGTTAACTTCGATTACATAATATTGATTGGATTTTGTATCTAATGCGAACTGTGCATTACATCCACCTTCGATACCGAGTTCACGAATAATACGTAAAGATGCACTACGAAGCATTTGATATTCATGGTCAGTAAGTGTCTGAGATGGAGCAACTACGATACTATCACCTGTATGCACACCAACTGGATCAAGGTTTTCCATGTTGCAGACTACGATACAGTTATCATTGGAGTCACGCATAACTTCGTATTCTACTTCTTTCCAACCAGCAACACTACGTTCGATAAGTACTTGACCTATCATACTGTATTTTAAACCGCGAATAACGATTTCAATTAATTCTTCTTCATTTTCTGCAATACCGCCGCCAGTACCACCAAGAGTATATGCTGGACGTACGATAATAGGATAACCAATCTGATTTGCAAAATCTACAGCAGAAGCGACATCATCAACGATTGTACTTTCTGGAATTGGTTCACCTAATTTTTGCATAGTTTCTTTGAAAAGCTCACGGTCTTCAGCGCGTTCAATAGCTTCCAAAGAAGTACCTAATAATTCAACATTATATTTTTCTAAAAGACCTGCTTCAGATAATTTTACAGCAAGGTTAAGGCCAGCCTGACCACCTAATGTCGCAAGTAAACCATCTGGACGTTCTTTTGCTAAAATTTCATCTAAAAATTCAACTGTAAGAGGTTCTATATATACACGGTCAGCGATATCTTTGTCTGTCATAATTGTAGCAGGGTTACTGTTTACAAGTACAACTTCAAGTCCTTCTTCTTTTAATGCACGGCAAGCCTGTGTACCTGCATAGTCAAATTCAGCAGCCTGACCAATGATAATAGGACCAGAACCGATAACCATTACTTTTTTTAGATTTTGTTTTTTTGGCACTTAATTATTCCCCTTTCTGAAGCATTGCCCAAAATTGGTCAAATAAATATCTATTATCATCTGGACCTGGTGAAGCCTCTGGATGATATTGTACAGAGAAAATAGGTAATTGTGTATGACGAATACCTTCTACTGTACCATCGTTTACAGCTCTATGTGTTACTTCAAGTGGCAATCCTTTTAAAGATTCTTCATCTACAGCATAACCGTGGTTTTGAGATGTAATATGAACTCTACCAGTGAGTAAGTTTTTAACTGGTTGGTTAGAACCACGATGACCGAATTTTAATTTATAAGTATCTGCACCAAAAGCTAAGGATAATAACTGATGACCAAGACAAATACCAAATGTAGGTTTTTTACCTGCAATTTCACGTACTACTTCAATAATTTCTGGTAAATCTTTTGGATCCCCAGGGCCATTGGATAAGAAGATACCATCTGGATTTAAAGCCATGATTTCATCAGCTTTAGTATCAGCTGGAACGATTGTTAAATCACAACCAATGCCATGAAGAGAATCTAAAATATGTTGTTTTATACCAAAGTCCATAACTACAACATGTGGACCGCCTGGATTTTCCATTTTATAAGTTTTTGGTGTAGTAACAATTTTTACTACTTCTTTTGGAATTTCATTTTTCATTAAAGCGTCAATTTCTTCTTGAGTTGCAGTTTCAGGTACAAGAACACCTTTCATAGCACCTAAAGAACGAATATGACGAGTAACAGCACGAGTGTCTACATTATATAAGCAAGGAATATCTTGTGCTTTTAAGAATTCAGCTAATTCTTCTTCTTTTTGCCAGTTGCTACCAATATCACAAAGTTCGCCAATTATAAAACCATTGAAGAAACATTTACGAGATTGATTGAATTTTTTTGCTGCACCATAGTTACCGATTAATGGGTAAGTGAGTGTAACGATTTGACTGCAATAAGATGGGTCAGTTAAAATTTCCTGATAACCTGTCATACCAGTATTGAATACAACTTCACCTAAAACAGGTCTTTCATCAAGCATATCGCCATAAAAAACTGCTCCGTCTTCTAATACTAATTTGCCTTTCAAAAGAGCACCTCCAAATTATTAAGCTATAATTTCACCATTATCCATTACAATATTGCCTTCAACAATGGTCATAACGGCTTTACCTTTTAATGTACGACCTACAAATGGACTATGAGAACCTTTTGTGTAGAATTTTTCTTTTTCTACTGTCCATTCAAGTTCTGGGTCAAAAATAGTTATATCTGCCATAGCATTTTCTTCTAAGATACCACGTTTACCATCGAAGAATAATTTACCTGGCATATAACTCATTTTAGCTACAAGCTCATTTAAAGAAATTAAATCTTTATGATATAAATCTGTTAATAATACGCCAAGTGCAGTTTCAAGACCTGGGAATCCACTTGGAGCAAATTTATATTCACGATCTTTTTCTTCTTGAGCATGTGGTGAATGATCTGTTGCAATGATATCAATAGTACCATCTTTTAATCCTTCAAGAGCTGCATTTACATCAGCTTGTCCACGAAGAGGTGGATTTACTTTTGTTGAAGAATCTGTTGGATCTACCACTTCATCAGTCATAGTTAAATGATGAGGTGTTACTTCTGCTGTAACTCTCACACCACGTTTTTTTAGCTTGACGAACCATATCAATTGCATTTTTAGAACTAATATGAGAGATATGCACCCATGCATCAGCATATTCAGCTAACAAAATTTCACGCATTACTGCGATATCTTCTGCTACTGTTGGTCTACCTTTCATACCGAGCATAGCAGAACGATGTCCTTCATTCATTACACCTTCTGCTACAAGACTTGTTTCTTCTGCATGAGACATAATTGCTTTATCAAAAGTTCTTAAATAATCCATAGCATTGAGCATTAATTTGCAATTATTATCAAAATGACCATCATCAGAAAAAGCTACAGCACCAGCTTGTGCCATATCGCCGACTTCTGCTAATTCTTTTCCTTCTTGCCCTTTAGTAAGTGCACCAATAACTTCAATATGCACTACGCCTTCATCTTGAGCACGTTGTTTTAATCCATTTACTAAGATTGCATTATCTACTACAGGTTTTGTATTTGGCATTGTTGCCACTGTTGTAAATCCGCCAGCAGCAGCAGCTTTAGAGCCAGAAGCAAAATCTTCTTTAGCTTCTTGACCAGGTTCACGAAGATGAGTGTGCATATCAATAAAGCCTGGAGCTACTACTTTACCTTTAGCATCTATTACTTTTGCATCACTGGCTTCTAAATTTTCACCAATAGCTACGATTTTACCATTTTCTACAAGGACATCACTGACAGCATCAAAATCTTTGCCAGGATTTATAACTCGTCCACCTTTAATCAGTAATTTCATTGTCTTTTCCTCCTGTTAAAGTTAGAGTTAATAAAGCCATACGAACAGCAACACCATTTTGTACTTGGTCTTGAATTGCAGAATTTAAACCATAAGCAATTTCTGGAGAAATTTCTACACCTTTATTCATTGGACCTGGATGAAGAATTAATACATCTTTTTTAGCTAAAGCTAAACGTTCTTTATTCAAGCCAAAGATACGTGCATATTCACGAAGAGATGGGAATAAACCTGATTTCATACGTTCAAGTTGAATACGTAAAACATTAATTACATCAGCATCTTTAATTGCATCTTCCACACGGTCATGTACAAAAATGCCAGGTTCTTCAGCTAAATATCTTGGTAATAATGTTTTTGGACCTGCAAGATGAACTTCTATGCCCATTTTTCTCATACCCCAAATATCGCTACGAGCTACACGGCTATGAAGTATATCACCAATAATAGCAACTTTTAAACCTTTTAAAGTTCCTTTATGTTGTCTAATTGTGAATAAATTCAACAATCCTTGAGATGGATGTGCATGTGCTCCGTCCCCTGCATTTATGATAACTGGGCTTACAACTTTAGTTGCATATTCAGCTGCACCTTCGGCACTATGACGCATGATGATAGCATCAACGCCCATATCTTCAAGTGTGAGCAGTGTATCGCGAAGGCTTTCACCTTTAACAATACTACTTGTACTAGATGTAATATTTACTACATCTGCACTTAGATATTTGCCTGCTAATTCAAACGAAGTACGCGTTCTTGTACTTGGTTCATAAAATAAAGTAACAACTGATTTTCCTCTTAATGTTGGTAACTTTTTAATATCACGATGAATGATATTTTTCATTTCTTTTGCTGTGTCCAACACTAATTCGATTTCTTCCGGAGAAAAATATTCTAATCCAAGAATATTTTTACCACGTAATGAAACGCTGTTTCTACTCAACATAGTCACTCCTTCGCACTTTAAATGAAACCCAAAATCAAAAAAAGCTTTCCTATGCGAAGGCATAAGAAAGCTACTGATAGCGCAATATAAAGATATATAGTGCTCCCTTTCAACCTCGCTGGATTTTTTTAAAGGGCTATATTTTTATTACTCAAATACTATCATAAACTAGTAATCCTGTCAAATAAAAATGCCTGCATATCTTCTTTAATTATTATATCAAAAATTATCTATATTATTCCAAATTATTTTAAAAAATATTATAAATGTTTATTCAAAAATTACCATCGTTATTGTTACTTATAATCCGTTGATTTATATACATAACATTTATACGATTTATTTAAAATCATAAATTCTAAAGGAGTTCTTATGATAAGAAAAAAATTAGGGCAACGTAATAAAAGAAAAAACGTTTGCAATTAGGCTTAAGCACAAGAAAATTTGCTCTTTCTATTAATATGGACAGAACATATTTTGCTAGCGTTGAAAAAGGAAAAAGAAATATTTCTATTTTAAATATAGAAAAATAGCTAAAGGATTAAATATTTCTTTATCTGAATTATTTCAAGAACTTTAATTTACACTAAGGAAGGATATTTTTATGAGACAAAAAATTAAACTTATTATAATAGAAGAATTTTCTAAAGTAATTGATAGTATACAAAAAGATTTTTCTAAAAATTACAAAAACAAACAAATAATTTTTTACTTTCACAAATGGATAAGCGTATAATGGCTAACATGGTTTTCGTTAGTAGTTTTGAATCTAAAAGTGGTTTTGCTATTGAAGCTTGTGCTAAAAGAATTGCTCGATTAAAATTTGGTAAAGAAAATGTGCCCACTATTGTTAATCCTAGAAATCTAAAACACAATCTAGATCCCCATTCTATCAATGGTCAAATCATTATTACAGATGTCGATACAAATAATGGCAATCTACGTGGTGAAATAGCTTCTTTCCGTGCTAACAATGAAGCATATGGTAAAGGAAAAAATCGCATTGAAAGCCGTGTTACGCAAGCAAAAATTAAAAATGAACTTTATCCTTTATCTATAAAATACAAAACTAATACAATTTATACAAAACCTGTAGATTTAGCTTTTTTTGATGGTCAAAATTGGAATATATCCGAACTTAAAGCTGGTGGCGATTTAGATAGTTCTAACGCACCATCTAATGTAGAAAAACTACTAACCATTTATGTAGATATGGGTATAACTAACTGTAATGCTTATTTTGTAGCTCTTTACAACAAAAATGGTGAAGGCAATACTTGGACTGGTAGTGTAAAAAAACATCTAAATTATCCATCTATGTTTCTAATTGGTTCTAATTTTTGGAATAAAATTTTGCCAAATGATATAGATTTTTACACCTTTGAACAAATTTATCACGATGCTTTAGTAGAATTAAATCTCAATGAACATATCAATACATTAATAAATAAAATCATAAAGGATTAATATTTTGTTTAAATTAATAAATGATGACTGTTTTAATTTAATGAAAACAATTCCTGATAATTGCATTGACTTAATTTTAACTGATCCACCTTATAATATAGCTCAATATTCAACAGGAAATATTTTTTTGCCTAAACGAAAACCCATCAATAATGATATTGCAAATTGGGATAAAAATTCAATAAATCCACATAATTTAGTATATGATTTTAAACGTATTTTAAAACCAACTGGAAATATTTTTATCTTTACTGGTTATAATAAATTAGGACAGTGGCATGAAGCTTTCGATAAAGAATTTGATACTTTTCAAATTTTTATCTGGCATAAAACTAATCCACCGCCTAAAATATATAAAAATGGATTTCTAAATAGTTGTGAACTCATTGTTTGTCTATGGAATAAAGGTCATACTTGGAATTTTTCTACACAAAAAGAAATGCATAATTTTTTGAATGCCCTATTTGTTCCTATCCTGAGAGATTAAAATCTCCATATCATCCAACACAAAAACCAATAAAACTTTTAAAACATCTTATATCTATTGCCAGTAATCCTAAAGATTTAATTTTCGATCCATTCATGGGAGTTGGTTCAACTGGTATTGCTTCTTTAGAATTAAACAGACGTTTTGCTGGATGCGAAATAAATAAAACATATTTTAAAGCTTGCTTTGATAGATTAAACTCTGTTTATCATTAATCAATAATATTTGTTATTATTAAATGTTCAACATCTCTTGTATTTCTACCACGTACATTATATGTGTAAGTATTATCAAAAGATATTATATTAAAATTATTTTCATACAGATTTCGAATGAAATCTGTATTTTTTATTACTAGTATAAACTTAGCTTTTATTTTTTTTAACTCATTTGCTAATCGTATTTGATCATCTTTTGTAAACTGTCTATTTTCATAATCTGAAAAATCTGTATCATATGGTGGATCTAAAAAGATAAAATCATTTTCAGTTACCTGTACTTGTTTAAAGAAATCTGCAAAATCTAAACAATATATTTTAGTATTTTGAAAAACATGTTTAATTTCTTCATTAAACATATTTTCGATTTTATTTCTTAATATTTTTTTATTATAAGATATTCCTCCATATGGTATATTAAATTCACCATTATTATTATATCTAAACATAGAGCCATAGCAATATTCTCTTATAAAGTAAAAATTAGCTACTTGATATGCTCTAGATAATGATGTATTTCTTTTTAAGTTAATATCATTATACACCTTTCTAAAATACATATAATAACCACTCATAAAACCAGTTATTAAATTATCCCTCAAATCCTCTTCTAATAATGGTTTCTTTTCATTTAACTTTACAACTCTTAATATTTTATTTGTTTCTGTTTCTATTATCTGTCTAAAAAAATCATTTTTGTCTATAAGCAATGTATTATAAAATTCTAAATCAAAATTTTGCATTAATTTTTTAGAGAAAATTTTTAAATCATATACAATATTTTCTTTTTTATAATTTTCATCTCTAGTTTTTATATATATCTCTAATATATCATTATAAAATTTATTACAAAATGATAATAAATTCATAAAACTTTTATCATAATTAATTAATAATTTATACAACTGATTATCCTGATTTTTAATTAATTCATAATAATTAATTAAAGACTTTGATATATCATTTACTAAAGCTTTCTGTGGTGATAAATGAAAAAATAATGCACCACCACCAAAAAAGGCTCAATATATCTATCATATTTTGGAATTAAATATTCAAAATTTTTAATTTCTCCAGATTTTCCACCTGGCCACTTTATTATAGGTTTCACAATATCTCCTTCATATTATAATTCTATTTTTTTAGCATCTTATTCTATCATATTATTTTTTATATGTGAAGAAAGCTATATATCATGATTTATTCATAATATATAGCCTTCTTTATTTATATAGCTTATTATAATGTTTTTTATTTTCTAGTACACGTTTTACATATTCTCTTGTCTCAGGAAAAGGTATTTTGGTATAATCTTTAAAATCTATACCCCAATGATATTTTTCCATCCATTCATATACATTTCCTCTACCTGCATTATAAGCTGCAAGAGCTAATACTTCATTGCCTTCAAATTCTGTCTGCAATTCAGATAAGTACCATGTACCATATTTTATATTCATATTCACATTATACAATTTATCTACAGAAAAACTATCATCTTCTATTTGCGTAGCAATCCAGCTACCAGTTTCTGGCATGATTTGCATAAGACCTCTAGCCCCATGGACAGAAGTAGCATCTTGACGAAATTTACTTTCCGCTAAAATAACACTTGCTACTAAATTTCTATCTACTTCATATCTATCTGCATAAAAATTTATTGTATCTTGATAATCATATGGATATAAATATTTTCGTTGAAAATCCTCATTTTGCCAAATAAAATAACTTAAACTAGCTAATACTAAAATCATTAGCAATAATTTTTTTCAAAAAACTCATTTTACGTTTTGTCTTAATATTTACTTGATGGTGTATCCTCTCACTCCTGAACCTCCCACAACTAAAGTCGCAGGGTTCTCGGTCAAGTATTCTAACGAATACAGTATCTCCGAGCTATCCCCATAGTTCCTACGGTTCTTGTATATATTATTTATGCTATGTTTAATATTCTTAATCCTTCATTTCTAATATTTATAGCTGCATTTACATCTCTATCGTGATGTGTTTTACATTCAGGACAGTTCCACTTTCTAACATTTAAGTTTTTACTTCAGTATTTTTATATCCACAAACATGACATAATTGACTTGAAGGATAAAATTTATCTATTTTGACAATAACTTTTCCAAACCATTTTGCTTTATATGTTAGTTGTCGCATAAACTCTGACCAGCTGACATCAGCTATATTTCTTGCTAATTTATGATTTTTCATCATGTTTTCAACTTGCAAATTTTCAAGACAGATTACATCGTAGTTTCTGATAAGTTGACATGTTACTTGGTGTAGTAAATTGCGTCTTTGATTGGCAATTCTATCATGCAACTTTGCTACTTTTACTCTAGCCTTTTCCCAATTTGAACTTCCTTTTGTTTTTCGAGAAAGCTCTCTTTGGAACTTAGCTAATCTAGTCAATGATTTCTGCAAATATTTAGGATTGCTATATTTTACTGCATCTGAGGTTATGACAAAATCCTTTATCCCTAAATCTAAGCCAACATATTTATTCGTTCTGATAAATTCAGATTGAGACACATCTGTACAACATAGTGCAACGTAATATTTTCCACTGGGAGTCTGTGATACTGTCGCACTTAAAATTCTACCTTCTATTTGGCGATATTTATCTCTTGTTTTAATCTTGCCTATTTTAGGTAGTTTTATTTTATTTCCTAAAAATACAATGTTGTTATTTGTCATATTTGTTTTGTACGATTTATACCGATTCTTTTTAGATTTGAATTTAGGAAAGCCTACTTTTTGTCTGTTAAAAAAGTTTTTATAAGCTGTATCTAAATTCTTTAAAGCGTTTTGTAAAGAGGATTTATCTGGTTCTTTAAGCCACTTTTTTCTTTTTTAATTTGAGTAAGCTCTTTTGAACATTCGTTATAACTTATAGTCTTCTTATTTTGTTCATATGCTTTAATTCTTCTATCTAAAAAGTAA